>MDTG01232627.1_pt1 | contig 14498 bp, 13 predicted proteins | sample 811421 | NCBI WGS metagenome assembly MDTG01 (sample SAMN05326645, study PRJNA326480) | marine metagenome | isolation source: seawater | place: Pacific Ocean: South East | collected 2011
ATGAATAAATTTTTAAAAGAATTTAAAGATAGAGGCTTTTTCTATCAATGCACTAGCGAAGAAGAATTGTCTAAATTATTAGATAAAGAAAAAATTAATGGATACATAGGTTTTGACTGTACAGCTGAAAGTCTTCATGTTGGTAGTTTGCTTCAAATAATGTGTTTAAGACTACTTCAAAAACATGGACATAGACCTATAGTATTATTGGGGGGTGGAACAACTAGAATTGGTGACCCTTCTGGCAAAGATAAAACAAGAAAAATATTAAATGAAAAAGAAATAGATAAGAATATTAAGAATATAGAAAAAATATTAAAAAATTTTTTAGATACCAAAAATTCAAAAACAAGACCAATTTTTGTAAACAACTATTCTTGGCTTAAAGATCTAAATTATATTTCTTTTTTAAGAGACATAGGGAAGCATTTTACTATTAATAAAATGTTAAGTTTTGATAGTGTTAAAACTAGATTAGAAAGGGAACAGTCACTTAGTTATATGGAATTTAACTATATGATACTTCAAGCATATGATTTTCTTGAACTAAATAAAAAAAAAAATTGTTCACTTCAAATAGGTGGTTCTGATCAATGGGGAAATATTGTAAATGGAGTTGAACTTATTAAAAGATATTCTAACAAACAAGCGTACGGCTTAACAACGCCTCTAATTACACTAGCTTCTGGGGCAAAAATGGGAAAAACTGAGTCTGGTGCTATTTGGTTAGATAAAAGATTTTTATCTGCATATGACTATTGGCAATTTTGGAGAAACACAGATGATAGAGATGTAATAAAATTTTTGAAATTTTTTACAGATATTGATATTGAAGAAATTGAAAATTTAGAAAATAAAAATATAAATGATTTAAAAGTTATACTTGCAAATAAAGCGACTGAATTATTGCATGGGAAAAAAGAATCTATCAAATCTGATAAAATAGCTAAAGAAACATTTTCTGAAAACTCAAAAGGTTCAAATTTACCTTCAATTAAAATGAAATTAAAATTTATTAAAAATTTAAATATTGTTGATTTAATAATTCATTGTAAATTGGAAAATTCTAAAAGTGAGATTAGGAGGCTAATTAAAGGAAATGCAATTAAAATAGATAATGAAATTATAAATGATGATAAATTTATGATTAATGATATTTTCTTAAATAAGAATTATTTTAAACTTTCAATAGGAAAAAAAAGACACTTTAAAATTGTATCTTAGTTTTTTTTAATTTTTTCTAAAGTCCTTGTTATAAACCTTGGTGTCAGTGTTTTAATTGGGTTAACAGTAGTTTCTAATTTTTTAGGTGGTCCTTTAATCTTAAAACTTACTCCAAATACCCCTTCTCCTGTTTTTTTTCCTACTAAAATGTTACCTAGAAAAGGAATAGAGCCAATAGTTTTATTTAATGTAGTAGCTGGAACCAGTGTGCCTCGAAGGCTTATAAGACCATTTTTTTCAACATATCCACTCATTAATACTGAAATCGCAGGACCTATCGCATAAATTTCATCGATGGTCATTAAATTTTTTTGATTAGAAAAATTCATTTCAAATTCTTTAAATCTAATACCTTCCCCTGATAATAGATCGGCTATTCCTTGAAGAGAGGCTAAAGTTAAAATCTTTGTTAACGCTGGTAACTCTTTAAGTTTAAAATCATAAATCTTTAAAGTCGAGTTACTTTTATTTTTACCTTTAATTGAGTAAAAATCCAATTTTCCTTCATCAAATCCTTTTATAAATTTATACCTTTCAACAAGAGGTTTTGCTTTATTAGAAAATAATGTAGTAATTTTTTGATCGCCGTTACTTTTAATTGTGAACTTTATACTATCACCATTTGAAAATTTTGATGACAGTTCAGTCTCTAAAACCTTGTTATTTTTATATAAAAGATATCCATTTAAATTACTTAAAATATTTTTTGTGTCTAAATAAATTTTTTTTATATTTACTAATAATTTAAAATCATTTTTAAATATGTCTAAATCTTTTTTATTTTTAGAATTTATTAAATTATCAACGAAATTGTTTATATTAAAGCTATCACCGTTTATAACATAATTTTTCTTTTTTTTAAGAATTTCAATATTATTTTGCAACTCATTTTTATCTTTATAATTAAGATTAATTTTTTTAATATAATTTATCTTATTATTGCCAAAGAGTGATAAATCTTTTATGGAAATAACATTTTCATTTTCTATTAATTTAATCTGATTAAATATATAATTTTTATTATTATTTTTTTTTCCTTTAATATCTATTGATAAATTTGATTTATCTTTTTTTTTTATAATTTAAAAAATCAATTGTAAAATCATTTTCTTTTATTTCTAATTTTGTATTAAAATTTATATCTTTTTTCTTTTTGAGAATGTTATATTCAATCATATCAAGTTTTTTTTGAAATAAAATATTCCCCGAACCACTAATATTTATAGTGTCTTTTTTATAAATTATTTTAAGTAAATTATTTTTTAAAATTAATGTGTCTCTTGATTTGGGAAAAAAATTTTTTAATGAAAAGTTATTTTGTAATTTTAAATCCATGAGATCTACCTTTGAAGTAATATTTAAATTGTTGATTCTAAAATTTTTATTGACTGAAAAGCTGAAATCACTCTCAGATGAAAAGTTAATTTCATTTATTTTAAAATTTAATTGTTTCAGATTGATAAATTTTTTTAGTCTTTCTTCTGTTAGATAAATTTGATTATTTATCAATTGTCCTGATACAAAATATTTATCATTATTCTTTACAACTATTATTTTAGGCAACTTAATTTTTTCCTTTTCATAATCTAGATTTAAATTTGAAATTTGTATTTTATTTTTTTGTGCGTTAAATATAAAATCTATTTCTTCAAAGTTATTTTTTTTAAAAAAATTAATTTTTCCATTTTTTACAGTTCCTTTAATCAAAAAATTATCTTTAAGATTGCCATCTTTATCGAACTCAATTTTGATGTCCGCAATTAGATATCCTTTTTTAATCATTTTTTCTGCGATATAAAGTTTTGGGTTTTTTTGAGCTAATCTTAAAAATTTAATAATTTATTAATTTCTAAAGATTTCGTTGAAATTTTGATATTATTAAGATTAAAATTTTTATTAAGAAAAGATTTAAGGGAAACTTCTGTTGTAATATTTTCTAATTGAATTTTTTCTTCATCATACTTTATATTTGCTCCAACTGTTTTAAGATTTATTCTAAATTGTAATGGATTCAAAATAAGAAATATCCTATTCAACTCAATATCTAAATTTCTATCAATTTTTTTTAATTGTTTAGATATGTTAGAATTAAAGACATTTGTGCTTACTCCTATTGTGCTTAAATATACCAATGTGCAAAACAAAATGACAAAAATAACTATAAAAAATTTGTAAAAAAATTTACTCATTGTATTTGGTAAATAGACTCCTCTAAAAACTCATCAATTTCTCCATCTAAAATCTTATCAGGATTTGAGCTTTCGTGGCTAGTTCTGTTATCTTTAACAAGCCTGTATGGTTGTAGAACATATGATCTTATTTGATGTCCCCATCCAATATCTGATTTAATTGCTTCAGCACTTCGGTTTTTCTCTTCCTTTTTTTTAATTTCATAATCATAGAGTCTAGCACGTAACATATTCATGCATGTTTCTTTATTTTTATGTTGAGATCTTTCATTTTGACATTGCACTACAATTTTTGTTGGCACATGAGTAATTCTTACTGCACTATCAGTTGTATTAACATGTTGACCACCCGCCCCACTAGATCTGTATGTGTCTATTCTTAAATCTTTTTCTGAAATTTCTATATTAATATTTTCATCAATAACAGGAAAAATCCATACACTAGCAAAACTAGTATGTCGTCTAGCACCTGAATCAAAAGGAGATATTCTTACAAGCCTATGTATACCTGATTCTTTTTTTAACCATCCAAAAATATAATCACCTTCTATCTTTATTGTTGATGATTTAATGCCTGCTTCATCACCTTTATGCTCACTAACAATTTGAAATTTGAAACCTTTATTATCTGACCATTTCATATACATTCTTCTTAACATATCGGCCCAATCTTGACTTTCAGTTCCACCGGCACCTGCATGAATTTCTAAGTAACAATCAAGAGAATCTAATTCATTTGATAAGAAGCACTTAATTTCATTTTGTTTAACTTTAACTCTTAGCTCTTTTAAATTTTGATAAACTTCATTTTGTATTTCTGAGTTTTCTTCTTCAATAGCTAATTTATAAAGATCATTTAAATCATTTAGTTTTTGTGTAGATTTTTCATAAGTATTAACAATTTCTTCATATAGTTTTTTTTCTTTAATAATTTTTTGTGATTTTGTTTTGTCTTGCCAAAAGTTGGCTTCTAACATTGACTTATTGTGGCTGTCTAATTTTAAATATATTTTATTTTTCTCAAAGATACTCCTTAACTCTATTATTTATCTTTTCGATTTCTTTTTTAAAATTAATGTATTTATCTTCCATTAGTAAAATTTTAATATATTATTTAGATCTAATCTATCGTTATCTGAGTATAAAACATTGCCATCTTGGACATTTTTACTTTTATAAGATTCTATAATCGTATTTTTTGATGAAAATTTGGCTTTTTCTCCTGTATCAGCATCTATAACCATTAAAGTAATATTTTGAGGCACTTTAAATGGTCTTGAGTCTGATTTTTTTACTGCCTTTTTAACAAATTCTTTAAAAACTGGTAATGCAGCTTTTGAACCAGTTTCAAATTTACCCAAAGGTTTGGGGTTATCCATCCCTACATAAACGCCAATTACTAAATTAGATGTAAAACCGATAAACCATGCATCTGTATTTTCGTTTGTGGTACCTGTTTTGCCTGCTAAATTCAAATTTAATTTTTTCAGTTTTTTTCCTGTTCCTCTTTCAACTGCTCCCTGTAGAATTGATGTAATTTGATAAGCAGTTTCAGCTGATATAACTTGAGAATAATTATCTTTGATTGTTGGAAATTCTTTTCCTGTAAAAGATATTTCATCACAATTAATGCATTTTCTATTTTCATTATTAATTATCGTGTTTCCTTCTCCGTCTTGAATTCTATCAATTATTATTGGATCGACAAGTTTACCACCATTTACGAATGAACAATAAGCCGATGTTAATTTTAAGAGAGTTGTTTCTGCCGAACCAAGAGAAATAGAAAGTAATACATTAGGGTTTTCATAAATATTCATTTTTTTGGAAAAATTTGCAACTTTATCAATACCTAAATTTCGAGAAATTCTTACCGTCATTAAATTTCTAGATTTTTCTAAACCTATTCTAAGTGTTGAAGGTCCGTAAAACTTTTTACCATAATTTTCTGGCTTCCATTTTTTTAAATCTATACCCTGGTCTAACACAAGCGGAGCATCTAAAATTAATGATGAAGGTGTGTATTTATTTTCTAAAGCTAATGCGTATACAAATGGTTTAAACGCTGAGCCAGGTTGTCTTAATGCTTGTGATGATCTGTTAAATTCACTATTATTAAAACTAAAACCTCCAGATAAAGCAAAAACTCTTCCAGTGTAAGGATCCATTACTACTACACCTCCGTTAATTTCTGGGAGTTGTTGAAGGCTAAAAAGATTATCTTTAATTTTTTTTACATAAATTATATCACCTTTTTTTAATATCTCAGTGAACTCTTTTTTAGTCCAAGATACATCTTTATATTCTATTTTACCGAAAACTTTATTCTCAGTTTCAATATCAGCATGAAATTGATTTACTTTTTTTACTATTGCAATTTTCCACTCAATAGACTTCTCTAAAATATTGTTTTTATCAATATTTTTAAACCAATTATTTTTATAAGCAATATTTGTAATTGGTCCACGCCATCCTTTTCTTCTATCATATGATATAAGTCCATTTCTTAAAGATATGGTTGCAATTTTTTGTAAATTTAAATTTATGGGTGTATTAATATTATAGCCTTGATTATATACTTTTTCATATGTTAATTGATCTATAATTTTTTTTCTTACATCCTCAATATAATATTGAGCATCCTCTGAAAAAACTTTTTTACTTTTTTTTAATTTTATTGGCTCGTTCTTAAAGTTTGTATAGTTTTTTTTCTCTAGAAAACCGTTCTCAAATAAATTTTTTAAAACCAAATCTCTTCTATATTTGGCAAGTTCAATATTTCTATATGGATTATATTTACTTGGAGCTTTAGGCAATGCTGCGAGTAAGGCTGCTTCATTATAATTTAATTCTTTAATTGATTTATCAAAATATTCTAAGCTAGCTGCCGCAACTCCATATGCCCCACTTCCTAAGTAAATCTGATTCAAATATAATTCAAGTATCCTATCTTTTGATAAAGTTCTTTCAATTCTAAAGGCTAAAATTGCTTCTTTTATTTTTCTATTTAAACTAACTTCATTAGATAACAAAAAGTTTTTTGCTACTTGTTGAGTTATTGTAGATGCACCTTCTAATCTTTTTGAGGTCATTATGTTTTGAATGTTATTAATTATGGCTCTTAAAACTCCTTTTGCATCAACACCAGGATGTGAAAAAAAATTTTTATCTTCTGCAGATAAAAAAGAATTAATTACATTTTTAGGAAGGGCATTAAATGGAACAAAAATCCTTTTTTCTTTTGAAAAATCAGCAACAACCTCTCCATCGCCAGAATACATTTTACTTGAAACTGGTGGTTTATAATTCTTGAGAAATTTATAATCTGGAATATTATTTGAAAAAGTCCATAAAACACCCAATATTATGATAGAAATTAACAGAAAAAAACTCAATAAAGCTATAAATAAATTTTTAAATAAATTTGTCATTTTAATTCCATTATATAGCGGAATTTGTTAAAGATAAGGCATAACTATAAACAAAATTTTTATCAAAATTAAATATTAATATGAAATCAACAAAAAATAAAATATGGAAAAAAATTTATATATCGATGCTTCGCATCCAAATGAAACTAGAGTTGTACTTAAATCAGAAAACAACATTGAAGATTACGAATACGAAGGTTTAAAAAACAATCTAATCAAAAATAACATTTATTTAGGAAAAGTAAGTAGAATCGAGCCCTCTCTCCAAGCAGCTTTTATTGATTTTGGTAGAGAACGACATGGTTTTTTATCATTCAATGATATCCAATCTGATTATTATCAAATTCCTCAAAGTGATCTGGAAAGAATCAAGCTTGAAGAGGAAAGAGCAAGAGAAGAATTATCAAAAGAGGTAGAAGCTAAAGAGGAGCAAGATTTAGCTGAGGGTAAACTTGAGATTAATGATCCAATTGAAGTAAAAAAAAATGAAGTCGAAGATGAAAAGCTATCTGACAATCAAAATTTAAATAACAATGAAAATGTTATTAATGAAAGTGTAGAGAACAAGAACAGTGAGGCTACAAAGGAACTTGATGAAAATAAGGAAAAAAAAATAGAGAAACGTTTAAAATTTAAAAGATATAAAATTCAAGAAGTTATAAAACCAAATCAAGTGATACTTGTTCAGGTAATTAAAGACGAAAGAGGTCAAAAAGGCGCTGCACTCAGTACGTTTATTTCAATTGCAGGAAAATATATTGTTTTGATGCCTAATACACCAAAAGGTGGAGGAATTTCCAGAAAAATTTTTAATCCAGCAGATAGAAAAAAGATTAGAACTATTTTAAATGAAATTAAAATACCAAAAGAGATGGGTCTAATAGTTAGAACAGCTGGTAGCAACAAAACAAAAAATGAAATCAATCATGATTTGGAAACTTTAAAAAATACATGGAATCAAATTAAAGAAACAGCTTTAAATTCAATTGCTCCATCATTAGTTCATCAAGAAAGTGAGATTATTAAAAGGACTTTGAGAGATATGTATGATGAAAATACAAAGAAAATTATTGTTGAAGGAAATGAGGGATATAAAAAAGCACAAAACTTTATGAAAATGATGATGCCTACACATGTTAAAAAGATAAAAAAATATAGAGGGAAAACACCATTATTTATTGAAGAGGGTATTGAGCAAAAACTAAATCAGATATTTGAGTCTGAAATTAAACTAATTTCAGGCGGATATTTAGTAATTAATCCAACTGAAGCTCTTGTTTCAATAGATATAAATTCTGGAAGTTCTATTAAACAAAAAAATGTAGAAAGCACCGCATTAGATACTAACCTTGAAGCGACAGAAGAAATTGCTAGGCAAATTAAAATTAGAGATCTTTCAGGGTTAATAATAATCGATTTTATTGATATGTTAAGTTATGGCAACAGAAGAATGGTAGAAAGACGATTAAAAGAAAAATGTAGATCTGATAGAGCAAGAATTCAAATTGGTAGAATTAGTAATTTTGGGTTACTTGAAATGTCACGCCAAAGGCTTAGAGAAAGTGCAGTAAAATGGAAAATTGAACTTACAGATGAATCATTTGCACAAAAATTACTAAAGATCGTTGAATTAAAATCAGTCTTACATAAAGCGAAGTTTGTTGAATTAAAAGTTTGTGAAAAAATTTCAGATTTTTTAAAAGAAAATTTTGTTGAAGATCTAACTTTTATTGAAAAAAAAAAATAAGATGAAAATAGATATAATAACTGAAAATAAACTTATTATCCCTGAATATATAATCGATTTAAAGAATAAATCAATGAAAACTATTGAAATAGTAGAACAATATGAAAATTTGAAAAGTTTAGAAAAAAAAAATCATATAAAAAAAAGCTCTGAAGAAAAAGATAAAAAAGTTTTTATCAAAAAAAAAAAGATATAAAAAAAAATTTTATAAAAAAGCTAAATAATACCTTCAGTCGGGGAAGATGGCTTTCCAGCTAAATTTTTTAAAATCCTACCAGACAGATATGACTGTCTTCCAGCAATAACTGCATTTTTAAATGCTTGGGCCATTTTAAAAGGATTTTTTGCCTTAGCTATAGCTGTATTAACTAAAACTCCATCACAGCCTAACTCCATAGCAATCGTTGCATCTGAAGCTTGACCTAAGCCAGCATCAATAATCACAGGAAGTTTAGTTTGTTTTCTTATAATTATAATATTAGTTTTATTTAAAATTCCAAGGCCCGATCCAATGGGTGCTGCTAAAGGCATAATTGCTGATGCTCCAGCTTGTTCTAATCTTTTAGCCATTAAAGGATCGTCATTACAATAAACCATCACTTTAAATCCTTCTTTAGTTAAAACTTCTGTTGATTTTAATGTTTCAATCATGTCTGGAAAAAGATTTTTTTTATCTCCTAAAACTTCAAGTTTTACCAACTTCCATCCCCCAATTTCTCTAGCCAATCTAAGCGTTCTTAAAGCATCTTTTGATGTAAAACATCCGGCAGTATTTGGAAGATAAGTAATTTTTTTTGGATCTATATAATCCATTAGTAATGGTTTTTTTTTGTTTGATATATTAACTCTTCTAACAGCAACTGTAACTATGCTTGCACCCGAAAGTTTTATTGCTTTTGCACATTCAGACATATTTTTATATTTTCCTGTACCAACGATCAATCTCGAGACAAATTTCTTTTTTCCAACAATAAGTTTATCGAATCCCAATTTATCCACCTCCTATAAAATGAACAACTTCAATATTATCTTTATCATTTAATTTTATCTTTTTTATATTTTTTTTGTCAATAATTTCTCTATTTAGTTCTATAGCAACCTTTTTTAATGGTAAATCTAATTCAATAACCAAATCATACAGTCTATAACCTTCCAAAATAATTCTATTTTTACCATTTAATTTTATTTTTATTTTTTTTATTTTTTTCATCGTATATAAAAGCTGAATGAATAATAAAATAATTATTATTAATGGTCCTAATCTTAATCTATTAGGTGAGAGAGAACAATCACAATATGGCTCAATAAATTTTGAAAAATTAAAAACAAATTGTTTAAAAAAAGCAAGTGAGTTAAGTCTAGATATAGAATTTTTTCAATCTAATATTGAAGGGGATATTGTCACAAAAATCCAAGAAGCAAGAAAAAATTTTGATGGTATTATAATAAATGCAGCAGCATTTACTCACACATCTGTTGCTATTAGAGATGCTTTGGAAGTTTTTAAAAAACCAATGATTGAACTTCATATTTCAAATATATATAAAAGAGAGGAATTTAGACAAAAATCCTTGATAAGTGATGTGGTAACTGGAGGAATTTTTGGACTGGGTGCTGATGGTTATATTTTAGCCATAATTTCAATAGAAAAGATTTTAAAAGATGAAAATTGATAAACAATTAATAAAAGAATTAAGTGAATACTTAGATGAATTCAATTTAACTGAAATAGAATTCACTGATAAAGAAACAAAAATAAAAGTTTCTAAAAATAATATCTCTGTAAATAATCTGTCAAACCCAACAATACAAAATAATAATCCGCCAAAAGATAAGATTCAAAGTCCCAGTAAAAGCCCAAGTGCAAATGAAATTACTTCACCTATAATTGGTACAGCGTACCATTCGCCAGAACCTGGGGCTAAAAAATTTGTTGAAGTTGGAAAAAAAATTAAAAAAGGTGAAACAGTTATGATTGTTGAAGCAATGAAAACTATGAATCATATTTCTTCAACAGCAGACGGAACTGTAAAAGAAGTTTGTGTAAACGATGGTCAACCAGTTGAGTTCGGGCAAGTTTTAATCATCTTAGAGTAATGTTTAAAAAAATTTTAATTGCGAATCGAGGGGAGATTGCAGTTAGAGTTATTCGAGCATGTAAAGAATGGGGTATTCCAACAGTAGCAGTTCATTCAGATGTAGATAGAGATAGTATGCATGTAAGAATGGCAGATGAAAGTGTTTGTATAGGAACTCACCAACCATCAAATAGTTATTTAAATATTCCTGCATTAATGTCTGCGATAGAAATAACAAATGCTGAAGCTGTTCATCCTGGATATGGCTTTTTATCTGAAAATTCAACTTTTGCTAAAATTCTTGAGGAAAATGATATTAAATTTATCGGAGCATCCTCTAAACTTATTGAAATGATGGGTGATAAAATTCAAGCAAAAAAAATTGCCAAAGAAAATGGATTGCCAGTTATTGAAGGTTCTGAAGGAGGTGTCAAAGATATTGCTGAAGCAAAAAATCTTTGTAAAAAAATTGGTTTTCCAGTTTTAATAAAAGCTTCCGGAGGAGGAGGTGGAAAAGGGATGAAAATTGTTCAAAATGAAGATGAGTTTGAAACATTATTTTCTACTGCGAAAGCAGAAGCTCAAAAATATTTTGGTAATGATGAAGTTTATATTGAAAAATTTTTTCAAAATCCTCGTCATATAGAAGTTCAGATATTGTCAGGAAAAAATAGAACTGTTCATTTACATGAAAGAGATTGCTCCGTTCAAAGAAGACACCAAAAATTAATTGAAGAGACACCAAGTCCTATGCTTACCAATGAGATTAGAAAAGACTTATTCGAAAAAACTGTAAATATGGTAAGCAAAATTGGTTATGAAGGAGCTGGAACTGTTGAATTTATTTATGAAGATGGAAAGTTTTACTTTCTTGAAATGAATACTAGAGTTCAAGTAGAGCATCCTGTATCTGAAATGGTAACAGGAATTGATATAATTAAAGAGCAAATTTGGATAGCTTATACTGGTAATACGGCTTTAGAACAAAAAGACATAAACCCTAGAGGTCACGCTATTGAATGTAGAATTAATGCAGAAGATCCAAGTAAAAACTTTCAGCCATCCCCAGGTATCATCGAAATGTGTCACCAGCCATCAGGATTTAGAACAAGAGTTGATGGTGCTATTTTCCAAGGTTATAAAGTAACTCCATATTATGACAGTATGATTTGTAAGCTAATATGCCATGGAAGAAATAGGAAAGAGGCAATACAGAGAATGAATAGATCGCTTGATGAATTCGTTATTGAAGGAATAACAACCACAATACCTTTACACAAAAAATTATTGAATCATGAAAAATTCATCAATTCTGATTTTAATGTAAGCTGGTTAGATAAAGATAAGATAATCTAATTACAATCTATCAACCAAATATCGTAAACTGGATGATCGAATGGTGTGATGGATGGACTAGATGAAAACATCCAATTATTAAAAACGTAGACTAGATCATTATCTTTTTTAGTAAGGTCTCTTACTTGAATATATGCTTTTATTTCAGGATTATCATCAAATTCAGAATTAGTACATTTCATGCTTTTAATTGCAAGGTCTTTGTATATTATTTCTTCACCATTAACTAGATTAATACGCTCATTTTTAGAGCTAATTTTATCTAAGATTTTTATAATGGTATTTTTTCCAATTAAATTATCTTGAGATTTAGTGTCATTAAATTGAAAAAAAAAAATAAGACCAATTAAAAATATTGAAATTTTTTTATGATTTCCAGCTTTTATACTTCTTTTCAATTGCATTTTGATTTTTTTTGTTGGGATAATATGCTTCCTCTGTACCTGTTAAATTAGGTTTATGAGGTTTTTGCCAATTATATTTTTTTAATTCATGGTTTTTTTCTATCCTATTTTTCATAAAATGAATCCATGAAAACCATTCTATTGGTATTTTAGATGCATCAATTTCGTTAGAATAAATTACCCATCTTTTTCCACTTTTACTCTCGTAATATTTATTTCCATATTCATCTGTTCCTACTAATTTTCCAAAAAAAATTGTCTTAATTCTTGTTCCAATGGTGTCTTGATTCCACCAAATGAAAATTTTTTTAAAAAGTGTCAACATGTAAAAATATGCTTAATTCAATTTCAAATTGTATAATTTAAATTAGACTAAAATATGGATTTGTATATAAATCAATTGATTCATTAATCAAAATAAAATTTATAAATTGAGGTAAAATGGCAAAATATTTAGTCGAAACATATTACACATGTACATTTAAAGTTAATCATTATTTAGATGACATCAACGAAACAGAGCTTAAAAATTTAGAAAAAAGAGACGATGGAAAATTTGAGGTAATAGATGTTAAACTTGATAATAGGAAGACTAAAAGTTTAGACCCTAATAACAATAAAATTAAAGATAAAAAGATTGACTTGATATCAGCCAATAATGAAAAAAATTTAGAAAATATTGAAAAACCAATAGCAAAAATTTTTAATAATTCTGAGAAAAGCAGCAAACGATTTGGCATGCCCGATAGAAGAAAGGGCTATATTCAAAAGGCAACTATTGGTGACCACAAAGTTTATTTGCACACAGGAGAATATGAGGATGGCAAAATTGGTGAGATATTCATTGATACAAGCAAAGAAGGTGAGTTAGTGAAAGCTTTAATGAATAATTTTGCAATCGCAGTATCTCTTGGCCTACAGTATGGGGTTCCACTAGATGAGTTTATTAGTGCTTTTGTAGGAACGAAATTTGAACCATCTGGAAAAGTTCATGGAAATGATAGAATACTGAGTGCTAGTTCAATTTTAGATTATATTTTTAGAGAACTAGCTATTTCATATCAAAATAGAGAAGATTTAGCTCATACTCCTTCAATCGGTGGGTCAGAACTAGCTAACGATGAGCAAAATTCAGAGGATCAAAATCAATTACTTAAAATTGTAAAAGATATAACAAGTAAAGGTTTTGTTAGAAATAACTACAAGAAGAATCTTGTAGATTTATCTGATGTTAAAATAAGCCTAAAAGGTAAGAAATAATTATTTTTTTATTTTTAAAGATAAATTAAGTTCTTTTAACTGATTATCATTTACTTCAGATGGAGCATTCATCATTAAATCTTGAGCATTTTGATTCATTGGGAACATTGTCACTTCCCTAATGTTTTTTTCATTTGCCAAAAGCATCACAATTCTATCAATTCCTGGTGCTATACCACCATGTGGTGGAGCACCATAACTTAAAGCATTAATCATACCACTAAATTTCTCTTCAACTTCTTTTTTTGAATATCCAGCTATTTCAAAAAGATTGTACATTAAATCTGGTATATGATTCCTGATTGCTCCAGAAGAAAGTTCTATTCCATTGCAAACAATATCATATTGATATGCTTTTAAAGATAGTGGATTAGATAAATCCAAATTATGAATATTACCTTGAGGCATTGAAAAAGGATTATGGCTAAATTTTATTTTTTTTGTTAATTCATCTAATTCAAACATTGGGTAATCTACGATCCAACAAAATGCAAATTTATCTTCTTCAATCAACTTTAAATCTTCCGCAATTTTTGTTCTTGCCATAGATAATATTTTTTCAACATCATTAACCTTCCCACATGATAGAAAAACAGTGTCACCTATTTCAGTATTTGTTAATTTCATAAGTTCAATTAATGATTCTTCTGAAAAAAATTTAACAACGGGGCCTTTACCTAAAATTTTGTCTTTTTTTTCTATAGTAAAATATGCAAGACCAGAAGATCCTTGTTCTTTTGCCCATTTATCAATTCCATCAAAAAAACTTCTAGGCTTATCTTTAGTATTTTTTGCTATTATAGTTCTTA
>MDTG01350113.1_pt1 | contig 14498 bp, 11 predicted proteins | sample 811421 | NCBI WGS metagenome assembly MDTG01 (sample SAMN05326645, study PRJNA326480) | marine metagenome | isolation source: seawater | place: Pacific Ocean: South East | collected 2011
CCTCCTGAACAGGCTTTTGCGCCGATTGACAAGGCTTTGAGCACGTGAGTGCCGCGCTGGACGCCGCCATCGCAAATCACATCGATCCGATCACCCACAGCATCGACAATTTCGGCCAACTGATCAAAGGGCGCGCGGGCGCCGTCAAGCTGTCGACCACCGTGGTTTGAAACCATGATCGCATCGGCGCCGATATCGACCGCTTTGCGGGCGTCGTCTACGGACATAATCCCTTTCAAACAAAAGGCCTTGCCCCAACGAGAGCGCACCTGCTCCGCCGCAGCCCAGTCCAAAGACTGGTCAAGCATAGTAGAAAAATAATCAGATACGGATATGCTGACATTAGACCCTTCAGGAATGTGATCTTTAAGGTTGGATAGCTCGAAACGCTCACGCAGAAGGTAGTTCAGTGTCCAATTTGGATGCGTCACAAAGCTTAGTAAGCTCGAGGGCGTTAGCTTGGGTGGAGACGTGAAGCCCGTCCACAAGTCGCGCTCCCGATTACCACCCACAATAGTATCGACCGTGAGCGCCAGGGCATCGAAGCCTGCCTCACGACAACGGTCAATCATGCCCCACGTTAGATCTTTATCCTTATGGTAGTAAAGCTGGAAAATCTTTGGGGTGTGGATCGTGGCCCCCATCTCCTCGATCCCCACTGTAGCGAGGCTAGAGATACCAAAAAGCGTGTTGAAGGCTTCCGCGGCCCGCCCCACTGCTCGCTCACCGTCGTGATGAAACAAACGCTGCAGTGCCGTCGGAGACAGGAACAGAGGTATATCTATCGGAATGCCCATTACCGTCGTGGATAGATCGACCTCCTCCACGCCCGCCAGCACATTGGGGACTAGATCACAGGCCGCGTACGCCTCGGTGTTCCGCCGATAGGTTATCTCGTCATCTGCTGCTCCATCGATGTAGTGGAAGATGGGCCCGGGCAAACGCGATTTCGCTAACTTCCGAAACTGACCGGTGTTGTAACAATGCTTGACGTTCATCCTTTGGCTACCTGCTCGGACCGCTACCTAGCGAGTCAGCGGCTGCTGGGGCATTTGGTCGTGAAACGCCTCCAAACTATCGACTACTAAAGCACCCTCGATTTTGGCGAAGGGCTCGCCCTGCCAGCGCTTACCACGTATCTGTATCAGGATACGGCTGGGATCATCGACCAGCACCGTATCGCGGTAGTAGGCACGGATGGTATCGAGGGATACCGCCTCAACGGCGGCGATGAGCGCCGCTCGGGAGCCGAAGTCATAGCGTTCAAGACCCCAGTCGCTAATAAAGGGCCCGGCCTCATCAGCCAGATTCGTCGGTGGTTCGGTCAACTGGGTCAGCACGCCCGATTTGAGATTCGCAAACTGCTCGGGTGTTAACTCAGCGAGCATTACCGCGTACTCCTTGGTAAATGCCTCAAAGCGCGAAAACATGTCCGTCGGCGATTTCACTGGCGTCTGTATATAGAGACCAATCATTGGATGATCCTGCAGCACGGTAGTCAGGCCGCCTGCGGCATAGCCCAGCTGTTCTTCGGTACGCAGCGTGTCAAAAGCTCGGTTACGCAGGTGACTAGCCAGCACTCGACCGGCGGCTTCATTCGCAACCGTGGCGTCGGGCGCTGCATAGAGCAACATCATGCCCAAATCTTCGACCGGCACGTCCATGTTTCGGACCAGCGTTTGCCCGGTCACAGGAGCATACACCCTCCCCCTCACGTACTGAGGGGCAATGTCACGCTCAAAGGGTAGGGCGTCACGCACTGTGCTGGCAAGTGCCTCTGCATAGGCCTCGTCATAATTGCCGAACAGGTAAATACGGACCAGCGCTGTATTGAGCAGCTCATTCACTGTGGCTTCAAAGCGCTCTGGCGTGATACGCCCGACGGCGGCCCGGAGCGATGCCTCATCGTAAAATCCAGTTCGGGTCAGACTCGACAGTGCTTGGCCCAGCTGCCTAATCGGCATTTCGCGTTTGCGATTCTCCAGTCCGCGAATAAACCGATCGATGGCCTGACTCAGAGCCTGCTCAGTCGGTTTCATGCGTAAGCCTGCCAGTGCAGCGGCCAGCAGCTCCGGTTGCTTATCCGTGAAACCCGATAGCGACAGGCGCAGCCCCTGATTCAACTCGACACTGATCCCCATACCAGCAATGGCCGCTTCATTCCTCAATGCGGTTTGTTCAAGATTGTAGAGATCCGACCAGAGCAGTAGCATCACCGCTGAGTCAACTCGCTGCTGTCGCAGTGGGGAATTAAAATACACCTGAGTGTAGCCACGGGGCAGATCCGCAAACGCCTCGCTACCTTGCAGCCAAATGCTCAGGTCAGGCGCGTCGACGACCAGTTTGGGTTCGCTGTTCCCCTGTGCCAGTGTGAAAGCTTCCGGTAACAGTCGATTCTGCGCTGGGAGCGCCAATTGATAGCTCGCCGCTGCCGCCATGAGCGCCGTCGAATCAGGCAATACCAGTGGTTCGACACCGTACTGACCGTTGTAGAATTCCAGGGCTTCGCTCACGAACTGCCCTTGATCGATCTCCCAGAGATGGAGCCGCTCAGGAACGAGTTGCTCCAATACAGCATTGACATTCGGCTCATCAAATCCGGTAAACCTATAAGGCGCTTCAATAGCGTAGCGCGCGGGGTAGATCTGCATCGCCCGCGTCAACTCATGTGCGTAGGTGAACTCATCCATCTTTTCAAGGAATCGGAAGCGGTTTGTCAGCGATGTGCCGAACTCGGCGGCATAGCGCCGGTCTATGCCCTGTTCGCGCAGAAACTCTATATACCCCAACAGCATCGCCGTAATGTCGTCTCGATGATCCAGGCCTTCAGGGGTCAACTGCACCGAGAGGGTGAACAATCCGTAGTTGCCGTAAATGGAGGGGTTCGCGCTAACTAGCAAAGAACTGGCCCACCCGAGATCTCTGAGCCTCACAGCAGGCGTATCGGGCATTTGAGAAGCCAGTATGTACGCGAGGTACTCACTTGGCTTTGTATTGTAGAGGTGGGTGTTGTCATCAATAATGAAGTCGAGGCGCAACTCCCGTTTATCGTCCTGCGGCGCATAACGCACGCGCTTGGCGCCGGCCTCAGCGAAGTTGATTGGGGTGGTGGTTTTCGGCCGAGGCACCTGCTTGTCCAAGATCTCCCCGAAATGCTGCTCCGCCAAATCGCGCATCGTTTCCAATGGCAGATCACTGATCAGCGACGCCTTCATCAAGTTGGCACTGTAGTACTGCTCAAAGAACGCGACCGTCGCAGCATGAAGACCGCCCTCGGTCTTATCCTCTAGCGAGGTGAGATTACCGATCTGAAAGCGGTTTGCGGGGTGATCACCGAGGAGCTTTCGGGACAATCGATAGGTGATACGGAAATCTTGCTCGCGGCGCATTGACCACTCAGCGTTAACTGCATTCTTTTCTTTCTCAATGTAAGTCGGATCCAGCAGCGGGTCAGTGAAAAAGCTGGAGAATCGGTCCAGTGCCTCCGGGAACGCGTCGTTTTCAACCTGCATCATGTAGTTGGTGATATCAAGACCAGTGTACGCGTTGGTCATACCGCCATGTTCTGTAGTAAATGCCATGAACCCGTCTGGCTCGGGAAATTGACGGGATCCCATAAACAACATGTGCTCGAGATAGTGAGCCATTCCCGGGTATTCCTCGGGGTCGGAAGATGCCCCGAGACCCACGCTCAGTGCTGCAGCGGACTTCGCTGCGGTGGGGTCCGAGACCAGCATCACTTCAATGCCATTTCTCAATGTGATGAGATCGTATGTGCGATCATCATTGGGGCTAGTCACCACACGGGATTGAGTGATGCTTGCTACACCATCATTTATGGGAAGTTGCCCGCAGGCCGCCAGCGCCGCCATTAGGGGCAGCAGCAGCATCATCAAAATGCGGCTTTGCGGGCTCTCTCGGTCAACGCCGCCTGTGCGGCTTGCAGAGGCAGGCGCCACCGTAGAGCAGATTGATGACATCATGGGGCACCCACTTTACTCAGTTCAGGAATCAGACAGCGCCTCGTTGGAGGGCCAGGCGGTCAAAATAGCGTTCACGAGGGTGGCCAGAGGAATAGCGAAAAAAACGCCCCATAAGCCCCAAAGACCACCAAAGAACAACACTGCGATCACGATGGCTACGGGGTGCAGGTTGACGGCTTCGGAGAAAAGCAGCGGCACCAGAACGTTACCATCCAACACCTGAATCACAATGTAAGCCGTGGCAATCCAGTAGAAATCCGAGGTCACGCCGAACTGTGCGTACGCCACCACCACCACGGGAATCGTCACTAGCGTCGCGCCGATATAGGGCACGATGACCGATAAACCCACCAGCAAACCCAAAAGCGCTGCGTAATTCAGAGAAAACACTGCGAACACCAAGTAAGAAGTGCTGCCTATTATCAGAATCTCAATGCCCTTGCCGCGAGCGTAGTTGGCAAACTGCAGGTTCAACTCGCCCCAGATACGGTCCAAAAGCGGGCGCTTTGCGGGTAAAAATCCGGCAAACCAGCCAATGAGCTGGTCGCGATCCTTGAGAAAGAAGAACACCATAAGGGGAATCAGTATCAAATAGACGAGCAATGCCAGCATACTTGGAATCGAGCTCAGCCCCTTCGTTACCAGTAACTGTCCCATGGCGGCCATCTCGCTTTGTATCACCGAGGTCAACTCGTTGACCTGTTGCTGGGTGAAAAAGACAGGGTACTCTTCCGGCAGCATAACGAGCACCTTTCGGCCGGCTTCGATCATTGCCGGCGCCTCGCGCACTAAGGCCACCAGCTGCCTCCATACGAGTGGTGCCAAGCCGAACAAAACGGCCAGGAAGCCCCCTAGAAACAACAGTGTGGAAATTGCAACACCCAATTCCGCTGGCAGCCCCCGATGGCGCATGACATTTGCGACACCTTGCATTAGATACGCGAGTATCACTGCGACAAAAACGGGCGCCAAAATCTCACCAAAGGCGAGCATCACGATAAATGCGGCCACCAACAGCGCCAGAAGCACCACAGCTTCTTCCTCACTGAGGTACCGTTGGTACCACCTTGTCAGTACTTCTCTCACGTATCAGATGATCCCTTGCTCAGGCTTTGGTAATGGTCAGGCGAAGAACATCGTCGTCCCGCAGGGTACAATCCACTCGATGTCCTGCCAAACGAGCAAAACTCTCGAAATCTCGCTCAGACCCGGCGTCTGTCGATAGCACCTCCAACACGCCGCCTGAGGGCACGTCACGAAGCGCGCGCTTAGCCATGAGCAGAGGCATCGGACAGCGCTCGCCCCTAGCGTCGACCGACGCAGTGCGAGAGGAATCTTTTGACATAAGCCACAACCCAACAAAAATGGCCGGCGAGTATATCGCTTATTATCGCTAAAGGTCTTCGGGTTCAGCATTTTTAAGTTGATGACGCGCTCGTGGCGAGACGCTAAGTGGGCTAGAGTGCGTCCATGTCAACGAAAGTAGTCCTATCTGTTGCTAGCAGGGGAATCCTGCTTGCCTGTACGTTTGCGATCACAGCTGCCGCTTGGTCTGTCACCGAAGGGTTAAAAATACCCAACCTTGGGGAATCCAGCACCAGTCTGTTTTCGGCTGACTACGAGCATCAGTTGGGTCGCATGTGGTTGCGAAGCTTCAGTGGACAAGCCCCCATCAAAAACGACCCGTTGTTGCACAGTTACCTCGAAAGCCTGGTGTTCGAGCTTATACAGCACAGCGAGCTTCAGGATCGTCGCGTCGAGCTGGTGATCGTCGACAATCCAACAATCAACGCCTTTGCTGTTCCCGGTGGGGTGATTGGTGTGCACAGTGGCCTCTTCCAGCACGCAGTCACCGAGGACGAGTTCGCCACGGTGATAGCACATGAGATTGCGCACCTCAGCCAACGCCACTTTTCTAGGCGAATGGAAATGGCGCAGGAACAGGGGCCCATGCAATTGGCAGGTTTGTTAGCTGGCGTACTGTTGGCGGCCACTGTGGGTTCTGATGCGGGTATGGCAGCGATGACAACCGCACAGGGGCTAGCCCAAGATGCCCAGCTACGCTATAGCCGTTCTAATGAGGCGGAGGCAGACCGCGTCGGTCTGCGCACGCTCTACAACGCGGGCATGGACCCCTATGCGGCACCACAAATGTTCGAGCGAATGTATGCTGCAACACGCTACAGCCAGAGCGGCCGTATTCCCGAATTCCTTCGGACTCACCCCCTTTCGGAGAAGCGCATCTCAGACACGCGCGCGCGGGCTATGCAGTATCCAAAGCGTATTCGCTCAATGAGTATCGACTACCAACTGATGCGCGCGCGCGTCGCAGTGCAGGCCGCTCGAACACCCGACGAGGCGGTCGCAACTTTCCGGTCAGCGCTGGAGGGAAACCCCATTTCAACCGAGGCAACCACCTATGGGCTGGTGATCGCTTTAACTGCAGCCGGGCGCGCCGACGAGGCCTCATTGGCACTGGACAGTATCTTGTCCAGCGACAACAATCGTATCGAGTACGTCATTGCCGACGCAGAGATCGATATAGCGCGAGGCAACACTGCGCGCGCTGTCGAAACATTAGAGAGGAGACTGGAACTGTCGCCCGGCAATCATCCACTGACCATGTCCTATGCCCACGCACTTCAGCATGCTGGCTCGCCCCATTTGGCTGAGGCGGTGTTAGTCGATCACTCTCGCCGTATGCCCAACGATTTGGGCCTATGGTATCTGCTTGCGGAGGTGCAAGGCCTGGCAGGCAATATTGTGGGCCTGCATCGGTCCAGAGCGGAATACTTTATTCTTACCAATGCGCTGGACGCTGCAGAGCGGCATCTCACGTATGCGCAGAATGGCGTTGGTAGTGACTTCACGACGTCTTCACTAATTAATCAACGGATGCGCGACATTCAAAACATGCGCGCGGAGATGGATCGAGGCTAGGGCTTCAGCGTCTCTGCAAAAGCCAGCATTCGCTCCAAAGGTTGCATCGCGCGATCTGCTAAAGCAGGCGGCACATGAATCTCGTTGTCATCACGATCAAAAACCGCCGCCATGGCCTCGAGATCATTCATCGCCATCCAGGGACAGTTGGCACAACTCCGACAGGTAGCGCCTTTGCCCGCAGTGGGCGCTACGATGAACTGCTTGTCGGGCGCTGCCTGCTGCAGCTTATAAAAAATGCCTTGATCAGTTGCAACAATAAACTTCTTGTTTGGGAGCTCGCAGGCCGCTCGGATAATCTGGGTCGTTGATCCAACGCGATCAGCCATCTCAATGACGCTTGCGGGCGACTCGGGATGCACCAATACCGCCGCATCTGGGTGAACCTTCTTCAGATCACGAATGCCCCGGGATTTGAATTCTTCATGAACAATACAGGCGCCATCCCAGAGCAATACGTCGGCCCCTGACTCGCGCTGCACATAGTCACCGAGGTGCCGATCAGGTGCCCAGATAATGGGTTTATCCTGCGCCGCAAGATGCTCGGCCACCTCCAGAGCAATACTCGAGGTAACCACCCAATCAGCACGGGCTTTGACTGCAGCTGAGGTGTTAGCGTAAACCACGACCTCACGGTCAGGATGCGCATCACAAAACGCCGAGAACTCATCAATGGGGCAGCCCTCATCGAGGGAACAGGTCGCCTCCAAGGTTAGCATCAGCACTCGCTTGTGCGGCGTTAAAATCTTTGCTGTCTCGCCCATAAACCTTACACCCGCAACGATCAGCGTTTCAGCGTTGTGATCCCTGCCAAAGCGTGCCATTTCCAGTGAATCCGAAACGCAGCCACCGGTGGCTTCTGCTAATGCCTGAATCTCCGGCGCAGTGTAATAGTGGGCAACAATGACCGCATTTTGTGCTTTGAGATGCCCGCGAATCGTGGACTCCAGCGCGTCCTTGCGGGCAGCTGTCAGCTCTGTGCTCTGCCGCCAATCAAGATGGGACCGCACCTGAGCACGAATCTGTTCAAGTTTTTCTTGCGCTATAGACATAAGTTCTGCGGCACGACCTTCTCTACTAACACTAGCATAGTCATTGAACAGCGATGTGGATCACCGGTTGCGAAAAAGAGGCGGCCTTTTTTGCCGCTGCGCGGTTATACCTTCCTGCACATCTTCTGAGTCCGAACAGGCTTTGGCGAGTTGGGCTGCGTGCTGGCGGTCCAACGTGCCATGCTCGAGCTGTCGGATGATCTCGAGCATATGTCTCACGGCCATTGGCGCGAGTGTCAGAAGCGATTCGGCATACGCCCAAGCCTCTTGATGCAGTGCGGGAGCAGAATGCACTGCATCGACAAGACGCAAGGACAGCATCTGCTCGGCACTGAAGGTTTCTGCGGCCACCAGCACCCGCCTGGCGAGCTGGGGACCCAACCTGCGCGTTATGCGCTCGATGCCCTCTACCGGGTAGCACAACCCAATCGCGGCTGCAGGGATGCAAAGGCTGATCCCCTCCCGCGCCAACCGAAAATCACAACTCAGCGCCAGCTCAGCACCGCCGCCAAAAACACTCCCGTTGAGAACTGCAATAGTCGGAATGGGCAAGGCTGCTATTTGATTGCTTAGCTTCTGGAAGCAATCACCACTTATCGACCCATCGAGAATCTGATTGAGATCCGCACCAGCGCAGAAGATGCGATCGTCTGACGATGTGATCATCAACACACGTGTTTCGTCAGCGAGAGACGCCAACGCTGCCTCGATCGCACCGAGCTCCAATATCCCCAGTGCATTGCGCCGCGCAGGATTGTCAAAGCACAAGGTCGCGACACCCTGCTTCTGGATAAATGAGATTGTGTCCGTCAACAATAGCGCCCTATGTCTTGCTGTCGGGGGGGGGGAGTGTGGCACAGACGGCTCAGGTCGCACAGGGAGAGACATCTCATGTCGCGTGAAAGGACCTTTGCGCCTATAACCTGGTCCCTAGGATGGCATTGCTGACAGACTGAGGCATGGACAGGTTCAGTAAAAATACCTAAAGTTCAAATAATCGAATCTTGAGAATTATCGGCCGGTAAACGGCGTATAAAACCTACTAAGAGAAACCGTTTGGCTACCCTACGCTCAGCACATCACTCGCCCTTCAGCCGCGGGCTACAGCATGAGACTAAACGCGCAGCTGTGTTGTCCTGCGCAGCCAAGCTCTTCAATACCAAAGGAGCCCGCTCAACGACACTGGCCGAAGTTGCGGGTCGTCTCGGCTTGACCAAAACCAGTCTGTACTACTATGTCGCGACTAAAGAAGATCTTATTTATCAGTGCTATGACGCCAATATGCGCCAGGCGCACGCGAAACTAGATGCCGCAGAGGCTGCGTTTGACGCACCTAATAGCTGCTTGATGGCATTTTTGGAGAGCCAGCTCGACACCACGCTCAGTGCACTTGATGGGGAGGGCGACTACTATGCAGCACCCTTGGAGGTGGCCTCGTTGAGAGACGACCATCGAAGGGCGCTGGAAGGCGAAAATAAGCGCCTGTCGAAACGACTAATCACCCTGCTGGAGCAAGGCATCGCGCTGGGCACAATCAGACCCTGTAACGCTGTGGTGACAATGCGCGCGATGATTGGAGCGCTGGATTGGTCATTTTACTGGCTATATGAGATGCCGCGAGAAGAGGCCGCATTAGTGATCGGCGCACTGCGTGATCTGTTGACGTTCGGGCTTTTGGCCGAACCGGGATCCTTAGGCTCGGCGCCCGACATCGAAACATTGCCCTTGGCTCTGGAAGAACAGGCCTTCGATCGTGGCACGCAAAACCGACTGAAGCAGGAGGCTTTCCTCAAAGCGGGTACTCGGTGCTTCAATCAAAAAGGTTTCAGCGGTACATCCCTCGATGAAATCGCTGAACGGTTGCAGGTGTCGAAAGGCGCTTTTTACCACCACTTCGCAAACAAAGAGGCACTGCTGACCCAATGTTTCGACTACACCCTCGATCAACTCGAGGGGATTGTGGCAAGCGTGGAGCGACTGGACGTCACGCCCGGGCGCAAGCTGGATATTGCCTGTCGCCAGATCTTCGCCATACAAAATTCGGATCAGGGCCCTCTCGTGCACTTCAATGCCATCACTGCCCTGCCCTCGCCAGAGAGACAGCGCTTGCTGGCCCGATTGGCAGCGGTGCACGAGACGCTGGAAAAGGCCGTCAAAGATGCCATTGCCCTAGGTGAGTTTAGGAATCTACCGGCGGGCATTGTGATACAGCTACTGACCGGTGCGCTCAATGCTTCCATGGATCTCAGCAATTGGCAGACCATTGAAGATACCGATAGCAGCGCGGCCGAATATTTTTCTGTTTTCTTTCAAGGACTGGCGATCTCAACGCCATAGCAGTAAGGATCCCATCGTGACCTGTTTCACCGACGTGCTGGCGCAGATTGCGCCGCGGCAAAAAGATGCACTCACCTTCGTGGGTGATAGCCTGTTACCACAACGGCGCATATTTGGTGGCCAGGTCGTCGCGCAGTGTCTGATGGCGGCCAACCAAACAGTCAGTGCGGCGCTGACAGCCCACAGCTTACACGCTTACTTTCTCAGGGCGGGAGATCCTGCGACGCACATCGATTTTGAGGTGGACCCGATCCGCGATGGCCGCTCTTTCTCGACACGACGCGTAGTGGCGCGCCAAAATGGCGACGCGATTTTCAATACTTCCATCAGTTATCACAAAGACGAGGAGGGTGTCTCGCACTGCTTCGACATGCCGGAAGTAACGGCCCCGCGCACTGAGGCAGATGACCTGTCCGGGCTCCGCGGCTTTACCACTAAGCCCGGCGACCCCAACCTTATCAATCTCTATCAAATCGAGCGGCAGCGCGTTACCGAGTATCTCTCTGAGAGCCAACCCCCCATGGGCCGATCGTGGTTTCGCGCCGTAGGGCCTTTGCCCGAGGACACCGCGGTACACCAAGCCGCATTAGTCATGATCTCTGACTATTCCTTGTTGAGTACAGTGTTTTACCCGCACCCGCACACCAACCCTATCAAGCATTTCATGGCAGCCAGCCTCGACCACGCGATCTGGTTCCATCATCTGGGGAAAATGGACGAGTGGGTGCTGTATGACTGTGATACACCGCGGGCTGGCGGCGGCAGAGGATTGAGTCGGGGATTTCTCTGGGGTCAGGAGGGGACGTTGCTGGCCTCAACCGCACAGGAATCTCTTATTCGGCTAAAGCGCGGTTAATTCACCACGCTCTCTAGCATTGCGCCGCGCGCGCGCCACTGCCAGTAACTGCCCTCTATGCTCAACTCGTGCACTGAGGCGTTCGCGGGCAAACACTGCACGACGCCATCCTCGCCGCTGATGTAGGCGGCCACCGCATTGATCACCAGAAAATGCGTGAAAATCACGGTCGGTGAGGTAAACGAGCCGATCGCAGAGACGACCTCACGTCGCCACAGCTGGACAGACTCCGGCAAAGCACTCCACTGCCCCTGAAGCACCTCATCTAACCACTGGCGCCGTGCGGCCAAATCACCTGGGGAGGGCAGCTCGATAAAGCGCGTATCAATTTTGAGTTCTGCTTGAATAAGGGCTGCATAGGGCTTGCCCGTCTCAAGTGCACGGCGCTTGGGGCTGCTCAACAGCTTGGCCTGTTCAGGAACTCGCTGACCAAGATGCTCTGCGCTCTGCAGCGCCTGTTCACGGCCCAGAGGCGATAACCCGGGATCCATATCTTCACTGAAGCTAGCCGCTGCCTCGCCGTGTCTCACCAACCATACTGACGTCATTACGAACGCGTCACCGGTAGGTCACCAAGCTTTCTCCCAGTTGCTGGCTTAACAACTGCAGGTGCGCGGTGTCGTTGAAATTAGAGAGTGACACTCTGTCGCCGGAGAAGATAAGCCGCGTAACTGAGCAATTGAATACCGGCTCATAAAACCCGTAGACCTTATCGTGCGGCAGGTTCAGTACCCAACTTACTGCAGTTGCGATAGTGCCGCCAGAGGTGAAGATGGCGGTGTCGGTACCCCCCTCTGCTTGCTCCATGGCCTCTGCCAATGCACCCTGAACACCGGATAGATAATCTGACCACGATGCCGTGTCAGGTAAATCAGGGCAATCGGGCGATACCCAGGCATTAAAGACCGCTTGAATCACCTTTTGATATTGCTTGCTATCACTGCGGCCCGCTTTAACAAGCTCCACAAGGCCCGCATCACGCTCGCAGAGTATAGGTAGCAAACCGGCAATCTGTCCCTCATTGTCCACCTCATTCAGGCGCGGATCAATGCGAAGTGCTGCAGAGTTGGGTTGGCTAGCCAGCACTCGCTCACCGGTCTCGCGCTGCCGAGAGAGATCACCGCTGACCGCCTGCGCAAAATGCAATGCGGTATCAGCAAAGAAGCGCCCTGACACATCGGCCTGCCGCTGGCCCAGGGGCGAGAGCTGATCGTAGTTGGCACTGCCAAAGGAGGCCTGTCCGTGCCGAATAAGGTATAAAGATGCCATGTCAGGCTACCTTCTGTCTTTGAGAGAACCGGATTCGTCGAGGATAAGGATAAAAGTCCTGCACAACGCCCTTACGAATTTGTTCCTGTTGCTCCGTCCAGAAATCGGCGTCGTATAGATCCGCGTGCTGCGCATCGAAGGCGGCACGCGCACGCGCGTTTCCGGAGAAGAAAAGCCTAAATTCCTCTGGAAAGATGTCTTTCGGTCCCACCGAGTACCACGGCTGACCTGACATCTCATCGAGTTCGTCGCGGGGCGGGGGTATGCGCCGGAAATGGCAGTCAATCAGTGGTTCAATTTCATCATAATCGTAGAACACCACGCGGCCATGGCGAGTGACGCCAAAATTCTTGAGGAGCATGTCACCAGGAAAAATATTCGCTGCCGCCAACTGTTTGATCGCGTTGCCATAATCGTTCATGACCTCATTGACTTCATTGTCAGAGGCTTTCTGCAAGTAAAGGTTGAGAGGATTCATTCGTCGCTCAACATAGCAGTGTTTTATTATCAATGCGCGGCCGTTCATGCGAATCTGCGACGGGCAGGTTGCGTACAACTCCTTCATCAGCTCATCCGAAAATCGGCTGGCATCAAAGACCAAATTATTAAATTCCTGCGTATCCGCCATGCGCCCCGCCCGATCCCAACGCTTTACTAGGTGGTATTTGTCTTTGACGATCTGGTGTGTGACTTCTTTGGGCGGCGTGAAGCGGTCTCTGATGATCTTGAACACGTACTCATAAGACGGCAACGTGAATACCGTCATCACCATACCCTTGATTCCGGGCGCCACAATGAAGTGGTCACCTGTAGAGCGGACATGCCGCGTCGAGGTCCTATAAAAATAGGTTTTGCCGTGGCGGAAGTGGCCAATAGCGCTGTAGATCTCCGAGATTTCCTTTTTGGGCATCAGTTGCTGCAAGAACAGCACGTACTGCGAGGGCACCGATGCGTCGACCATGAAATAGCTCCGCGTGAAGGAGAACAGCAAGCTAACCTGATCAGGGCCAAACAGAAATGCGTCGACGTATACCGCGGGTTTTTCGTCGGAATCGTTATGCAAGAGCGGTAATACAAACGGCATCTGATCACCGTCACTGTAAAGCCTACCGACGATGTAACTTGCCTTGTTTCGGAAAAAATGATGTTCCAGCACCTGCAGTTCCAACTGGTCACCGGTGAAATCGAAGTGGGGTTGCAGATGGCGCGCGATCGTCTCCTCAATTTTGGCAACGTCGCGTTCAAGGTGCTCGTAAGGAATGTTGAAAGCGTAAGCCGTCAGCAAGTCACGGAACCCCCCTGCCAGATCACCATTTACTGCAAAATGATTCACCACTCGCCCCATATCAACGGGCGGCACGTCACCTTGTGGCGAGAACACGAACGCATACTCGTTCCGAATGGATCGATGGCCAAAATGGGAATTAAAAATCGAGTTATAAAATGTCTCGGCAATCTCGAAGTTGGTCATGCCCTTGACCAACTCCGCATAGAGCGCGCGGGTCTCAGACCAAAAGGACAGTTCCTCGATTCGATCACCCGCGATATGTCTGGCGACCGCGAGCGTTTCCATGACTGTCTCTTTGTAGATATCAATCCGACGGCTCGAGATGTCCTGCATGCTAGACCACTCGGCCTGCTCAAAACGGGTGCGAGCGGCCAGAGTGATGTTCTCAAACTCTGCAAAGTAGGCGTAGAAGCCGTTTAGGATGACCCGCGCGAAGCGGTGTTGCTTATCCACTAGAAGCCCTTGGGACCGTGTCAAGGGAGTGTAGGTGGACGCAAACTCCTGCGCAATTTCCGCATGCCGCCGATCCAGCGGTCATAGTTTTGAGCTTTATTGAGATGATATTGCGCAACTTGTTCGTGGGGCAGGATAAGAAAGGATTCCTCTTTCAAGCCCTGAACGACCTCCTCGGCGACTTCCGCTGCGCTAAGTATGCCATCCAGCCCGGCAGCGCCACCGTCGGTGCCGCCCAGCATGGCCGTATCGACGGCTTGCGGGCACAAACAGCTCACTTTGACCCCGTCATCGCCATGGGTAATGGCGAGTGACTCCGC
>MDTG01312285.1_pt1 | contig 14497 bp, 10 predicted proteins | sample 811421 | NCBI WGS metagenome assembly MDTG01 (sample SAMN05326645, study PRJNA326480) | marine metagenome | isolation source: seawater | place: Pacific Ocean: South East | collected 2011
CTTGCAGAATTAGCTTATAACAACCCAGAAGCCTTTAAATCCATTGTAAAAAAAGTACAATCCTCCCTTAACTAATCAGGGTCTTTGATTTATCCTATAAAAATTAAAAGAATCAATGAATTAAATGAGTGAAATTGAAAATATAAAAAAAGACTTTTTTGAAAAAATTAAAAGAGTTCAGAGTAAGCAAGAATTACAAGATATCAAGACAGAATTTTTTGGGAAAAGTGGAAGAGTAAACTCACAGTTTAAAGTTATGGCAACTTTAAGTGAGGAAGAAAAAAAAGATTTTGCTAAAAATCTTAATAAGATAAAAAATGAACTAAATTTAAATATTGAAAATAAATTTAAAGAAATGGAAAGTTTGGAGATCAATTACAAACTCAGAGAGGAAAAAATTGACGTTACATTACCTATTAGAACTCAAAATATTGGAAAAATTCATCCAGTGTCCCAAGTTATTGACGAGATAACGTCTATATTTTCTGAGGTTGGATACTCAGTTGCCGAGGGACCAGATGTAGAAAGTGAGTATAATAACTTTACAGCGTTAAATACCCCCGAAAATCATCCAGCTAGAGATATGCATGATACTTTTTATTTAGATGAGAATAAAAAAACTCTTTTGAGAACACATACCTCTCCAGTTCAAATTAGGACAATGCTAAAAGGAAAACCACCTTTCAAAATAATTGTTCCTGGAAGAACTTACAGGTGTGATAGTGACCAAACTCACGCTCCCATGTTCCATCAGCTGGAAGGTCTTTATATTGATAAGGGGATAACCATGGGACACTTAAAAGGATGTTTAGATTACTTCATTAAGGAATTTTTTGAGATCAAGAATATTAAAATGAGATTTAGGCCAAGTCATTTTCCTTTCACAGAACCCTCTGCTGAGGTTGATATCGGTTACGAATTAAAAAATGGAAAAATTATTATTGGCGAAGGTGATAAGTGGCTCGAGATTTTAGGATGTGGAATGGTACATCCGAATGTATTAAAAAATTCTAAAGTTGATTATAAAAAATTCCAAGGTTTTGCATTTGGAATGGGAATTGATCGATTAGCTATGTTAAAATATGGTATTAATGATCTGAGGTCATTTTTTGAGACTGATACTAGATGGTTAAATCATTACGGTTTTGATCCTTTAGATATTCCAACAAGTTATAGAGGTTTAAGCAAATGATTATCACAATATCTTGGCTTAAAGACCATTTAAACACTAAATTTAATTTAGACCAAATAGTTGAAAAACTTACTAACATTGGTCTTGAGGTAGAGAGTGTAAAAGAAAACTCAAGTGACAAAGATGAATTTAAAATTGCTAAAATTATTAAAGCAGCTAAACATCCTAATGCTGATAAGCTCAAGCTTTGTGATGTAAGTGTTGGAAAATCTGAAATAATTAAAGTTGTTTGCGGAGCTAGCAATGCGAGAGACGGCTTAATTACTGTTTACGCTCCACCAGGAGCAGTTATCCCAAAAAATAAAATGAAATTAAAGGTTGCAAAAATTAGAGGTGTTGAGTCACACGGAATGTTGTGTTCAGAAAATGAGTTAGAAATTTCAGACGAAAGTTCAGGAATAATTGAGCTTAAAGGGAGGGAAAAAAGTATTGGAAAAAATTTTTTTGAGAGCAAATCAGAAAAAATAATAGATATATCAGTAACCCCCAATCGATCTGATTGTCTGGGAGTTCGAGGGATAGCTAGAGATTTAGCAGCGTCCGGAATAGGAAAATTTATTGATTTAAAAAAGATAAAGTTAAAACAAAATTTTCAACAACCGATTAAAGTTTCAATACAAAAAGATAATAATCCCGGTTGCACAGCTTTTGGAAGTTGCTTAATTAAAAATGTTGAAAATAAAGAAAGTCCAAATTGGCTTAAACGAAAGATAATATCGCTTGGTCTTAAACCAATTTCAGCAGTAGTGGATGTGACTAATTATATAATGTTTGATTTAAATAGACCAATGCATGCTTATGATGCAGAAAAAATAAATAAAGAGATAATTGTAAGAAATTCAAAAAAAGGGGAGTTTTTTGAAGGTCTGGACGACAAACAGTATAAGCTTGAAAAGGATATGTGTGTGATCGCAGATAAATCTGGAGTTTTGGGTTTAGGCGGAATTATCGGAGGATCCAGATCTGGGACAACTTATAATACAAAAACGATTTTACTTGAGGCAGCACTTTTCTCTCCTTCCTCTATAAGAAAAACTGCAAAACGCTTAAATATTGATACTGATGCAAAATATAGATTCGAAAGAGGTGTTGACCCAAATTCGATAGAGGAAGGTTTAAAGATTGCAGCAGATTTAATAACTAAAATTTGTGGAGGTGAAGCAAGCAAATTTAATCTTGTAGGCAAAAAGAGCTCAAAAAGAAAGGACATTGAACTAAATCTCTCAAAGTTTAAAGAGGTTATAGGTTTCAATATTTCATCCTCAGAAATAAAAAAAATTTTAAGCTCTTTAGGATTTATAGTTAAGACAGGGAAAAAAAAGTTTAAAATAATGATACCAACTTGGAGGCCTGACGTTAGTCAAGAAATCGATTTGATCGAAGAATTAGTGAGAATTAAAGGCTTCGATAAAATCAATATGATCGAACCGAAGAAGATTAGAAAACAAGAAACGTTGAATTTTTATCAAAAACTATTTCATATTTCACAAAGAGCTGTTTCAAATGCAGGATATCTTGAGGCTGTAACGTGGTCGTTTACAGATCATAAAATTGACGCACTTCTTGCACCAGGAGAAAATTCAATTACTTTGTACAATCCTATTTCAAGTGACTTAGATGTTTTAAGAAGATCAATTTTTTCAAATTTGTTAATCTATTTAAAAAAAAATCAAGATAGAGGCTATAAGGACATTTCTTTATTCGAAGTTGGTCCAGTTTTTTATGGGAAAAACCCTGGAGAGCAACAAACTGTGGTTGGAGGCTTAAGATCAGGAAAATTCATAAAAAAAAATTGGTCTGAAAAGACCAGACCAGTGGACGTATTTGATATCAAAGCTGATGTTATGAAAACTTTGAAAGAATATGGAGTCCAAGAATATAACATGCATGTAACTAATAAATCTAAATCGTCTTATCACCCTGGAAGATCAGGGTCATTTTTTCTCCACTCTAAGAATGATCATCCACTCGCCTATTTTGGTGAAATACATCCAAACATTATTTCAAAGTTAGATTTTAAAGAAAAAAATATTTATGGTTTTGAAATTTTTATGGATAAAATTCCTCAGCCAGAAGAAAAGCTTCGAGTTTTAAAGGGTAACTTTAAGGCTTCTGAATTTCAAAAATCTGAGAGAGATTTTGCCTTTGTTATAGATAAAGATTATGAAGTCGGAAATTTGAAAAATATCATTACAGATATTGATCCATCAATTATTAAATCAGTAAGTATTTTTGACGTGTTTGAGGGTGAGAATTTACCTAAAGAAAAAAAATCTGTCGCAATTAATGTTTCCATTCAATCAGATGACAGAACCCTTTCAGAAAATGATTTAAATTTAATAAGTGAAAAAATTATAAAAAAAGTTCAACAGCAAACTGGTGGAAGCATAAGATCATAATGTCGGAGATAGATAGGATACGTAATTTTTCAATAATTGCGCACATTGATCATGGAAAATCTACAATTGCTGACAGAATAATTCAAAAATGTGGAGGTCTTACTGATAGAGAGATGAAAGAACAGGTTCTAGACTCCATGGATATTGAGAGAGAACGTGGAATTACGATAAAGGCACAAACTGTAAAGTTAAAATTCAAGTCAAAAAATGGAAGTATTTACCATTTAAATATTATAGACACTCCAGGACACGTTGACTTTAGCTACGAGGTGAGCAGATCACTTTCAGCTTGTGAAGGGTCTTTATTAATTGTTGATAGTTCACAAGGTGTCGAAGCTCAAACATTAGCTAATGTATATCAGGCGCTAGAGATTAATCATGAAATTATTCCTATACTAAACAAAATTGATTTACCTGCCTCTGATGTTGAGAAGACTAAAAAAGAAATTGAAGATGTTATTGGTATAGATACATCTAAGGCGATTAGTTGCTCAGGCAAGACTGGTGAGGGTATAGAGGATATTCTAGAGAGTATAGTAAATAATTTACCTCCTCCTAAGACCTCAAATGAGGAAAAGCTAAAATCCCTTCTAGTTGATAGTTGGTATGATAGTTATCTTGGGGTTGTTATTTTAGTAAGAATAATTGACGGGAAAATTAAAAAGAACATGAAAATAAAATTCATGTCGAACAATAAAAACTATACAGTTGAAAGAGTTGGTACATTTACACCAAAACCTAATGATGTTGATGAATTAAAGGCAGGCGAGATTGGTTTTATAATTACGGGTATAAAATCATTATCTGAAACAAAAGTTGGAGATACTATTTGTGATAATGTTAACCCTATCACTGATCCATTGCCAGGCTTCAAACCAAGTAAACCCGTTGTATTTTGCGGACTATTTCCAGTTGATAGTTCAGAACATCAAAAATTAAAAGATGGATTAGCAAAGTTAAAGTTGAATGACTCTAGTTTTTCTTATGAGGCAGAGTCATCAAGTGCTTTAGGATTAGGATTTAGATGTGGTTTTCTCGGTTTACTACATCTAGAGATAATCACTCAAAGGCTAGAGAGGGAGTTTGACGTTAATTTAATAACTACGACACCCGGAGTAATTTATAAATTATATAGTAAAGATGGAAAAATAGTAGATCTTCAAAATCCAAGCAATATGCCTGACCCAACCCAAATATTGAAAATTGAAGAGCCATGGATTAATGCAACGATTATAACTCCTGATGAGTATTTAGGATCCATAATTAAAATTTGCCAAGATAAAAGAGGGATCCAAAAAAACTTAACCTACTCTGGAAAAAGAGCAGTATTGTCTTATAATCTACCTTTAAATGAAGTTGTATTCGATTTTTACGACAGATTGAAATCTATTTCTAGCGGATATGCAAGTTTCGATTATGAAATAACAGAACATAAAGAAGGAGAATTAGTAAAGCTAGGAATTTTAGTTAACAATGAGCCAGTAGATGCTTTAGCCATGATCATTCACAGAGAATTTGCACAAAAAACTGGGAGGTTAGTTTGTGAAAAACTTAAAGAATTAATACCAAGGCATAACTTTATGATACCGATACAAGCAGCAATAGGCGGAAAAATTGTAGCTCGTGAAACTATCAAAGGTTTTAAAAAAGATGTTTTAACTAAAATACATGGTGGAGGTGCTTTGGACAGAAAAAGAAAATTATTAGAAAAACAAAAAAAGGGTAAAGCTAAGGCAAAACAGTTTGGGAAAGTTGAGATACCTCAAGAGGCTTTTATTGGAGTTTTAAAAATAAATAAAGATAATTAATGCAAGAACTTACAATTATTACGAATGAGAGCATTTATTCAGATAATGATAATTTTTATTGTGATAATTTAGATATTAAAACTTTGTCAGAAGGTTTGAGCAATGAATTTAAAGTCCATCTTATTGGAAGATTATCACAAGAAAAAAGATTTCACAAAATCAATATTAAGAATATAAGTATTTTTAAAAGTCTTTTTGGATATTTAAATGAAGTAAACAAATCTTCAACCAGTGATAAAAGTAATTTAGTTGTTTCAATTACACCATTTACATTTTGCGCTGTATTAATTTCGTTTTTTAAGAAAAAACCAAAAGTTTATTTAAGAAGTGATGGTCATAAAGAATACAAAGCAGTCTTAGGTCCAGTAGGAAAATTTATTTTTCACGTAATGTTTTTAATTGTTTCAAAATTTTCTAATTTTATCGCATGCTCAAAAGAGGTACTCCACGGAAAAAAGGGTAGTATGGTTTTCCCATCTCAGCTTGATGACTCCTGGTTTGAGGGGATAAAAAAACCATCTATCAAAGAGGCTAATTTAATTTATGTTGGTAGAATAAAAAAAGAAAAAGGAATTTTTTCTTTTTTAAGTTTAATTAAAAAAATTCAAGGTAATTACAATTTTACAATAGTAGGTGCAACAAAAGATTTTAAAAAGACAGGTGATTTTGAAAGAACTATTATTCATGAAATAGTTACTGATAAAAAAAAATTAATTGATCTTTATGATAATCATAATATTTTTGTTTTACCTTCATTCACCGAAGGTCATCCTATGGTTCTATTAGAATCGTTAGCTAGAAAAAGACCGGTAATAATTTTTGATGATATAAAACATGTTGTGCAAGACAAAAAAGGAATTTTTATATGCAAAAGAAATAAAGATAGTCTATATGAGAAAATAAATTATATTTTAGGTAATTATGAAAGTATCTATGAAGAATTAAAGAATAATAGATTACCAACTTATAAGGATTTTATTTCTGATATAAGTAAGGAAATTAAAAATTGATGAAAAATATTATTTTTTTGTGTACAGCTGATAAAAAACCATTTGGTGGTAATAAGATTATTTACCAATTTTCAAATTATATAAATTCTCAAAGGAAATTCACTTCTCAAGTTGTGCATATTAAGAAAAGCAAAATATCAAAAACCATAACATCAATTAAAAAGAAGCTGAGACTAGAATCTAATAGTTTTACTGGCTGGAGTATTAAAGATATTGAGGTGGCAAAAAATTTTCATGATAAATGGTTTCATATGGATATTTTAAAAAAAAATGATCTAAATTTTAAAAAAGATGATTTTGTTATCATTCCAGAAATCTTTGCTCATTTAGCAAAAGATATATTAATTAATAAAGGTATTAAATTTGGAATATTTGTTCAAAATGGTTACTCAATTTTTTCAACTAATAATTATAAATTTCTTGATCAAGCTTATGCAAAATCTAAAATGATTTTATCGTACTCAAAGGATATTAATGATTGTGTAAGCATGGCTTTTCCAAAATATAAAAATAAAATTATTAAGGTTCAAGTGGCAATCAAAAGTAATAAACTTCAACATGGTGTTAAGAGAAATGTTATTACTCTGATGCCTCGTAAACTTGGATGGCATGCCGAACAAGTTAAACTTTTCCTGAGAAAACATTTGTCAAAAAAGTGGAAAATTAAAGAAATTAATAATTTAAGTGAAACTAAAACTTTTAATATTTTAAAATCATCTAAACTTTTTTTATCATTCTCCTCTAATGAAGGTTTAGGCTTACCCCCAATTGAAGCTGCAATAGCTGGTAATAAGGTTATTGGCTACACAGGTGAGTCAGGTAAACAATGGTGGAAAAAACCTATTTTCACCGAGATATACTCTGGTGATATAAAATACTTTTGCAAAGAAATTTTAAGTTTTACAAAAAAAAATATCAATCAAAAAATTTTTAAGACTCAAAGAAAAAAATTAATAAATGAATTTTCCGAGCAAAATCAAAATGATTCAATTTTAAAAATCTTGAAAAAAGTAAAGGAGTTGTAAAATTATTTATGAAAAAAGCGCTCATAACAGGTATATCTGGTCAAGATGGTTCTTATCTAGCAGAATTTTTATTGGCTAAAAATTATGAGGTGCATGGTTTAGTCAGGCGTGTTGCTTTAGAAGATGAAACACATAGATTATGGAGATTAAGAAATTTTAAAGATAAAATTACTTTACATAGCGGCTCCCTTGAGAGTTATGCAAGTCTTGTTAAGATTATAGAAAAAATAAAACCAGAAGAAATTTATCATTTAGCTGCACAAAGTTATGTGAGTTATTCATTTGAGGATGAGTTTTCTACAATAAATACTAATGTTAACGGTACGCACTATGTTTTATCTGCGGTTAAAGAATTCTCAAAAAACTCAAAATTTTACTTTGCAGGGTCATCTGAAATGTTTGGCAAGGTTGAAGAGACACCTCAAAATGAGACAACAAGATTTCATCCAAGGTCAGCTTATGGAATTTCAAAAGTTACTGGGTTTGAGTTAACAAGAAATTACAGAGAAGCATATGGTATCAAGGCTTGTACTGGAATTCTTTTTAATCACGAGTCACCTAGAAGAGGTTTTGAATTCGTGACAAGAAAGATCTCACATTCAGTAGCTAGAATAAAGAAAGGCCTTCAAAAAAAAATTTCATTAGGTAACATCGACTCAAAAAGGGACTGGGGCCATGCTCAAGACTATGTTGAAGCTATGTGGCTTATGTTAAATCAAGGAAACAATAAAGACTTTGTCATTGGCACAGGTGAACAACATTCTGTTAGAGAGTTTGCAGAAAAAGCATTCAATTTTGTAAATTTAAATTACCGTGACTTTATTACGATTGATCAAAAATTAATCAGACCTGCTGAGGTAGACACACTATTAGCTGATTATACAAGCGCAAAAAATGAATTAAATTGGAAACCAAAAATATCTTTCGAAAATTTAGTTAATGAAATGGTCGAGTCAGACTTAAAATTTGTTAAAGATGAAGGTTATTAATCGGAGAGGTGGCCGAGTGGTTGAAGGCGCACGCTTGGAAAGCGTGTAAACGGGAAACCGTTTCGAGGGTTCGAATCCCTCTCTCTCCGCCAAAGATTAAATATAATTTTAAAAATTTGAAAAAAAATAATCTTCACTATTTAAACTATGTTTTATTTGACGAAAATTTTGATTTTCAAGATACTTAAAAACATTTTCCTTATTTTTATTTGTTTCAATAATGATAAAGCATTTATTATTACTTAAAAGTTGTTTAGCACCTTTAAGCACATCAAGCTCAACTCTTTCTACATCTATTTTTATTGCTATTTTATCATTTCTTAATTTTACTAAATTATCCATTAAGTCTTGATTAACTTTAATTGAGTATTTGCCTTTATTATCTTTAGCATAATTAGGAGAAAATTCCTCGTTCACGGCAAAATTTTCAAATCTTTTTTCGGCACCAACAGCTACATTGTATGTTTTTATGTTTTTAAATTTATTAATCTTTCCCATAAAATTTAATCTCTCAATATTTTTATCAAAAACGTCAAATGATAAAATATTTATATCTGAATTTTTTTTTGCTATTCTTAGACTATAAAGACCCCAACAAGATCCAATATCTAAAAAAAAATTACATCGATTTTCTTTTATGAAATTATCTAAGTAATCGATAATATCATCATCCCAGCCAAATAAATAAAACCTTCTATCTACCAAATATCTTAAATCCAATAAATAATTAACCCCATCACGTGTAAACCTCTTATTTTTAATTTTAAGCTTTTTTAAAATTGAAGGTATTAATCTTTTAAAAATAGGAAATTTAGCAAGCTCTCTGATCATCTAACTTCTTAACAAATTATTATCCCCATACAACTAAAAAGAGTCTTAAAAAAAATTTTAATTGAAATATATTAATGTAAGGGGTGGCTGAGGGAGACTGAGGCCACCTTTAATTCAAACTCTTTTCACAGCAATAACTTTTAATTTCGCAGTTTCTTTTATTCTATCAATTGTTTTTATAATTTTCATTATCACAGTTTTTTTCATTGGACCGTAAGCATGAATTAGTCTTTTATCTGATAATACAACAGCGACATGACCCTTCCAATAAATAACATCATTTTTTTTAATTTCATTTAATGGAACATTTTTTTTAAAAAATTTTACCTGATCTTTTGCATCTCTAGGACAAAACTTATTGTTAAAATTAAGACAAAGCTGTATTAACGCAGAGCAATCAATTCCTTTAAAAGATTTTCCACCCCATTTATATTTAACGTTTTTAAATATTTCTATTCTTGTGAAAAAAGTTTTCTCTTTAAATCTAATAGGTTTTAAATCGTTTTTACTAATCCAACCAATACAGAAATTGACAAAATTTTTGCAACTCTTTTTTTGTCTTAATTTAGATCCAAATGTTAATTCTCCTATTTTCAAATTTTTACTAGGAGATGCATACACATTGGCTTTTAATTTACTCACTTTATGAGTGGGTTTAATTAAATCTGTAAATTTTTTTTTTATAATAAACCCCTTATAATTATCTTCTTTTATTTTAATTTTTAACCATTTTTTATTTTTGCTGATAACAGAAAAACTCTCTCCAAAAATCATTTGAGTGACAACTTCTGATTTAATCGATTGTTTCTTGTAAAGATTTATTATTGGAAATGTATTTGTAAATAATTTAGCCATTAATTTTGATTTTATCTTTAATTAAATATAAAAATATTAATGATGGTATTACCATTATCGCGGTGATTATAAAGAATGTTACCCAATCACCGCCTAACCAATCAACCATTGCTCCAGATGATGCAGCTAATGTAGTTCTTCCAGCTGTTCCTATTGATGATAATAAAGCATATTGAGTTGCAGTATAAGTTCTATCAACCAATAAAGAGATAAAAGCTACAAATGCAACAGTTGCGAAAGCTGCAGCCATATCATCAAATATCACAGCAATCGCAAAAAGTAATTCAGATTTTCCATACCAAGCTAGAAGAGAAAATAATAAATTTGTTAATGCCATAAGTACTCCTGAGATAAACATCGCCTTAATAACTCCAGCTCTAATAGCAAATAATCCTCCAAGAAGAGTAAAGACAACAGTTGTTATCCATCCAAGTCCTTTTGAATAGATAGCAATATCCGTTTTAGAAAATCCTATTTCTTTGTAAAAAATTATGGACATTCTACCTAAAAATGCTTCACCGATTTTAAAAAGAAATATAAAACCAATTATGCCTAAAGCTATTTTAAAACCATTTTTTTTGAAAAAACTCAATATTGGTCCAACGATTGTACTCATAATCCATACAGTAGATTTAGAAAGAAAATTTGATGAACCTATTTTACTTTCAATAAGTTCGTCTGTTTTTTTTTGATTAAGCCCCCGTTCATTTGAAGCGCTTTCTTTAACAAACATTAACGCTATATTGCACAGAATAATTATAATACCCATAATTAGAAATGTAACTTGCCAATATTGATCAACACCAATGTTTTGAAAAAATTCAGCTACATTAAGAGCTATAACTCCACCCAATTTGTATCCAGTCCACCATCCAACGACCGCAATAGCTGCACCAGCTTGCATTACTTTACCCTCATTTTCTTTTATTTGCTCTATTCTTAAAGCGTCTAAAGTTATATCTTGTGTTGCCGAAGCGATCGCAATTATAAGACCGACTGTTATGACTAAAATCAAGTTTGTAGTTGGGTCAATAATACTCCAAAAAATCAGACTTAATAAAATGATTAATTGCATTAAAACTATCCACCCTCTTCTATGACCAATTTTTTTTGTTAGCCAAGGTATTTGAATTCTATCAATAATTGGTGCCCATAAATAATTAAATGCATAAACCGCAAAAATAAGTCCAGCCCAACCGACAGTAGTTCTACTTAAACCGTCTTCTTTTAACCATAGACTTAAACTACTTCCAATGAGAACCCACGGAAAACCACTCATCGCTCCTAAAAGAAGAATTTTGGTCATCCTCTCATCAAAATAAATTGAGAAAGTCTCTGTAAAAGATTGTTTTTTTTCTAAATTAAAATTCATTTTTTAAAATAAACTATCCTTTCCAAAAAGAGGGAAAAAATAATACTAGCACTGCAAAGAGCTCTAATCTTCCTAACAACATTCCAAAAGATAATATCCATTTAGACACATCCGGCACTGCTTTATAATTCCCATTGGGCCCTATGATATCACCAAGACCTGGTCCCACGTTAGATATTGCACTTGCTGCTCCAGAAATGGCTGTAAGAAAATCTAGCCCAGATATGGACAACAGCATAGCTATAATAAAGAAAATAAAAAGGAAACAAAAAATAAAGATTATTACTGAATTAATAAAATTGTCTGAAATCTTTTGATTATTATATTTGGTAATGATTACGCTATTTGGGTAAAATAATTTTTTTATTTGATTCTTTATGAAAATAAATAGCATTTGAAACCTAAAAATTTTTATACCGCACGCTGTCGAACCAGCACACCCACCAATGAACATAAGAAGAAGGAAAAATATTAAAGAAAATTTTCCCCATAAGCTAAAGTCATCAGTGACATAACCTGCGCCTGATGAAATTGATATTACATTGAAGGCTGCAATTCTTATTTTATCTAAAACTGAAATATTAGCATTTATAGAAAACAAATATATAAACATTATTAAAATTGAAAAAAGCAAAATATAAATCAATCCTTTAATTTGAACATCTTCAAAAAATATTTTTTTGTTACCTTTCAAAAATTTGATATATGAAATAAAAGGAATGCTTCCTAGTATAATAAAAACGCAAGCAATTATTTCAATTGATGAGCTTTTAAAAAATCCTATCGAATCATTGTGTGTGGAAAATCCACCAGTAGCTATTGTTGTCATAGAGTGAGCAATACTATCGAACACAGACATACCAAAGAACCAATAAAAAAAAGCACAAATTAAAGTTAAAATGACATAAGTTAAGATTAATATAGTTGCTACCTGAAATGTTCTTGGTAATATTTTTTCAACTGTGTCTGGACCTTCCATTTTAAAAAGCTGCATGCCTCCTACTTTTAAAAGAGGAAGAATTGTTATTGCCATTACTACAATTCCTATTCCACCTAGCCATTGCATAATTGCTCTCCAAATTAATATACTTTTTGGAGTATTTTCTAAATCTGAAATTATAGTTGCACCAGTGGTTGTAATACCTGACATACTTTCAAAAAACGCCTCGCTAATCGAAAAAGACTCTGTCGAAAGTAAAAAGGGCAAACTTCCAAATAATGCAATAGTAACCCATGCCAATGAAGTGAATAAAAAAGTTTGTTGTAAATTTAGTTTATAGTTTTTTTCTAAATTTATAAGAATAATCAGTATCCCAACAAAAATTGTTATAAATGATGAAGCTATAAAGCTATGGCTATTTTCGGAGTAAATAAGCTGCACAACATAGGGGATTAACATCGATCCTCCTAAAACAACTAAAAGAACACCAATGATAAAAAAAACAGTTTTATTGGCTACCATAAATTTAGATTATTTAAATAAAAGCAAATTTCAACTTAATATCCTATAATAAAAACTGTATTTTATATATAAAGTTTAATAAACCATAAATATGTTAGACAATAAGCTGATTCAAACTACTTCTTCTTGGCCTTTCGTTGAAATAAGGAAATTATTGAAGGATAGGAATAAATTAATTAGATCGAAAAATAAGATCGTGTTTCAAACGGGTTATGGGCCGAGTGGTCTACCACATATAGGAACTTTTGGTGAAGTAGCCCGAACAACAATGATGATAAATGCTTTAAACCACGTTGAAGAAATTGACAACGATTTGATAACTTTCTCCGATGATATGGATGGATTAAGGAAAGTTCCAGATAATATATCAAATAAAAAAGTTTTAGAGGAAAATTTAGGCAAACCACTTACAAGTATTCCTGATCCTTTTGAAAAATTTGAAAGTTTTGGTGAACACAATAATGAGATGCTAAAAAAATTTTTGGAGAAATTTAATTTTAAATTTAATTTTCAAAGTTCTACAAAAAACTATAAATCAGGCAAATTTAACATTAGCTTGGAAAGGGTTTTAGAGAAGTATGATGAAATTATGGAGGTAATAATGCCAACTCTAGGAAACGTTAGAAAAAAAACTTATTGTCCTTTTTTACCAATATGTCCACAAACCGGAAAAGTATTAGAAATACCCCTTGTTGAAAAAAATAAAAAGAATGGTTCATTAATTTTTGATAATAATGGAAAAAAACTTGAAAAAAGTATTTATAATGGACATTGCAAATTACAATGGAAAGTAGATTGGGCAATGCGATGGTTTGCTTTCGATGTAGATTTTGAAATGTATGGAAAAGATTTAATTGAGAGTGCGATTTTATCTAACAGAATTTGTAGAATTTTAGGAAAAACTCCACCAAATGGTTTTGCTTACGAACTTTTCTTAGACGAGAAAGGTGAAAAAATTTCAAAATCAAAAGGTAACGGTATTTCAATAGAGGAATGGCTTAGATATGCGTCACCTGAAAGTCTATCATTATTTATGTACCCTAATCCCAAAAGAGCAAAAAAACTTTACCCAGCAGTGGTGCCTAAAACGGTTGACGATTATTTAGATTTTATAAATAAATTTGAAAAGCAAGATTTAAGAGAAAAAATTATGAACCCTGTTTGGCACGTACATAGCGGAAAACCGCCAACTGAAAAAATTGTAATGCCATTTTCTATGCTTTTAAATCTTGTAGGATCAAGTAATGCAAAAGATAAAAAAACTTTGTGGAAATTCATAAATAGACTTCACAAAGACTTAAGTTCAAAAAATCATAAGATCTTAGATAGTTTAATTGAATACGCTTTAAATTTTTTTAATGATAAAGTTGAACCCAATAAAAAATTTAAAAAACCAAATAAAAGTGAAAAAGAGGCTTTAAACAGTTTAGCAGAAAAAATTGAGACATTAAAAGAAAGTATGACTCCAGAAGAAATTCAAACAGTAGTTTACACAGTCGGGAAAGAAAATGGTTACTCAAACAACTTAAGAGAATGGTTCAAATTAATCTATGA
>MDTG01346042.1_pt1 | contig 14497 bp, 15 predicted proteins | sample 811421 | NCBI WGS metagenome assembly MDTG01 (sample SAMN05326645, study PRJNA326480) | marine metagenome | isolation source: seawater | place: Pacific Ocean: South East | collected 2011
ATTTTGAAAAAATACATACTGAACCTATGATTGGTATTGTTAACGGATTGTATGCTACTAATTCGGGTTATGGAGGAATAGTTCCAATACAAGTAAGTACTAACTTTTTTAACAATGACTCTCCATTCAGTTTAAGATTAACAGGTTCACAAGGTGATGTCATGAAGGAAAGTGTACAATGTGCATTAACATGTGCTGTTAATTATATAGATCAAAATAAAGACAAATACAAAATAGAAGATTTGAAAGAACATATACACAATAAATGGAAATCAGGTTTTCATATCCATGCTCCAAATGGAGCTACTCCAAAAGATGGTCCATCAGCAGGATGTGCATTTACTTTAGCATTTATTTCAACAATTTTACAAAAAAAAATTAGAAATGATATTGGAATGACAGGAGAAATTGACTTAATTGGTAATATCTCAAAAATTGGAGGATTAGAATTTAAAATAAATGGTGCTAAGAAAGCAGGAGTTAAAACTATTTTTATATCACATGAAAACAGACAGGATTTTGACAAAATTAAAAAAGAAGACAGCAAAATAGATAATGATGTTAAAATTATATTTATTAAGAATATTAATGATCTGGTAGATCAAGGACTTATTTTTTAATTAAAAAAAAATATATATATATATACATATGAGTGATAATTATAAATATAAATACATGAAATACAAAAAAATGTATTTAGATTTGAAAAATCAATCAGGTGGTTTTGAAGAAACTGAAGATTTTAATAATTCAATATACTCAGAAAGCGAGTATATGGGAGGATTTAAAAGAAACCATCAGCAAACGGGGGGTATGGAAGGTGTAAATGTTTCGAATGGGGAAGAAAGAGCAAATCAATTAAATAAAGAAAATGCGCTAAAACAATTAATAGAAGCAAAAAATAAAGAAAATTATGCAAAAAATAAAGAAACATATATTAAGAGAAATTTTGAAAGAATAACTAAACATATTGATGTATTAAAAAACTGTTTTGAACATGAAGAAAATAAAAATTTCCTTATTAATAAGGAAAAAAGTGTAGCAAAATCTGAAGATATCAAAAAAAAAAAAAGTGTAGCAAAATATGAAGATATCGAAAAGGTACAAATATATTTTGAAAATGATACTAATGTCGAATACGTTAAATCGAAGCTAGGTTCTCGAAATGATTTTAAAAAATTATTCGAACCATTTAGCAGGATATTGAGTGTAAATAGTAAATTTAGTGTTGAACTTTTAAACAATTATAATAAAAATATTCTGCCAATTTTAGAGAAAATAATACCAAAAGGTGATAGAGATGATATAAATAGTATAAATAAAGTAATAGAAAAAATTCAAGGAGCAAAAGCACCTTTTGCATTAGAAGTATTTGAAATTACTTTTGATTTATTAAATAAACAACCGGAGCCAGTTAATGACATAATTAGAAACGAATTAGAACTATTATTTACTACATATTTAAGTAAATTTGATACTCCTTCTTCTTCTGATGTTAAAGCTAGTGATGAAAAAAATACACTTCTTGAACATGTAAATAAATTTCTTTTAAATGATTATGAAACTCAATATTTAAAAGATTTAATAGGTGAATTAGAGACAATTCATAAAATATATTTTTCTGAAGAATACAAAAAATTTTTAAGAAGTGACGCACTATTAAAGACAGAACTTAGAAAAAATGCTGCAATAAATGCTAATAATATTTTTAAAGCAAATATCATAAAAAATAAAAACATGTAGCAACGCTATTCAAACTCCAGCAAATTGGCAAAAAAATTGAAATGGTATTATTATAAATATAGTTATAGTTTTCGTATATACAAAATGGTTGTTATTCTTGAAAATAGCAAATTTAAAGGATATGAATATGATGGTGAGTTAAAAAATAACTTACCAAATGGCTTTGGTATCTTATATTTCAAAAATAAAAATATAAGATATAGTGGAGCTTGGAAAAATGGTAAGAAAAATGGTGAAGGTTCATTATATTATAAGAATGGTAGGGTTAAAATAAAAGGAAATTGGACGGACGATTTACCAAATGGATCAATAATATTTTATGATATTGGAGGAAATAAGTATGAGGGTGAATATATTTTTGGAAAAATGTTCGCAGGAACATGTTATTATAGTAATAATCTAGTATATGTTGGAGAATTCAAGAAAAATTTAAAAGATGGATTTGGAAGCTTATATTATTCAAATGGAAATACTATGTATGAAGGTTTTTTTAAAAATGATAAATTTAATGGATATGGTAAATTATATTTACCTAATGGAGACATATATGAAGATGAATTTAAAGATAATAGGATTGTAAATAAAGTAATTAGTTTATAAATATTGAAAATTTATATATTTAAAGATTTATTATTAATATTTAAATAACTATGGATGATTATGACTTTTCAACAGCAGAAGCAGGAGCTTCAGAAACAATACCAATGGAAGCAGGTCAAATTAGAAAAGGAGGACTAATTATGATAAAAGGTCAACCTTGTAAAGTATCTGATGTATCAACATCAAAAACTGGTAAACATGGACATGCTAAATGTAATTTTATAGCATATAATATTTTTAATAATAAAAAATTGGAGGATATGATTCCTTCCACACATGGTACTACAGTTCCTGTAGTAAGCAGAACAGAATATACATTAATAGATATAACTGAAGATGATTATGTAACATTAATGGATGAAAATGGTGAGACAAGGGAAGATCTGCAGTTACCGGATTATCCAGAAAATTATGCAGAAGAATTAAAAGAAGAATTTAATAACAAACAATTAATTGTAACAGTATTGAAAGCATGTGGTAAAGAACAAATAATGTCTCATAAAGAAGAACAAAATTAAAATATTTATATAGTTATATTATGACTAAATATTCAGAATGGGAAATGTTGGATGGGGACGTACCATTACCTATTCCAAATGATTATAATACAATACCTATTAATGACAATAAAGAAATACCAGAATCAATAAATACAAAAGATCATGAAATTCCAATACCTATTCATGAAGATGAACCTGTATTATTTTCAACATCAAATGAGATAGAAATAGCTACAGAAGAGGATATTGTAGATGAAACTGACAAAAATATAAGGGCTTTAGCAATATTATTTATTTGTGTATTTTTCTTAATAATACTATTGAATATAAGATAAAAAATGAAATTTAAAAATATTAATTTAATTTCATTTAAGAAAAGATGTTTAGATACATATTATGTACTTTATTATTAAATTCGGTTGGTTCATTTACACCTGCAATACCGAGATTTAATAAAAATATAAAATGTAGACACTTATCATTATTATCAAATGAATTTATAGAATTAGAAAAATCATTAACAGTAAATAGTTTAATAGCAAGTACAAATATTATAACAAATAATAAATCATTAACTAAAGAAGGATTATTAAATGCATGGATTCTTGGTAATATTTTGTGGGTTGGGTATGGATTAGAAGGATGGCTAACAGGATTAATATATTTTATAATGGGATCATTAGTAACTAAAATAAAAATGAAAGAGAAAGAGGAGTTAGGTATAGCAGAAAAAAGATCTGGAGCAAGAGGTCCTGAAAATGTATGGGGATCGGCAGCAACTGCGACAATATGTGTGTTAATTTCTTTAAGTGAATTGTATAATGAATTTGATGATGTAATAAAATTAGCATTTATTACATCATTTGCAACAAAATTAAGTGATACATTTGCTTCAGAAATAGGTAAAGCATATGGTAAAAATTGTTATTTAATCACAAATTTTAAAAAGGTAGAAAGAGGGACTGAAGGCGCGATAAGTGTAGAAGGAACTCTTGCTGGAATAATTGGTAGTTTAATAATTGCACTATATGGGTCATATAGTAACCAAATAAGTTATGAAGATATATATATAGTAATGTTATCAGCATTTATTGCTACAAATTGTGAAAGTGTTTTAGGTGTTGTTCTACAAGATAAACAAAAATGGATAACTAACGAATTTGTAAATTTTTTGAATACAACAATCGGAGCATTAGTATCAATATTAATTAAAATGATATCTTTCTAATAATTTTTTTATAATATAAATCAATAATATAATAGCTATAAGAATAATTAATATATTTGTACTTATTCCTCCAGCATCAACATCAATATCGCCACTTTCAGACGTCATAAATGAAGTAGATCCTTTTACATCATCAATAGTAGTATAATAAGGATTACTTTTATTAGAAATATATCCAGCAAATGGCGGTGCTGCAAATCTGCTCAATAGTGGATAAATTGGAACTAATGCAAAATTATTGATAAATTTGTGAACAGATGAAATATTGTCATTTACTTTTGAAAATTTATATAAATAGACAGTGTATTGATCAACTGGTTCAAATATATAACCAACTGAGTCAGAATTAGAAAAGTTTTTTATATTTATTAACTTTGTGTATGTACTTTCTATTTCTTTAAATAGAATTGGTTGTACATATTGATTATTATTTATTAAACTTTTAATTTTTATAGAAAATTCTGAAGTTTGAACGCTATCAATTATAAAAAAATTAGTCATATATGTGGAAAAATTTTTCCAATCCATAGCATAATTGTCATTAATAACTACAGTATTATAACTTGAAAGGTCGTTATAATTAATATATTTATTTGAACTATCAGGTTCTATCCAATAAGGTCCACTAGATCCATAGTTATTAAGATAACTTAACATATTATTTGTTACTTCATATTTCATATAATTTATTTTATCTAATCCAAAATATCCACAAATACCTTTTTTTTCAGAATAAGTGTTATAACTTTTATTAATATGTGAGTTAAATCCTGCCAAACCACCCGAATTTTCACCAAATTCATATGCAGCTGCATAAACACAATTTAATTCAATATTTCCTCCTTTAGAGTTAGCTCCTAATATTCCACCTCCATTATCATCAATATAATTTGCTGCGGAATAACAATGATATATGTTAATATTTCCTCCTGAAGATGACTTAAAACCACATATTCCTCCTGCATTTTTACCTATATTTCCTGTAGAGTAACAATTACTTATTACTAAATAACCATTTTCTAAACCATTAGCACCACAAATACCTCCTGCATTTATATTTATTTCACCTGATGAATAGCAAGTATCAATTACCATTAAACCGTATTTACAATACTCTGATCCACAAATACCACCTGCATCAATTCCTATTTCTCCTATTGAATAGCAATTATATATTGAAACATTGTTATGATCAGTATTTTCATCTTTTGCAGCAAAAGCGCCACATATGCCACCACAACCTTGTGCATTTTTGTCACATGATAAATTTTCATCTCCTGAAAAACAATTTTTAATTTCAACAAGACCATTGCCTTCTCCAGCATAACCTCCTACAATTCCTCCTGCACCAATTGCAGTATTATTAATTATACCAATAAAATTTGAAAGAGATATAATACATGTTCCGTAAATAGTACTACCAAGTATTTCATCGCCAATAGAAGCAGAATTTGATCCACAAATTCCTCCAGCAAATTTTCCATTAATATCTCCTTTGTAACTACATAAAGTGACATTACAATATCCTGTAGCGCCAGAATAAGGACCACAAATTGCTCCGCTATAATCTTGAATAGATATTCCATTAGCTTTACAGTTAGAAATATCAAATTTCCCATTAAAACCTGCATAGCTTCCACAAATGCCACCGCAATTATCTTCTAAGTTAGCAAATGTTACAGTACAATTAATTACTTTTAAATAGCTGCAAAATCTAGAGTATTCTGTTGACTCAGGAACATTTGATTCGTCTTTAATACTATTTCCAAGAAATTTAAATGATTCAGATAGATATAAAAGTTCAGAATTATTTTCTAGAAGTTCATTCATTACTAAAGGTGTAGTTGTTAGAATTCCGCAATTTGGAACAATTATAGTTGATGTAGCATCTATATTAATATTTTGAATAATAGGATGATATTTTTCATCAATATTTTTATTTACATCATTAAAGTCAATAAAAAATAATCCAATCCAATCATTAACATTTTTAATGTAAATAGGAATATTTCTGCCATCAAAATTATCTCCTTTACCTAAAATAATTGGCGCATTTTGGTAAATTTCTATTTCAGTTAAGTTGTCTTTTACTGAGTAATTAAATCCACCATTATTATTTTTTTCACTTTCAAACCAATATGCACTTTCAGGAATTTTTGAGGCAAAAGGTATAGGCAAATATGACAAATAGCTAAAAAAAGGTACAACCATATTATTTGTCATTTTAGGTAATAATAAAATAAATTGGTTTATGTAACCTTCGTTATAAATATAAAAATCAAATATTAATAAAATCTTATCAACCAAAACAGTTTTTTCATTTTCTTCTAACATTTTATTAATTGATATTTCGTTAGTGTAACTTTTTGTATTACTTGGTTGCACTACATTAAATTTATAATTTTCAACAACTCTAGAATTTGGTGATTCCAAAAAGTTTAATAGTTGTTCTATTTGAAACTGGTCAGTAGAACTACCATAAAAATATATTGATTTTTCTGACAATTCTAATGTATTCCATTTTTTTAATATTTCAGAAATAAATATATGATTAAAAAAAACTTTTAATTCATCTGATAATTGAATATCTTCATATATTGACTCTTCTGAATCAGGGTATTTTAATCTATTTAAATAATATGTTCCGAAATTATCTGACTGCACATTACTAAATAAATTATCATAACTATCTATATATTCGCCATATTCCGTTGCTTCTGGAGTGTTTGTATTTGGATCTTCGTTATTATAAGTAAATGAAGCGTCATAGTTATAATCAGCATTATCAATAGATTCCTCTTCAATAACATGTTTTAATGCCAATTCGCTATTTGAACTTTCTATAACTCGGTTCATACCAATATCTATAATGGGTAAGTATTCGTCGTTATCAAATTTTACCACAATAAAAAGTCCTGATAATAAATAATCATTATAATATATTAAAATTTGACTTCCAAATATTATAGATTTAAAAGGTCTATTTTTATAAATATAAAAAATTAATTTAAATTTTTGAACAAATGACTCATCTATATTTTCAATTTGGTCGCCATTTAAAAATATGTCTCTTTTACTTCCATATATTTCATTATGATATTGATTTAAATCAATAATTTTACCATATTTAAACATATCAATATGAGACATTACTTCAGTTTTTTTAATACAAGCAATTAACTTAAATAAGTTAAGATCGGCATCAATAACTTCTTCAATATTGCCAGTAGCATTTTTATAATAATATCCACTAACCAAACTCTCTCCATTAAAGTCATATATAAATAAAGGTTCTTCAATGTCAAATTCAATATTTGCAATATTGAATTTATTAGCAGCACTTTCTGCAAACTTCAATGCTAAATCTTGATTGTCATACCATGGCATGTCATATGAATTAATTGTTGTATATAAACTATACTTAATTTCAACTTCATAGCTAATGGAGTCAATTGTTAAATTTAAACTTTTTCCAAATGATTTATCAATTACAATATATTTTGATAAATTAGAGTCTAATTTTCTTACTTTGTAAAATAACTTTGCCATGTAATTCATGTCGTAAATACTTTCAGAAATATTTGATTCGTCAATATTTATATTTAATTTATCAAATAAAGTGTTAAATTCATTATCTTTATAAAAATTATATGATGGGGTAGGTAGAAAATTTGAGGGCGAAGGTGAAAAGTTCTCATAATTAATAATAGCATCTATTAGTGATTGTCTAATTTCAATTTCATCAATTTCAAATAAATAATATTTAGCAAATAATATACCTTCATCATTACCAAATATATCCAAAATATAAGTTAGAAATTCTTCTGCAGTACTAATCTTTTGGATAAATCTAAGCTGATTATTAAAAAAAGCTCCAAGCATTTCATCACTTGTAAATACTTTGCTTGAAATTTCACCCATTTTGAAGCTAAAGTCCATAACTATATCTTGTGAAATAGAATTAAAATAGTTGTCATCTCCAAATCTATAAAAATCCACATCAGTGCTTGGAGGATTATCCATGTTTTCAAAATTAATGTTACTAAAATATTCATTAAGTTTATTCTTATATTTACTTAATATTTCTTCATTTTCATTAAAATTTTCAATATTTTTCATTTCATAATTTGAATATCTTTTCCATATAGGATTTTTGTTTTTAATAAAGTTATTTATAGGCATAATATATATATATATATATATTATGATTTATTTTTCTGACAATTTTTTTAATTATTCTAATGATTATTATTATATTATTTATTCAGATGATGAAGGAAATAATTATGGATTAGATTATAATAGTACTTATTATGACGACAATAATTAACAGTTACATGCATACACCTGAGTCAGATAGACACGTTCCATCAGTACCTTGAGTAGTATCTGCTTTACTCCATGTACATTGATTTTGTTTCTTTTTAGTACATTCACCTCCTACAACACCAAATTCTGGTGTAGAAGTACAAGAACCCATTTTTCCACATTGATCTTTACTTTTTCCAAAGCAACTATCACCACTCCAAGTACAACTAGCATCTGCACAGGCTTTTTCAGTGCTATTACTAGAACACCATTCTGCACCTCCTTCACATAAATTTACATGACCGTGGCATGTAGATGTCACATTATTCCATGTACAGCCTTTATTTTTAAAATTATTACAGTCGTCTTTTGACACACCAGTACAAGATGATCCACCTTTACATGACACATCTAATCCATTTCCTGCTAAATGTTCAAAATGCTCATTTATTTTATTTTCAGATGAATAAGAGTTAGAGCAACGCTCATTATAATAATTCCACTCACATCCATGGCTTACGCAATTAGCAAGATCGTGATGAGAATAGCAGTCATCAGAATGTAACTTATCTTTTTCGTTTAATGAATTAAAGTTTTCTATATTATTTAATTTTTTTAATTCATTAGTAGCATACTTTCTTGATAATGGTATTTTATCATTTAAGTTATATATTTTATCTCTAATTAAATGTCCATGAATATTATAATACATTATATTATATATTTATATAAAAATTTTAAGCTAATTCTGGTACAAAATTCTTATCTATTAGTATTTCTAAAATTTCTACTTTATTTTCACAAAAATAATCTGGAAAAAGTGTTTCAAAATTATTAATATAGCTTTCATAAGATTTCACATTTAATTTATCTCTAATTAGAAATGTGTAAAAATGGTTAATAATATAAGTTATTTTTTCTATAATACTTTTTTTATCATCTCCTATAATATTTTTAATATTAACTATATAATTATTTATATCACCATTATCTTCAATTTCAATGTATTGTAATAAATCTTTTAAATATTTAGATATTGTAAAATTTATTTCTTGACTATCTAAATTTTCTTGCAAGTTTTTAGTTTGAAATATTTTATAAATGTGACTTTCACATGTTAAAATTAATTTAAAACAAATTACTTTATAATATTCTATTAAGTTATCATATTTATGATCTACGGGTATATTTATTACAGTTTCATTTAGCCTATTTAGGTCCATTTTTCTTATTAATTGCAAATCCTAATAAATATTAAATATTCAAATTTTTATTAAAAATTCTTTAATTATAAAATCATTGTCATATCTTACTATTGCTTCAAGATCGCTGGCATTTGAATTTTCGTATAATAATTGCTTATTGTTATTTATATGTTTTTTACTAGATAATTTGTCAAGAGACAAATTTATCTTAGAGCTTTTATATATATCACTATTTTTGTAACTTATATTAACTGTAAAATTTCTAATCGTATTATTTTTTTGAAATATTTTTGGTATATGTAAATATATATAATTTGTATTATTGTGTAATTTTATTGATTTTATGTTTACGTTTTCAGAGCTTTGACTATGTTCAATAGAAATAATATAATCATTGTTGATTTTCCTTGATGTCTGATTGCCCATACTTATATATATTTATAACAATTTAAATATTGAAGTTTGAATCCAAAAATTGTTATAATTATCATTTCCACAATGTATATATTCAGTAAATTTTTGAGTAATATTTTCATTATTTGAATTATAATTAATTACTCCTGTAACTAATATATTTATTCTTCTAGCGCCCGAATGTAAGCAGCTAAAGTCAATATTGCTAAATACTGTATTCATATCGCTCAAATTTTTAAAGTAATTTACAATACACTCACCTTTATAAATTATATTTTGACTATTATAAATACTATAACTTTTAATATGTTGCAAGATCTTATTATAACATTTTTCATTTAGTGAAGAGTAATAAAATTTTGTAAATTCATCTGCCATTTTTCTTATAGTATCTTGATCATCCCGTTTTAAATTTTTATCCATTATAAAATTGATTAATTTATATCTATTTAAGTAATATTTAATTTTAATCATGTCTAATATATTAGGTTCAGAGTTAATTAATGCTATAATAAAGTCTGACTTACAGTTATCTAAAAATATATATAATAAAAGCAACAAAGAAATACTTACTTTAAAAAACAATAATAAAAGAACACCATTAACTGTTGCTTGTGCTGTAGGTAGTTTGGAAATAGCAAAATGGCTTTATTATAATGGAGCACATACGGATTTATATGAAAAAGATAAGTCATTATATGGTCCTTTATTTGTAGCAATTCGTGAAGGTCATGTAGATATAGTGAAATGGTTATATGAAGTAGATGGTTTTTATGACATAAAAGATGGTGACTATATAAATCAAAAGCCATTATGGTTTATTTGTAATCATACGTATATAAACATAGAAAATCGTTTAGCAATGGCAAAGTTTTTTTTTGAAAAAGAAATTATAACTGGAGATTCAGGTAATGATAAAAATGATATAGTTTATAATGATATATTAAATTATATGCATAATAATGAATTTAAAATAAAGTTTTGTAATTGGATTTATAATAAAATACATGAATATGATATTTTACAATTGTTTTTAAAAGGCTCAATTTATAAAAAGTCAAAAAACATTTATAAATTAGATAATTTGATAAAAAATTTAATATTTGAATATACTGGTATTTTATATGGTAACAAGTTAAAAAGTTACAAGTTTATTTTAGAAAAAATAAAATTATAAATTGTCAAAAGTTAAAATAAGATATTATATTAAATAATATTATAGATATATGCAGGATATACTTTTCTTTTTCTGCTAAAATATTTTAATAAATTAAATGAATTGTTATTATAAGAGTTAGATGGATGTATTTTCATTCTTTTTTGTCTGAATTTAATAATTTTATATTTACATTTTCCTATCATGATAATATATAATTTAAAAAAAAGTTAAAGTTTATTTTTATTTAATAAATTTTTTAATATTATATTATATATAAATGAAAATATTTATTATTAATTTAAAAAATAAAAAAGATAATTACAAAAGGACAATAAATCAATTAAAAAAAACTAATTTAGAGGCAAATAATATATATCGTTATAATGCATTAGATGGTAAGAAAGTTAATTTATGGAATGAAAATATAAATTTATTTTGTAAATTATTTTGTACTAAAAAAATAATTGGTTGTGGATTATCACATATAATGTTATACAAAAAACTACAGAAATTTGATGATGAATATTTTTTAATACTAGAAGATGATATAAAAATAATGCCAGAAATAGACTATAAAAAAAAAATTGATAACATTCTAAATAAATTTAACAATATTGACAAAAAATGGGATGTCATTAATTTAAATAATCAAGGTTTTTTCTGTAAAACTTATAAAAAAATGCAGTATTTTTGTGGTAGTTCTGCATCTTATTTAATATCAAAAAATGGAGTTAAAAAATTTAGCAATTTAAAATTAGGATATCATATAGATTTTAATAGAAATTCAAAAATATTCAATTCATATGTTGGTCCTGATTTATTTAGAACTTTTGAATATATTTCAAAGTTTAAAATGTTAAATTATGAAATAGGCAATAAATCGATTATTTATTGGTTTAACCAACATATTTTTAGAGCACCAATATTAAACGTAGAAATAAATTTGTTTTTATTTACAATTTTATTATTTGTCTTAACTAATTTATCTATTTATTTTATAATTAAATATAAAAATTATTTATTATTTAATGTCATAATTTCTATTTTTAGTTTTTATATTTCATTTTTTATATATAACATAAAAGAAATTGGGTATTATAAAATTTCAAATATTTCACATATTATTACATTTATATTTTTAGTAATTCACTTTATTTATTTAAAATTTATTTATAGTAATAGTTTTAATTTTTATATATTGTTTTTTATTTCATTTTGTATTTTAAATTTTCATTTATTATATCATTTTGATAAACAAATAGAATTTTTTAATAACTTATTAAAAAATATATAAGATTTATTATCATAACAAATCTTATTTATAATATTTCGTCAATTAATCCATATTCTAAACATTTTGTTGAATTTAACCAAATGTCTCTTAATAACAAATCATTTAATGTATTCAAATCTAAATTAGAGTTTTCTAAATATATTGTTCTAATATTATCCATAAATAAATTAACATTATCAATACCATCTTTTAACTCTTGTGCTTTTCCACTATGTCCTGTAGATAATTGGTGAATTAACATTTTAGAAAATCTAGTTGTATACCGTTTATATCCACAAACTGACATTAAAGTTGCAGCTGAAGCAGCATATCCATCTATGTAGGTATGAACAGGAGTATCTAAATGTTTTATAACATCACAAACATAAAATGACGGCATTAACATACCACCATAACTTTGTATATGTAGAGATATTGGTTGCAATTCAAAATTATTTGATTTTAATGCATTACTTTTTGATATATCATTCAATTTATTTAATGCTGTTGTTAATTGAAAACATGATTCATCTGTTACTTGACCATAAAACATAATATCTAATTTTGGTAAAACTAAATTACTTTGATTTGTATTTCTTTCAATTTCATTTACAGGATATATTATTTTAAACTCTTCTTCTTCATTTGAAATTTCTTTCAAATTAAATCTATTATATTTACTGAAAATTTTTGGAGAGAAATTAAATGCTTTTGTTTGAAATGTAAAAAATAAACTAAATATTTTTATCAATTTCATATTTATATATTCTTTATATACATTTTAAAATTTATGGTTTAAAAATTATTTTTCTTTAAATGTAATTTAATTATTAGAAATAATATATTTTTTATATAATTTAATAATATATATATATTATATATGAATAATGAAAATTTAGATAAATATAATTTTAAAATTTGTAATAATAACACTTGTATTAAAAATGAAGACATATCACTTTATAACAAAAAATTAAAAGAGAGTATATGTATTCCACGTGGTGTAAATACAGATAAAAAAAGTGACTTTGATAACTTACCTGAAAATTTAAATTTTAATTTATGTATAGATAATACGTGTTTAGATAATAAAAAAATAAAACAGTTTGCACAAAAAACAAGTAAGTATAAGTGTATACCTGATATTGAATCAGAAAATAATAATATTGATTTTAAAATATGTTTAGGAGGCGTATGTTTGAATACAGATTATATAAATGAATTTACAAATAAAATGTATAAATATGAAGACATTTTAGAAAAATCTAAAATACCAATCCCTTCATGTGAATATAATTTAAATAGCATTCCAAGTTATTTAAGACCTAAAAATAAAAAAACTACATCTACATTTAAATTTAAAAAGTCTGAGTTAGAAAATTTAAATGATTTGGAAAAAGTATTATTAGAAAATAAAATAAAATATTTATATTCTCAAACATTAGAATTAAAGCCTAAAGATATTAATATTAATTTATCAAAAGGGTCAATTAAAATTGATGTTGAAATAAATAACCAAAGAGAAGCAATAAAATTACCAGATGATTTTAGATCTAAAATCATTGAAGATATTAAAAGTTTAGATATTTCAGATATTGACACCAAAAATATGAGTACAATTGAAACAAGAACTGAATTAATAGATAATAAAATAGATGATGAAATATTTCAGGAAGGAATACCACTACCATTTAATATAGATGATTCGTTCGTTACTAAGAACTTAGAAGATTCAATGGAGCAAGGTATACCAATTTCATATTTTGGTTCTTCTCCTGGATCTGTTGAAAAAAAAAAAAAACAAAATAAAAAAAAGCCAAAGTTGAAAAGAGGTAAAAATACCAAATTTAAATTTGACACTACCACAAATATATTAGATAAACAATTTTACACTCCTAGAAATATATTTGATAACGATTTAAATATACCTATTAATATATTAGATAATCAAATTACAACTCCTACAAATCTATCAACTCCTGCAAATGTATTAGATAAGCAATTTGGAACTCCTTCAAATGTATTAGATAAGCAATTTGGAACGCCTTCAAATGTATTAGATAAGCA
>MDTG01394575.1_pt1 | contig 14497 bp, 12 predicted proteins | sample 811421 | NCBI WGS metagenome assembly MDTG01 (sample SAMN05326645, study PRJNA326480) | marine metagenome | isolation source: seawater | place: Pacific Ocean: South East | collected 2011
AAATAATTAAATCTATTATTCTAAAAATTTTTAAACTTATTGGTATCTCAAAAAGTTCAAACGAAATAGAAAAAATAGCTTTAGGTAGACTGTTATCAAAAAAAAACAAATTAAAAGCAGTAGAAAAAATTGAAGATGTTGAGTTTAAAATATACTCACAATTTGGTGATGATGGTATAATTCAATTTTTGATAAATAAACTTGAGATTGAATATGAGTACCAAAATTTTATTGAATTTGGTGTCGAAGATTATTCAGAGGCTAATACAAAATTTTTACTAATAAATAATAATTGGTCTGGATTAATATTAGACTCCTCAGAAAAAAACATAGGAAATGTTAAAAAAAAAGATTTCTATTGGAAACATGAACTGGAAGCAGTTCAATGCTTCATAACAAGAGATAATATAAATAATGTAATTTTGAATTCAAAAATTAATAAAAAGAAAATTGGTATATTAAGTATAGATATAGATGGAAATGATTATTGGGTTTGGGAAAAAATAAATGCAATAGATCCTTTAATAGTTATTGTTGAATACAACAGCACTTTTGGAGAAAAATATAAAATTAGTATTCCCTACAATGAAAATTTTAACAGATCTAAAGCACATTACTCTAATTTATACTGGGGTGCATCAATAGAGGCTTTTAAGTTCCTGGCAAATAAAAAAGGATACAATTTTTTTTCTACTAATAGTGCAGGCAATAATGCTTATTTTATAAAAGAAAATATTTTTGAAAAATTGGATATAAATTTAAAAAAAAATGTTTTTAGAAGTAAGTTTAGAGAAAGTAGAGATAAAACTGGAAAAAAGACTTTTGAAAATTTTAATGATAGGTTAAAAATCATTGGTCACTTAAAGGTTGAGGATGTGGAAACAAAAAAAAAATTGAAACTTTCCGAATTATTAAATACAGTTCAATGAAAATTTTAATAACTGGCTCCCAGGGATTCCTTGCTAGAAACTTATCAAAATTTCTCTCTAGCTATGGTTTTTCCTGTTACGGAATTGGTAGAGGAAACTGGACAGCAAATAGCTCTAAAAAATGGGGATACTTTAAAAATATTAATGGAATTATTAAAGATAAGAATTTAAGAAAATATAAAAATATTAATTTTAATTATATATTGCATTGCGCAGGAGGATCATCTCCTAACGTAAGTTTAATAAAATCCATTTCGCAAAAAAAAGATTATGAAAAAAATGTAACAAGTATACTTGCAGTACTCAAGTTTTTTTCAAAAAAAAAAAGAAAGCCCAAAATTATATTTATCTCAACAATTTCTGTTTATGGTAATACAAAATCAAAAAGAATTAAAGAGGAAGCAAATTTAAATCCCCTCTCAAACTACTCTAAAAACAAAGTTATTGGAGAAGAAATTTGTAAAAATTTCTATCAAAAAAAAAAAATTGACATATTAGTAGTCAGGGGCAGCTCTTTATATGGACCAGGTTTAAAACGTCAAATTATATACGATGTTTGTTCAAAAATATCAAAAAATAAGGCAGTTTTTTTTGGTACTGGTAATGAAGTAAGAGATTTTATTCATGTGAAAGATTTTGGTAATCTCATTAAAATAATACTGAGAAAAGGATTTAAAGGCTATTTTGTTATTAACGTTGGTAGTGGAAAAGGATTTAAAATATCTTCTGTTATAAAATACATAATTAAGAAATTTAATTTAAAAATTAAACCAAAGTTTAATAAATTTGGTATTAATTTAAATCCAACTACACTCATTCCAGATATTAGTAAATCTAAAAAATTTGGATGGTCACCAAAAATCAAATTTTATGAAGGTTTGGACGAGTATATAAAGTGGTTTAGAAATGATTAGATTAGCATTTGCAATTCACACTAATAAAACGTGGTTAGGTGGAGTAAATGTTATACTTAATTTAATTAATTCAGTATTATCGTCTAAAAACTTAAGCTCAAAAATAAAAATTATTTTGTTTACTAATTCAAAAAAAAAAATAAGCAAATTTAAGATAGATAAAAAAGTTGAAATTATTGAAAGCGTCGAGTTTTTTAATAGGAGCTTAATTTATAAATTAATAGATAAAATATCAGTTATTTTTTTTGGTAAGACTATTTTTTTAGAAAAACTATTAAAAAAATATAATATAAACTTTATCTCGCATACCCAACTAGTCACTGGAAAAAATAGTAATATTAAAAGTATTATTTGGCTTCCTGATTTTCAATATTTATACTTCCCAAATTTTTTTTCTTTAACATACAGAATTTTAAAAAATATCAATATTCATATTTATAAACATCATGCATTTAAAATCTTACTAAGTAGTAAATCTGCCCTAAGGGATCTTAAAAAAGTGTGTAATATTAATAAAAGTAAAATATTAATTAGTAAATTTACTTTTGATGTACCAGATCCGAAAAAATTAAAAAGTTTTTCTTATTTAAAAAAAAAATATTCTTTAAAAAAAAATTTTTTCTATTTACCTAATCAATATTGGTATCATAAAAATCACATAATCGTGATTAATGCGTTGGAGAACATTAAAATTAAAACAAATAAAAATATTATTGTATATTCATCTGGCTCAAAAAATGATTATAGATTTCCTAAAAATTTTCAAAATTTAATTAAGATCGTGAAGGAAAAAAATTTAAAAAAAAATTATATTTATTTGGGAACTTTACCTTTTTCTGATGTTATGTCTCTAATGTATTATTCATTAGCTGTAATTAATCCCTCTTTATTTGAAGGATGGAGTAGCACTGTTGAACAAGCGAAAGCCTACAATAAGAAAATTATATTATCGAATATTAGAGTTCATAAAGAGCAAAATCCTAAATATGGATACTACTTTGAACCTAGAAATTATTTAAAATTATCAGAAATTTTAACTAGATTATATTTTTCTAAAAATAAAAATTTTCAATATAAGCTTGATAAAAGCTTAAAATTTAAACTTAATGTTTATTTAGAAAAATTTTGTAAAAATATTTTAAATTAAAATTAGTTAATTTTTTGAACTATAATTTGATAATTTACATACAATATTCTTATATTATTTTTTTTTTGATTTAAAAATTTCAAAATTGCAAAAGCTGGAGATATACTAGTTTTTTTATTTTCCCAAAAAAAATCATCAAAAATAATTATTCCATTTTTATTACATTTTTTAAATGCTTCTTTAGAGTCATATAATATATCGTCATATTCATGAGAACCATCAATATAAATCAAATCATACTTTTTTCTATTTTTTGAAAAAAAAAATTTTGATGTTTGTTTTTTCGTTATAACTCTATTTGAAAATTTCTTTGTATTAAGTTTAAAATTTTTATATATTTCATTAAACTTATTTGGATAATTCCCCTGCAATTCATGAAATGGTTTAAACGTATCTACACAAGTAAGCTTAATTTTTTTTAAATTTTTAACTAAAAAAAAACTGCTTCTTCCTTCATAAGACCCAATTTCTAAAACTTCGATTTTTTTATTAACCAATAGGAATTTATTAAAAATATAAAGCCAGGAAGGGATATTATTACTGAATAGATCTTTGTGCTTAAATCTAAGTTTTTGATTACAATAATTTTTAAAATTTTCTTTCTTAAGTCTATATTTTTTTTTTATATTTCTATTAATAAAAAAAATAAAAAAAAAATAATAATAAATAGTTAAAATTGAAATGCTCAAAAGTTTGTAATCTAGTAACATACAAAAAATAATTTTTATTAATCTTTTTTGATGTACTTTAAATCTTCTAATAAAGCCCATTATTTTTTTATAATAATTAATTAATTTAATAAAGTTTTATAAATATGATATGTTATTGTAATTGAATAAATTTCAATACATAAAATTTATTTAAAGAAGTAAAAATTATAGAAATTTAGGGTTTATAACTATCTTATATCATTTAAAACTTTAATGTATCTATTATAGAAATAAGTGATATTTAAGACACTTATGATAATATAATTTTGAATTTATAAAAATTAGAATCAATAATGTTAGATTTCATAGTAAAATATAACCAAATTTTATTACCATTTTCATATTCAATTTTTTCAGGTTTTCTCTTGTTTTTGGGTATTTTATTTTTGAAACAAAAATGGGCAAATACAACTCACTATTTTTTAACTTTTTTAATTTTACCGCCTGTAGCGTTTATAATTACAAACGTTATTTCATCTAATTTGGCATTGTCTCTCGGTATGATAGGCGCATTATCAATTGTAAGATTTCGTAATCCAGTTAAAAATCCTTTAGAATTAGTGATTTACTTTGCACTTATCACTTTAGGAGTAACATATGGAGTAAATGAAAAATTTGGTTTTCTACTAATTTTAACAATTTTATTAATTTTTTTACTTACTAAAATTATTGTTAAATTAAAATATTTCTTTAACATAAGCAGCTTGTTTGTATATTCGTTCTCTACAAATGATGGAGAATTAAAAAGTCTAATCGAGGTTTCTAGTAAAAGTAGGATAAAAATTTTGGAAGATCATCCGTCGTTAATATTTTCATCATTTGATAATAAATTAAACTTGTATAAAATATCTTGCCAAAATAGAAAAGAAATTTATAATTTAAAAAATAATTTACAAAATAATAAAGAAGTACAAAGTATCACTGTTAGATATGGTGAATAAAATAATTTTATTTCTTTTTTTTTTATCATCAATTTCTTATGCAGATTGCATAAATCATAATTATTCTAAGGGGAAAATTTTAAAAAATATCGACATACAAGTCCTTGAAGAAAGGAAATTTTTTAAATCACTAAGTGAACTTTATTTATCTTTACAGAAAGAAGCTAGTATTAAAGGAAAATGGAATACAGCTATAGATCGAAAAAAGAGAGTAAGATTTAATTCAAAAGTTATCTTTTTTTACAAAAATAATGGACATTGTATTTTTAAATCTAAAATAAGGTTTCACGGAGATTATATAGATCATATTGAGCTGATTAATGGAATACCAATACCAAGCATCAGAGTAAAGTTAGAGGAGGGAAATTTTAATGGTATTACCAGGTTTAAGCTATTAAGACCTTTGTCAAGATTATATGATAATGAAATTTTTATAACAACCTTATTAAAAGAATTAGGTTTTCTTTCACCCAGAACATTTAAAGTTAACGTAAAGTTTTTGAATAAAAAAGTTGAATACCTTTTTCAAGAGTCTTTAAAAAAAGAATTTCTTGAAAATAATCGTAGAGTTGAGGGACCTATATTAGAGTCAAACGAAGATTTTTCAAATGCGCTTACTCAACAAATGACAAGGGTTTCAAATAAAGAATGGATTAAATCAAATAATATCAAAGCAGGTATAACTATTAATGCTTTAAAAGACCATAATATGTTTTTTTTGAAATCCTATAAGATGAGAAATAATAAATATTATTGGGATGAAATAATAAGATTTAATAAAAAAGACTTTTCTCAAACAGAATACGAGAATATTGGCGCATTTGATGCATTAATGTACTCAACTGGTTCTGAACATGGTTTATCATATGATGATAGGAGATTTTATTATGATCCTATACTTTCAAGTTTTGAGCCAATTTATTATGACGGAAACTCAAACGTGTTGTCCTACATAAATTATTGGCAGGGAAATTATCAAAAAGTGTTTGAAAACCACAAAAAAATAAAAAGACCAAATCTAGAGAATTTTGAGAATTATAAAAATATATCAAAAAATTTAAATAAATTCCCACCAATTTCAAACATCGCGAGAGTGGGATCTGAAATTGCTTTATCAAAAATTAAAAAATTAGATAGAAAGAAGCTGTTAGAAAATTTACATAAAAATGGAATGGCTTATATTTCTGAAGATCAGGTGAATGTAGTAATTAATAATATTATTCAAAAACTTATTATGATTTCCGAAGGTAAAATTTATAATAATTATATTAACTTCACTCAACCAATTTATTCCAATTTTTTTAAAGATATGAAATTAAAAAATGATTTAAAGTTAATTTTTCTTTCTGACTTTTTTAACTTAGAAAATAAATCAAATAAAATTGAGGTTTGTGATTTTAAAATTCTAAATTGCAAGATTTTAAATATTAATAAAAAAGAGTTTTTTAAGTTAGTTGAACAAAGATCAATTAATGATGACTACTCAATTTTTTTAAGTATGACAAAAAAAGATTATCTTAACGATAAACTCGATAGGACAAACAAGTTATTAGATACATTTAAAAAACTTGAAATTGAGCAAAATTTTACAGTTTATTATAATAATGAAATAGATATTGAGATTAATAAAGCTTCAAAAATTTTAAATATTACAAATATTAATCCTAAAACAAGAATATTTTTTATTAATTCAAAAATTAACAAATGGTCTATAAACATAGATAATAAATTTAGTGGATATAAGTCTTTCAAACCTTATTATAATTTAACTGGTTGCTTGACCTTTTTAAATTCAAATTTGAATTATGTAAATATAAAAATTTCAAAATCAAATTGTGAAGATTCTGTAAATTTTATTAGATCGTCTGGAACTTTAAATACCGTTGAAATAACAGATTCTAATTCGGATGCTTTAGATGCAGATTTTTCTCAACTCGCGATACAAGATCTTAAAATTATAAATGCTAAAAACGATTGCACAGATTTTTCTTTTGGAAGTTATATTATAAATAAATCTGAAATTAAGAATTGTGGTGATAAAGGTATATCGGTTGGAGAAGTTTCAACATTAAAAATAAATAATTCTATTGTTGATGACTCGAATATTGGTATTGCTTCTAAAGATGGTTCAAAAGTTTTTTTAGATAATATTATTTTTAATAATGTTCAAACTTGCTTTTCTGCATACAATAAAAAACAAGAGTTTAGTGGAGGCTTTATAAATATTAAAAACTTTGAGTGTAAAAATTTTGTGAAAAAAACTTATACCGATAATTTTTCGCAAATTAAATTTAATGAATAAATTTAGAATAGAAAATAAATATAAAATTGAGTCTAATAAAATTTGTGAATTTTATAATTTTTTAGGTAAAAACTCTTTTAAAGTATTACATCCAAAAAGAAATATTTTGTCTATATATTTTGATAATCAGAAAATGAGTTCTTATAATGAGTCAATAGAAGGACTAGTTCCAAGAAAAAAAATCCGGCTTAGAACATATCCTAATATTAAAAAAAAAACTTTTGAAAATAAGTTTAATTTAGAAATTAAAATAAATGCAGTCGAGGGCAAATATAAAACAAGTAAAAAATGTGATGAAATATTTAATTTTCTTTATGGTGGATACCACGATTATGATTATGGTCTTTGTTTTCCAATAATTGAAGTTAGTTATGAGAGAGAATATTTTTTTAATAATGACATTAGAATAACATTAGATAATCAACTTCAATATAGATACTTTAAAAATATAACATTTGAAATGGATAAAAATATTATTATGGAAATAAAATCTAATAAAATTGATATTGGAAACAAAATAGAAGAAATTTATGGACTTCAGAAAACTAGATTTTCAAAATATTGTGAGGCAATTGAAATTTTAAGTTTAGATAAATAGTTTTATTAATGTTAAATAAAATAACCATAATTATTGTAACTTTTAATAGTGACAAAAATCTTTTTAAACTTTTAAAAAAATTACCAAAAGAAATGCATGTAATAGTAGTCGAAAACTCAAATAGAATTGAATTCAAAAAAAAAGTTGAGAAGTTTCGACATAAGACATCATGTAAACTAACCGGAGAAAATCTAGGATATGGAATGGCCAATAATATTGGAATTAAAAATGCAAAAACTGATTATGTCATGATATTAAATCCTGATGCTTTTGTAACAAAAAATGTTATTCTAAAACTTTTTAGCAGAATAAATAAAGAGTCAAAAATTGCAGTAATTTCTTGTGAAACAATTGATAGAAATAATAAATTATCAAAAAATTATTATTTTAATAAATTTTCTAAATTAGATAAAAACTCAAATAAATTTAAAAAAGGACTAATAGATGTTGATTACTTTATAGGAAGCATGTTCTTGGCAAAAAAGAAAATTTTATTAAAAGCTGGATTATTTGATGAAAATTACTTTCTTAATTTTGAGGAAATAGATTTATTTAGGAAAATTAAAAGTAAAGGTTTTAGAATTTGTATTGAAAAGGGTATCTTTTTTAAGCATATTAAAGGTAGCTCGGCAAAAGACTCACTTCAATACGAAATGGATTTGAGTAGTAAATGGCATTATAGCTGGGGTCAAATATATTTCTTTAAAAAAAATTATGGAATAATTTTTGCACTGCTATTTTTTTTAAAGAAATTTTGTGAAAATTTGATTAGATTAATTTATTATTTAATTTGTGGAAAAAAAAAAAATTTCCATCAAGTTTATTATTCAATTTTAGGACTTTGTAATTCGATAGTTGGGACAAGATCTTTTTATAGACCTAAAATATGATTTTTTTTACAATTACTTGATTTTTTTTTTTAAATATTATATTACGCTAAGTAAATATGCACATTTTTATTACAGGTGTTGCTGGATTCCTAGGGTCAAATCTTGCTGATTATTATTTAAAGAAAAATTATAAAGTATCAGGTTGTGATAATTTGGTTGGAGGAAATTTAGATTACTTAGATAAAAAAGTTCAATTCTTCAAAGCTGAATGCGAAGATATGAATTATATGACGGAAATCACAAAGAACGTTGATGTTGTTTTACACGCAGCAGCTTTTGCTCATGAAGGCTTGTCAAATTTTTCACCACATATGTTTGTTAAAAATAATGTCACTGGATCGACCTCTGTTTTTACTGCCGCTGTAAGAAATAAGGTAAAAAGAATTGTATATTGTTCTTCAATGGCTAGATACGGAGATATAAAAAATCCTTTTTGTGAGGAAGATGACCCAAAACCAGTAGATCCATATGGAATTTCGAAACTTGCAGCAGAAAAACTTTTAATAAATATATGCGAAACTAACAACGTACAATATAATATTGCAGTACCTCATAACATAATTGGTCCAAAGCAAAAATATGATGACCCATTTAGAAACGTTGTTTCTATAATGACAAATTTAATTTTACAAAACAAAAGACCAATCATTTACGGTGATGGTGAGCAAAAAAGATCATTTTCTGACATTGATGACTGTATTTTTTGTATAGACAAATTACTATTTGATCAAAAAATTAACAAGCAATTGGTTAATATTGGTCCAGATGAAAATTTTATTACAATAAATGAATTATATAATATTTTGAGTAATAAATTAAAAAGCAATCTACCTGCTGAATATTTTCCTGATAGACCAAATGAGGTAAAACATGCAAACTGCAGTTCAGATAAAGCGAGAAAATTACTAAATTATAAAACAACTGTAAATTTAGACGAATCAATTGAAAAAGTAGTAAACTTTATTCAAAAAGAGGGGCCAAAAAAATTTAAATACGAGTATGATATAGAAATAAATAGTAATTTAGTACCAATAACTTGGAAAGAAAAAAAATTCTAATAAATAAAAATTCTTAATTTAAATATTACGATATTTAAATTATTATTATTTGTAATCTATTTTACTTACTATGTGTGGATTAGTTGGAATATGTAACTTTGATAACAAACCTTCAGTGGAAGTTGTTAAAGATATGAATCAAAATTTACATCACAGAGGCCCTGATGATGAAGGTTATTTTAATAATGAAAACATATCATTTGGGCACAAAAGGTTATCAATATTAGATTTGAAAAAATCTAGTCAACCAATGATAGATCATTCCAATAAAAATATTATTATATTTAATGGTGAAATTTACAATTACAAAACAATTAAGAAAGAACTTTTAGATTTTGGATATAAATTTTCTACAAGTGGTGATACAGAAGTTATTTTAAAAGCCTATGATAAATGGGGTGTTGATTGTTTAAAAAAATTTGAAGGTATGTTTGTTTTCGCTTTATGGGATGTTTCTAAAAAACATTTATTTTTAGCAAGAGATAAATTTGGAGAAAAACCAATTTTTTATAAGTATTCTGAAAATTATGGTTTTGTATTTTCTTCTGAAGTAAAAGCATTTATTAAAAATGATAAATTAAAAAAAGAATTAGAGTTAGATTATTCGAGCTTAAATATTTATCTCTCATTAAATTATCTAATTTCGAATAAAACTTTTTTTAAATCGATATTCTCCTTAGAACCAGCTCATTTTATTATAATTAATAAAGAAAATTTTCTAAACATTAAACCTGTGAAATATTGGCATTTAGAAAATTTTTTTTTAAATAAATCAAAAGATAATTACTCATTAGCTACAAAAAAATTAGACAATTTAATTAAAGCCTCAACACAACAAAGAATGTTTAGTGATGTTTCAACTGGGACTTTCTTATCAGGTGGAATAGATTCAAGTGTTATATCTTTACATCTCAAAGATATAGATAAACATCGAATGATTGCACACAATTTCTCTTTCAAGGAAAAAAATTTCGATGAGTATGAAGATGCTAAAAAAATTTCAAATTTTTTAAATATAAATATTATTAAGCACAATATTTCAATTGAAGAATGTTTTGTAGAAGATTTTCCTAAAATAGTAGATGCAATGGATCAACCTATGTCAGATACTTCATTTATTGCCACATATTATTTATCCAAATTATCAGTTAAAAAATCAAAAGTTGTTTTATCTGGCGACGGATCTGATGAAATATTTGCAGGCTATAGTACATTTTTAGCAGATTGGATTAAAAGATTTATACCAAATATTTCATTTAAATATTTCATAAAACTAACAAATTTTTTCAATATATATGAAGATTCAGTTTATACCAAAGTTGGCTTCAAATATAAAATTTGTAAATTTTTAAATTCGTTACATCATAAGAATTTATATGCTCATATTTTATGGAGAGAAATTTTTTCATTAGAAGAAAAAAAAAATATTATTAATAATAAATTAAAAAAAACGATAAATAACGAATTTTTACAACACTTTGATAAACTTAATGAGGCTGTATCAAAACTTCATTTTTTAGATAGATATATGTATATTGATATCAAAACATGGCTACCTAATGATATACTTTATAAGATTGATAGATCAACTATGGCAAATTCCCAAGAAGCAAGAGTACCTTTTTTGGATAGCAGTTTAGTAGAATATGTTTCTTCGTTACCTACAAATTATAAATTTAGTATTTTTGGTAGAAAAAAAATACTAAAAGAGACAGTATCTAAATTAATTTCTAAGAATTTTTTAAAAAAAAAAAAAAGTGGTTTTAATAGTCCAATAGGAATATGGTTAATTGAAAACAAAAACATAAAAAAAATGAGCTTTGATTTACTAAATACAAGAAATATGCAAAAGATTTTTTGTAAATATAAATTGAAAGAGATCTGGGACAATCATCAAAATAAAAAATTTGATGAGAGTTTTAAAATTTTTAATTTGATGTGTTTTAGTCAGTGGTTAGAAAATAATAATTTAAAAATTGATATATGATTTCAGTAGTATTACCATGTTACAACGAAGAAAGTGCAATACTAGAATGTGTTAACAGTATTAAAAAAGATATTTCCAAGTCAGAATTTGAGTATGAGATAATTATTGTTGATGATGGATCTACAGATGCAAGTTTGTCAAAAATTATAGAATCTGGAGCAACCTATGTAACTCATCCACATAATTTAGGCTACGGCTCTGCACTAAAAACTGGTATTAAAAAATCAAAATTTGACACAATATTGATTTTAGACATTGACGGTTCCTACCCAACAAAACACATACCAGATTTGTTGAAAATTTATCTTGAAAGTAAAAACAGTTCTACAGGACTTGATATGTTAGTTGGAGCAAGAAAAGGAAAAGTTTACGATGGTTCATCTATAAAATTTTTTTTTAGAAAATTTCTAAAATTTCTAGTTGAATGGACAACAGGTAGAAAGATAATAGATATAAACTCAGGAATGAGAATTTTCTCCAAAAAAACGATAAATACGTTTTTGCCACAGTTATGCAACACATTTAGTTTTACAACTTCTTTGACTCTAGCATTTATGTTGACTGGGAAATTCGTTAAGTATCATTCTATAGAGTACAATGTAAGAACAGGAAAAAGCCATGTTAGAATATTTAGAGATTCATTAAGAACTTTGCAGTATATTATAGAAGCAATAATTTATTATAATCCTTTAAAATTATTTCTTTTATTGTTTTTAGTTTTTGCATTTATTTCAATATTTTTTTTAACATTTTATTTGATTTATGGCACTATAGTTTACCTTACACTATTTTGTCTCATAGCCTTTTTTTCACTTGTTTCAATTTTATTTGGTTTTCTTATGGAGTTGATTAGACAAAAAATAAATTTAAATAAATGATTTATGTAATTGGCTCTGGATTTTCTGGTTTAACAACTGCTTACGCTTTATATTTAAGAGGGATTAAATCAACAGTTATATCACCAAGTGAAAAATTCAAAAAAAACAATATAAATTTATTTAATTATTTATTAAAAAATAACAATGAGTTTTATTACAACTCGTCATCTTTAAAAAAAGAAATATTAAAAATTAATAATACAAAACTTTTAAATTGCAAATATTTCTTGTCCCATTCTGATGGCGGCCAATCAAATTTTTGGGGAGGGGTAGTTGGAAATTCATATAATTATGAATCTAAGAATTCCAAAATTCGAAAATCATCTTTTTTTGTCTTAAAAAAAAAATATAATTTATTACTTAATCTGATTGGTCTACCAAAAATTGATAGAGAAAAAATTGAAAAGAAAAATTATATAAATACAAGAAATTATTTTGTAAAAAAAAAAAATGTAAGTAGCCTGAAAAAATTTTTAATAAAAAAAAAAATCAGTTTTATAAGTAATATTTACGTCAAAAAGATTGATTTTATAAATAATAATTTAATATCTTATAATTTAAAAAATAAAGAAATGATAAATTTGAGTTACAATAAAGTTTTTATATCTTGTGGACCTGTAGAAACGGCTAAATTATTAATAAATTCTATTTCAAAATTAAATAGAGTTACTTTGAAAGAAACAAGACACTTTTACTGTTTTCTTAAGATTAAAAAAAATCTATCTTCTAGGTTCTTGGATATCAACCTAAAGAAGTATAAATTTTATTGTCAAATTTATTCAAATAAAGATGCTTTAAGTATTTTATATAAAAAAATTTCTCAAAAAACAAAAAAGGAATTAAAAAAAGGTTATTATTTTGCTCAATGCTATCTAGATGAAAAATTTTCTGGAAAAATTACAATTAATAAAAATAAAAATAAATTTATTATTATAGGTAAAGAAAATAAAAATTTTAAAATTGATGAATTTAGAAAGTATATAAAAAAATTCAATAAAAAAAATCAAAAAATATTAATTAAAAAATTTTATTTTAATCAAATAGGTGCATCTAATCATTTAGGCTGTTCATTCCCAATTATTAATAACTCAAATAAAATTAATTCGGTAAATACCTTTGGAAAATTAAATAAGCAAAAAAATATTTATTTATCAGATAGTTCTGTATTAAATTCAATAGATACATCTCCCCTAACATCGTTTTCAATATTCAATCTATTAAGAATGGTTTTGCATAATAAAGATATTAAATGATAAAAAAAAAGTGTGTGATAACAGGTGCTAGAGGTTTTTTAGGCTTAAAGTTAACTCAATATTTTAATGAGAAAGGTTGGGAGGTAGTTCCATTATCAAGCAAATCAGAAAATTCTAATTTTTTGTTTGATCTAAGAAATTTAGAGAAATTTAAAGGAGATTGTTTAGAAAATTGTAATTTATTAATTCATGCAGCTTATGATTTTTCAACTAAATCATTAGATGAATCCTTCAAAATAAATATAGAGGGATCTGAAAAATTATTTAAACTTGCAAAAAATAAAAAAGTTGAAAAAATCATTAATATTTCAACGCTAAGCTCTTTTGCAAATGCAAAATCTATATATGGAAAAACGAAGTTTAAAATTGAGGTAATTTCAAAAAAATATAATATTATTAATTTAAGAGTTGGTCTTTTGTTTGGTGGCAAAACATCAACTTTAGATAACTTAAAAAATATTTCAAATAATTTACCTGTTATTCCTTTAATTGGTAAAGGTTATCAAAAGTTACATATGTGTCATTACGAGGATTTAATGAGTTTTATTTTTGAAATTTCAAAAAAAGAGAAATTTAATACAAACACTGTGTACTTTTGCTGCAGTAAACAATTTATATACTTTAAAGATTTAATTAATAATTTAAGTAAAAAAAGGAAAATATTTTTACCTATACCTTTGTTTGTGTTTAGCTTAGGTTTAAAAATTATTCAAAAAATTGGATTAAGGATGAAGTTTAATATTGATAACTTAAATGGGCTTATAAATTATAGCGATGAAATAAATTTTAACAATCATAACAAATACTTTAGATCAATAAATGAATAATAAAATATTTGTATTGATATTTAAAATTTTAAAAATTAATTTGATTTTAAATGAAATTAAAAA
>MDTG01142776.1_pt1 | contig 14496 bp, 10 predicted proteins | sample 811421 | NCBI WGS metagenome assembly MDTG01 (sample SAMN05326645, study PRJNA326480) | marine metagenome | isolation source: seawater | place: Pacific Ocean: South East | collected 2011
ATCATAAACTAAACAGAGTGACTAAAGTAGCTTTTGTTGTTCAAAATAGTTCTCTTTAAAGTTAAAAAACGTTAGGAAATACCATGAAGGCACTATTAAGTATAACTCCGGGAGATACGAAGAGCTTAATTCTCAAAGACATAGATATCCCAGGTTACAAATCAAATCAAATACTTCTGAAAATCAAATCATGTGGGGTCAACTTTCCAGACTCACTAATAATTGAAGATAAATACCAATTTAGGCCTCCTCGACCTTTTTCGCCTGGCGGTGAGGTTGCAGGAGAAGTTGTCGAAGTAGGGTCTGATGTAAAAGATTGGAAAGTTGGTGATCGGGTAATCGCGCTATGCCGATGGGGCGGTATGGCGGAATACGTTGCTTGTGATGAATCAAGCTGCATTGAAATTCCATATGGCATGACTGATAACGAAGCAGCCGCCTTTATTTTTACTTATGGAACTTCTTTACATGCCCTTAAGGATAGAGCTAAATTGAAAAAAAATGAGACGCTATTAGTCTTGGGAGCAGCCGGTGGAGTCGGGCTCGCCGCCGTTGAACTAGGTAAGGCGATGGGAGCGAAAGTAATAGCATGTGCGTCAAGCGATGAAAAAATTGAAATTGCCAAGTCAAAAGGAGCTGATGAGGGTCTCATATATCCTAAAGGTCCGTTTAACAAGGAACAAAAAAGAGAACTCGCTACTTTATTTAAATCAATCACCGGAAAAAACGGAGCAAATGTGATCTATGATGCGATTGGTGGAGACTATGCTGAAGCTGCGCTAAGATGCATTTCTTGGGAGGGAAGGTTCTTAGTGGTAGGTTTTCCAGCTGGAATTCCGAAAATACCACTCAACCTACCTTTGCTTAAAGGATGCCAGATTATGGGTGTATTTTGGGGTACATTTGCCGAGAGGAATCCCGAAACAGACAGGGAAAATAATCTACTATTAGCGAGATACTTTAATGAAAAACTAATCAAACCATTAGTCTCGAAAACTTTTAAACTCGAAAATGGCGCAAGTGGCATTAGAGAACTGGCAGAAAGAAAAGCAATTGGAAAAATAGTTATTACAGTTTAACAAAGAATAGAATTTAGAAGGATCGTCATAATGGATAGGCATATCGAACTTACCGAAGTAAAAAATACATATATTACGATTGAAGAAGCTAAGCAAATGAATGGTCTTCGTCTAGTATTAGGCGAGTATCCTATACCCGGCCCATGGAGAGAATCGTGTAAAAGTATTTTTTTCGTGAAAAACATCCCTTATAAAAGCGTAAGGACGTCTAACGAAGGGTGTAGTGACTTAATGATAGGAGCAAACAACTCTCAAAGCGAACTTATTGAGCTCACCGGTCAAAGTAGTGCCCCAGTGGCCATGTGGAATAATGAGAGACCACGTTCAACTTGGGTGGAACAACTCAATTTAGCAGAAAGGCTTGAACCGAATCCACCCCTTATTCCCAGAGACATAAACGAACGAGCATTAATGTTTGGATTAATAAATGAGCTGGCGGGAGAAAACGGTCTAGCTTGGTCGCAACGATTATTTATGGCGCACGGACCTTTGACGTCGCTGCCCGAAAATCATGAAAGCCGAGAATTTTGGAATTTGTTGGGAAGTAAATATGGATATGATGAAAAAATAGTTGCGTCTGCCAAAATTAGAATAATTGAAGTGTTACAGAAATTTGGCGAATTGGTCGATGCTAGGAAGGGCGACTATTTACTACCCTCTGGATTCAGTGCGTTAGACATATATTGGGCATGCTTTATTGGGCTATTTAAACCCATGGAACCGACAAAATGCCCTATGGGAACAGATTTTCGTCCTGTCTATTCAAGCGATGACGTTGATGTGAATAATGCAATAAGTAAGAAGGCTTTAGCTCATCGCGACTTAGTTTACGATAGACATCTTGAACTACCTATAGTTTTCTAATCTACCATAGCGAAGACTTAGTGATTTAATGGCCTGCAATTAAAACGCTTTTTATGCCAAAGAAAGATCGGATTATCTTGTACAACAAATGAGGATCCTTTGAACCACCTAATTCTCTAATCGAATGCATTGCAAAAGTCGGGACACCGAGGTCTACGGTTTTTACACCTATTGTCGTGGCCGTCAATGGGCCTATTGTACTACCGCAGGGAAAATCATTCCTGCTTACAAAATATTGAACATTTACTTTCTCTTTTGCTGCTATTTGTTTTATTATCGCTGCTGTTTCACTGCTTGTGGCATAAGCCTGATTGTTGTTTACCTTAATAGCTGGACCCTGATTTAGAATAGGTAAGTGATTACCGTCATGCTTATCTATAAAGTTAGGATGTACGCCATGCGCATTATCAGTCGAAACTAACATTGAATTGGCCATCATGGTGGAGAAACTCTCATCATTATTAAATATTCTTTCTAATATGGACTTTAGAAACGTTCCTCGGGCTCCTCCATAAGAGTTACTTCCAACCTCTTCATGATCGTTACAAACTAATAGTTTATTTTGAGACTCTGAGGCATCACATAAAGATCTCAAACCAACGAAGCAACTCAGTAAATTATCTAATCTAGCACAAGCTATAAAATCCTCTTTCTCACCGGTAAATAAACCTTTCTGAGTGTCGTATAAGGAAAGATCATAATCAACTACTTCTAGACGATTTTTTATTCCGTGCTCAATTTTAATCTGATCAAGCAGAAGCTTCTCTAAACTGAATTTTCCAGAAGTCTCTAAGCCGATTATCGGCATAATCATGTTTTGCGAGTTAATAGTTCGTTGTTTATTCGCATCTCTATCTAAGTGAATAGCAAGGCTAGGGATTACTAGTAAAGGTTTCTTAAAATCAACTACATAACCCCTAAGTTTATTGCTGCTACTTTTCACAAAAACACGACCTGCTAAACTCAGATCTCTATCGAACCAAGGATTAAGTAATACACCGCCGTACACTTCGACAAGCAACTGCTGATAACCATTTGTAATTTTTACAGGCTGCGGCTTTATCTTTAAACACGGACTATCAGTATGTGCGCCGACCATTCTAAATCCAGTTTTTAGATCCTTGCTGTATGTAAATGCAACGATTGAGGATTCTGCTCGAGTTACAAAATATTTACCCTTTTTTTTCAACAACCAAGAGTCATTCTCATATAACTCCTCATATCCATGCTTTAATAAATAATTTCGCATAAGACCGACCGCATGATATGGAGTTGGCGCTTCATTTATAAAATCTAATAATTCAGTAGAAAATATTTTATTTACCATCGCGTACACTAAAAAAATAACTTAATGAAAATCCCAAAAATTTTAGTAATATTAACACATGAGAAAATTAAGAGAAAAAAATCAGAAACACATCAATTTTGCAACAGAGAATAACATTGGAATTATCAAGCTGAATCGGCCAGAAAAACTAAATGCTTTCAGCGACATCATGATAGAGCTATTTTTAGAGAAATTAGTTGAGTGGGAATTCGACAAATCAATACGCGTGGTAGTGATTACCGGAGAAGAACCTGGATTTTGCTCGGGCGGTGATCTTGAATCAATAAAAAATAGTATCGGAGATAACGTACAAGAATCAGAAAATTATATTAAGAAAGTTATTCAGGCAGTGCCGAAAAAACTGTACCACTACACTAAGCCAACAATTGCCGCTATCAATGGCATAGCTGCCGGTGGAGGTCTAGATTTTGCACTCTCATGCGATATCAGAACTGCGCACGAAAAAGCAACCTTTACCGAGAGTTATGTCAAATTAGGACTTCTACCCGGTGCCGGTGGCTCTTGGCTACTCCCAAGAATTGTTAATAAATCAATCGCATCGGAACTGCTGTTAACAGGAAAAACAATTAATTCAATAGAAGCTTATCGAATAGGACTAATTAGCCATGTGTGGCCAGAGAAAACCTTTTGGGCTGAGACTATGAAAATTGCAAATACAATCTCAAGAAACCCAAGCTACTCAGTCCAGAATGTTAAACATTTGATAAAGTCTAGTTCAAATACCGATTTCGAAACGCATTTAGCAGAGGTCGCTGCATATATAGCGATCGCTAAAACCACGCCAGAACACAAATCAATAATGACTCAAATTTTAAAAAAGAAAACGGAATGACTCTCTATTATTTTGACAATGCGAAAGCAATTAAGGCGTTTCCTTTTGCATAACCGAAAAGAGAATGTCCCCCGCTCGCCACAACCACGTACTGAACGTTATTATGCAAAAAGCTAATTGGCGGCGCGTTCACACCGGCCCCAGTTTGAAAACTCCATAAAAGCTTTCCATCACTGCTTCGTCGCGCTAGAAATCTTCCATCTGACTCTCCGTAAAAAACTAAGCCGCCGTCTGTGACAACAGCCCCCGACACTACAGGTAGAGTAGATTTTTTTTGCCATTTAAGAAGGCCAGTTGCAACCTCAATAGCACTTAATGTTCCCCACTCAGGTTTGCCGGATACAAAATTTAGACGATTACGTTTCACTCCATTATGCTCATAAGAAGTATAGACCGTTGGCCGGTGAGAGCCTGCCACAAAAAGTAACTGTAGATTAGAATCAAAAGCTAAAGGCGGCCAATTGGCACCTCCAGCGGCTCCGGGCGCAATAATTAACCCATCAGCAGTTGGTTTTTTAAACATCGTATTATATTTTGGTACAAACATATCTGACCGGCCCAAAGATTTACCTGTTAGTCGATTAAAGAAAAAAATCCGACCAGTTTTAGAGGCAACTGCGACCGCTGGCACCTTTAAACCGTCTCGCGTGAGAGTGAATAAAACAGGAGGAGCAGCTACATCATATCCCCAGATGTCATGAGGTATCAGCTGAAAATACCAAACTAATTCTCCGGATGTTAAGTTCAGTGCGATTAATGAGGATGTGTAAAGATTATCCCCCGGCCTTTCGTATTCGTCATAGGTTGGAGCAGGATTTCCAGTGCCAAAGAAAATTAAATTATTTTCAACGTCTATGGATGGAGAACTATAAATAGATCCGCCTCCCCTTTTCCACGAATCTTTCTTATTTTTTAAAAGCAGTTTTTCTTTTTCAATATCCCGATTTAAGTCCTCTCCAAAGCTAGTAGTCTCAGAAAAAGCACCCTCCCATCCAGAAGATTTGGTTGAGTACCACCGCCACTTTAAAGCACCGGTCTCGGCATCATGAGCGGAAAAGAACGCCCTCATACTTTTTCTATCTCCGGGCTTCCCCAGCTCATCAATATTTTTGTTCTCTGCGTCCTTAAGCACTGCTGAATAACCCGCGCCACTCACCCCAACAAAAACAGTGCGATTGTATACTACAGGTGCCATATTGCCGGGAAAAATTGGCAACTCATCAAATAGAGACTTATTCGTCTCAGAAAAATTTCTTATAGAATCCAAGTCAGACGCTCTGTTGGACATAGGATCAACCATCGGAACATCCCAGATAATTTCTCCATCGCTTGCGTTCAGACAAACCAAACGGCCATCGGCAGTGATCATGTATAGTTTATTGTGAGACCATGCTACGCCCCTATTATGTGTTCCACAACACAAATTAGCCTCAATCAAGTCATGTTCATATCGCCAGTTTTTCTCACCTGTTTCGACATCTAGTGAAATGACATGATTTCGGGGTGTAGTAATAAACATATTGCCATCAACAACTATTGGGTTATTTGGAAATGTTCCTAGCACACCAGTTTGATAGATCCAAACCGGTTTCAGCTTATCCACATTATTTTGATTGATTTGAGAGAGCCCAACTTTACGATTATTGCTATAGCCATTTCCGTAAGTCAACCAATTACTATCATCAGTTTCTGCGTTTATTAACCTTTGGTCCCCATAAGTCACTCCAAAATAGTTCGAGAAGAAAATTAATAAAAGCACGAAAGAAGAAGATTTTTTTACTTTCACATTACCCCACTTTAAATTTTTTACTACGTAAATCCTTGCTTTAGCTTTAACTAATTTTTTTATATAATCAAGTATCATAGAACCTTACTTTGAATTACACACCTATATACTTTATGAATACTCAAGCAAAAGAGACTCTGCTGTCTGATTATACTGTTCCTTCCTATTTAGTAGATTCAATTAATTTACACTTTCATATTGAAAAAAATAAAACAGTAGTAAAAACGGCATTGACCTTTTCAAAAAACATTTTGTGTGAAAGCAAGGATAATGATTTATTTCTGAACGGAGTAGACCTCGAGCTAACTTATGTTGAAGTCGACGGAAAGAGGCTGGAAAGCGAAGAATACAACACTCGCGACGACGGTCTCATCATATTTAACGTACCCCCAAATTTTCATTTACTAACCGAGGTAAATATTTATCCCGAAAAAAATACAGCCTTAGAGGGTCTTTATGCCTCGAAAACAGGTCTATTCACCCAATGCGAAGCAGAGGGATTTAGGAAAATTACGTTCTTTCCAGACAGGCCTGACATAATGACAAAGTACACTACCACTATCAACGCTGATAGGGAAAAGTATCCTGTGCTTTTATCGAATGGAAACTTAGTTGATAGCGGCCACGATAGTAATAATCGTCATTGGGTTAAGTGGGAGGATCCTTTCTTAAAACCAAGTTACTTATTTGCACTTGTAGCAGCCGACCTTGACCTTTTAGAAGATAAATTTACTACTCAGTCGGGGAGGAAAGTTGATTTAAATATATATGTCGAGCCCGGTAAACTCGATCAGTCTGAGTTCGCCTTAAGTGCTCTAAAGGAGTCAATGCAGTGGGATGAAAGAGTATTTGGGTTGGAAATTGATTTAGACCAATACTCGATAGTCGCCGTAAGCGACTTCAACATGGGCGCGATGGAAAACAAAGGCCTAAACATTTTTAACACTAAATACGTTCTCGCAAGTCCTGAGACGGCAACTGACAATGACTTTATGCTACTGGATCGAGTGGTTGCCCATGAGTATTTCCATAATTGGACAGGGAATAGAGTGACTTGTAGAGATTGGTTTCAACTAAGCTTAAAAGAAGGACTCACCGTTTTTCGAGATCAACAATACGGAGGGGATAGATATTCGCACGGGGTTCAAAGAATTCAAGAAGTTCGGCAATTGAGATCAGCGCAATTTAGTGAAGATTCTAGTCCCATGGCTCACCCTGTTAGACCAACGTCCTACATGGAAATTAGCAACTTTTATACGGCAACTATATACGAAAAAGGAGCTGAAGTTGTGAGAATGATACATACTATCCTGGGTGCCGAAAAATTCAGAAGTGGGATGGATTTATACTTTCAACGACATGATGGACAAGCAGTAAGAATCGAAGAATTTCTTTCCGCTATGGAAGACGCCTCTAAAATAGATCTATCTCAAATGCGACCTTGGTATGATGAAGCAGGCACCCCTACCGTTAACGTTGAAAAACACTATGACCCTGAAAAAAAGCGGCTCAGTATTTCTTTCACGCAACAATCCAATAATCCTAATAAAACTAATCAACCTCGGATGGTTCCCATAAAGATAGGAGTCTTAGACGAAAAAGGTAAAGACGCTTTAATCACGGCAGACAATACAGATGAGAGTGGTTCCTTACTAATAAAATTTACCGAAGAGAGAAAAACAATTGAATTTGATAATATGCATTCTGTTCCCACTCCGTCGATACTAAGGAACTTCTCAGCACCAATCACTCTGAACATTAGTTACAGCGATAAGGAGCTAGCACATTTAGCAAAATTCGATAAAGATAGCTTCAACCGTTGGGAAGCTTTCCAGCGGTTAGCTGTTCGACACATCATTGAAGCCGCAACAAATTTTCAAAAGGGCAGCAACTACGCTTTCCCTAATGATATTCTTGAGGTTTTCGAAAAAGCACTAGATCTTCAAACTGAAGACCCTGCAATGACCTCCGAGATGATAACCTTGCCCCCGTTAAGCTATTTATGTCAATTTATGGATCCTATTGAGCCCGATGCTTTGTCAATAAGCAGGATTAAGCTTCGTAAGTTTCTTGCTGCAAATCTAGAATCGAGATTTATCGAAACAATAAGACTTAATGACGACCTGGAATATTTCAGCAATGCACCAGTTGCCGTAGGGAGGCGAAGTTTGAAAAATAACTGTTTATCTTATCTACTCGAACTTGAAAAAATAGAGAATTTCGATGAGTGTCTCAATAGACTTAAAAAGGCAAATAATATGACCGATGCAATGGCGGCGCTTAATGGCCTTTCTAATTTTGATTATCCTCAACGCAAAGAGGGACTAACTTGGTTTCGCAACAAATGGAAAAGAGAAGAGCTTGTGATGGATAAATGGTTTACTGTTCAAGCTTTATCTAGACTTGACCAAACCTTGGATAGCCTTCGAGATTTAACTAAAGACGAATATTTCAGCATTAAAAATCCTAATAAAGTACGAGCATTAATCGGTGCCTTTTGTCATGGTAATATGGCTTTATTTCATCAAAAAACTGGTGAGGGTTATGCTTTCTGTGCCGAAAACATTAAAGTACTTGATGACATAAACCCTCAGATTGCGGCACGATTAAGCCGGGCCTTTGACCAATGGAGAAAATTTGACAGCGATAGACAAGTCTTGGCACAAAAGGCTTTGGAATCTGTTCTAAATAAGGATGGCCTCTCCAAGGACACGTACGAAGTAATCAATAAGACACTAGGAAACTAAATTTAAATATACCTAGTTTTTCGCCCTTTCCAATTTAAAAGATTGAATTGATTACTTACTACGCTCTTTTACTTCCTTAATAACGTCATCGGCTATATTGGTAGGACAAGGTGCGTAATGCGAAAATTCCATCGAAAACTGTCCCCTGCCAGATGTCATTGTACGCAAATCACCGATATATCCAAACATTTCACCTAAAGGGGCGTCAGCTTTAACTCTTGACCCCAGAGAGCCTGATTCTTGAGCTTTAATAACACCTCTTCGCCTGTTCAGGTCCCCAATCACGTCACCCACATGATCTTCGGGTGTAAAAACGTCGACTTTCATAACCGGTTCGAGCAATTGGGGCGAAGCTTTTGGCAGCGATTGTCTGTAAGCGGCTTTAGCCGCAGTCTCGAACGCGACAGCCGATGAATCGACAGCATGATAAGCTCCGTCCATTAAGGTTACCTTGAGGTCTTGAACTGGAAAACCTGCCAGAACCCCCTCTGCAATGCAAAGTTCGAAGCCTTTCTTGACCGCAGGCCAAAACTCTCGGGGGACATTACCACCGGTGACTTTGGACTCAAATTCAAATCCCGTGCCAACTTCACCAGGCTCTATAATGTAATCAATCTTCGCAAACTGTCCAGCTCCACCTGTTTGCTTTTTGTGAGTATACTCATCTTTGATGCCTTTGGTAATCGTTTCCCTATAGGCAACTTGAGGCTTACCGACCTCAACCTCGCAACCATGTGTTCTTCGTAAAATGTCAACTTTGATATCTAGATGTAATTCACCCATCCCCTTTATAATTGTCTCGTTACTCTCCTGATCAGTCTCTACTCGAAATGACGGGTCCTCTTGGATCATCTTGCCAAGAGCGATTCCAAGTTTTTCCGCTCCTACTTTTTCCTTAGGAGCAATGGCTACAGAGATAACAGGGTCCGGAAACACCATGGGCTCTAAAGTTGCAGGATTTTTCTCGTCGGCAAGAGTGTGGCCAGTTTGAACATTTTTCATGCCCAAAACAGCTACAATATCACCTGCTACTGCCTCTTCGAGATCGTTTCTCGAATCAGCATGCATCTCAACAATTCGTCCTATCCTCTCCGATTTTCCTGTATAAGTGTTTAAAACATTCATCCCTTTCTGTATTTTTCCCGAATAAATACGAATGAAAGTCAAAGCACCATACCTGTCGTCCATTATTTTAAAAACTAAGGATCGCAATGGCTTCGCAGCATCCACAATCGCAACGTCACCTGTTTCATTACCCTCCAAGTCAACCTCTGGTTGCGGTTTGACCTCCGTTGGATTAGGTAAATAGTCAACAACAGCGTCAAGAATAAGCTGAACACCTTTATTTTTAAAAGAGGATCCACAGTAAGTTGGAAAAAAACTTAAATCGATGGTGCCTTTTCTTATACAAGCTTTCAACGTCTCGATATCAGGCTCTTCACCTTCTAAATATTTTTCCATCACAGAATCATCTTGCTCTACTGCAGTTTCAACTAGTTTTTCCCTATATTCCTCGACTTTATCCTTATATTCTGCTGGCACATCCTCAACGGTATACTTTGTCGGATCACCAGAGTCATCCCAAGACCAAGCCTTCCTCGTCAGTAAATCAATAACACCACTGAAATCATCTTCAATCCCCATGGGAAGAACCATTACTAAAGGCTTGGCCGCTAATACGTCCTCTACTTGATCTACTACTTTGTAAAAGTCTGCGCCTATCCTATCCAGTTTATTTACATAAATTATTCGTGCAACTTCCGACTCATTGGCATATCTCCAATTAGTTTCTGACTGAGGCTCAACTCCTCCGGAACCACAAAAAACCCCAACTCCCCCATCAAGAACTTTCAAGGATCGATAAACTTCAATAGTGAAATCAACATGACCAGGAGTGTCAATAATATTGAACCGATGGTTATTCCAAAAACAAGTCGTCGCAGCAGATTGAATTGTAATTCCGCGCTCCTGTTCTTGCTCCATAAAATCCGTCGTCGCTGCTCCATCATGAACTTCTCCAATTTTATGGATTTTACCAGTCAACTTTAAAATTCTTTCCGTGGTGGTAGTCTTACCAGCATCGACATGTGCAAAAATTCCAATATTGCGATAATTAGTTAGGTCAGTGCTCATTTAAGTTCCTATTTTAAAGTTGATCAATTAATTGCGCCAATAAACTCTCGGTTTTATGACGGCGATTATAACGTTTTATTTCTGAAAAAGTGAATGAATTTTGTATAATTTAAACTACCTTCAGTTTAACATGATGAACCTAATTATTTCTAGATTGAGATTTTTAAAAATTTAAAAAGAAACTCGGTTTAATCTTTCAACAAACTTCATACCCTCGGTGATTTCTAGTACACACCGTTTTTCACGTGAATTTAACTTTGCGTACTCTTCCATTAAAAATTTTTTGCACTTTAAATGATATCCAAAGGTCTTCTGGGAGTAATCAAAGCCGTCAATTTTTACAGTGAACGACTCGCATCGATTATTTATAGCTAAAGCATTTCCGTTCAAATATGGAAAATAAACGTCACTTATCATCTTCGTCAGATTGTAAAAGCAATCAGAAAGCTCATTTTTTTTATGCCATTGGCCCTCAACACCCGATGCATCTTCGAGTCGGCTTAGCCAAAAAATCGTTCGAGGCGCTTCCTCCCTCATTTGACTCCCAGTAGTTAAGTCTTCTGCTAAAACTGAAAGTTGTCCTTGCATTCCAAAATCTGCAATCGATGGTCTCGTTCCAAACAAAAATTTTTCGTTCTGAACAAAAGATTCAAATGTTTGTAATAGCCGCGGATAATGCATTTCAAAGATAGGAGTGTTCTCTGGTGTGCACCCGACTAAACTCATTCTGCTTATCTGACGCTCCAAAAAACTACTATGCCTTTCTTGCAGTTCCGAAAAATCTAGATTCACATAAGTATCGTCTACAACCCATTTGGGACCAAATTGGCGATTCTTTTCATAAGTGAATCTGTAATGGAAAATTAGTTTACTTACCCACTCGTCAGCGAAATCCTCAATCACAAGGGCAAGAAACCTTAAGGCGTTATCACGAGGATAGATGGCTCTTTTTTTAAGCACCCAATTTTCAGTATTGAGAGCTATCCGAGTGCTATCGAAGTGGAAAGACTTATCTGGATATTGAACTACAGGCATTAATCCAGGTTTTAAATTTTTCGTTTCCTCAAAAAATTGAGGAAAACGACACAACCAAACATGTTGCAACCTCGTGTATCTAAAAATAGATCGTAATTTCCGCGTGTAAGGCGACAATTCAACGCCAATCAAACGAAAATATTCATTGTTATCTTTCACGTCAACGGCCAACTTCTAAAAACTTTCTAATGAAGAATTTCTCCAAGTAATTAGTTTCGAAAGTCCGGACACTCTCTATCCAACATTCTTATCAATGCGGGCCATGCCAGCTTTCCTAACTTTCCTTCGCTTAGCAATTTTTGACCTTGTGAGGCTGCAGTATCCATTGCTTCTTGAGAAGGATAGTATAAATTTTTGCTCGACATAGCCTTGACTTGCATCGCACAGGCTCGCTCCAAATTGTATAGAAGCATGAAACACTCTGGCACACTCTTCCCTGTTGCTAAAGTGCCGTGATTTCTAAGTATTAACAACTTCTTATCACCGATATCTGCGACTAATCTCTCTCTTTCATCTAAATTTAATGCAACTCCCTCATAGTCGTGGTAAGCAACTTGTCTATGTATAACCATCGCCGTTTGACTTATCGGTAACAAACCCTCAGTCATCGCAGATACGGCTACACCATCGTCGGTATGTACATGCATCACGGCCATAGCATCCTCTCTGGCGCCATGTATAGCACTATGAATACAAAATCCCGCTGGATTCACGTCATAACCATTATGCAAAACGATATTGCCATCAATGTCTATTTTAACTAGATCGGAGGCTTTTATTTCATCGAACATCATGCCATAGGGATTAATTAAAAAATGATGGTCGGGACCGGGCACTCTAGCCGAGAGATGAGTAAAAATCATGTCTGTCCAACCATAATGATGTACTAATCGGTAGGCCGCCGCTAAATTAACCCTAAGATCCCATTCTTGAGAACTCACTGTTGACTTAACATCCTCGCAAATTCCTTTCATTATGCTTACCATTTGCTACTCCCTGCTTACTTGCATATATTCGAAAAGTGTACTAAATGTTAAAAATTATTGCGATAAGAAAACAGTAATCTTGTAATATAAGGTTTTTTTACAGAGGATCTCGTCTTTTTAAACTCCACTCATCGCCAAACTTGCTTAAATGAAAAATAGTAACTTATGAAATTAGGAGCCACCCTCTGGCATACACCAGACTTCTCTACCCGAGAAATATGCACTCAGGCCAAATTTGTCGAAGACATCGGCTTCGATTCTTTTTGGTTGCCTGAAAATCATTTCTCTGAGGCCGCGATTCCGGATCCCTTGATGCTTTTAGCGGCTGCATCAGCCGAAACGACAAGCCTTAAATTAGGTACAAGCTCCTTACTAATAACTTTACGGGATCCGCTCCTAACCGCAGAAAGCATATCAGTTCTTGATAATTTATCAGGAGGGCGAATAATTATTGGAGTCGGACGCGGCTTCGTAAAACAGACTCTTGAAGCTTTCAATGTTGATCCTCGTGAAAAACGAGAAACCTTCGAAAAGAACCTATTACTAATTAGAAAAAGCCTGAGAGGTGAAAGAATAAAAATAAACGACCAAACTGAAGCTGTAATTACCTTGAGCCCTGCTACTATACAGAATCCTCATCCGCCAATTTGGTTAGCAGCTTTCGGTCCTAAAGCGTTACATCAGGCCGGAACCTTAGGCCTACCTTACATTGCATCACCTGTCGAGACTCTTTCAAAACTCATATCAAACACGTTAATTTACGAAAACGCTTATCAAAATTCAGTGGGAAAGCCGCAAAAAATAAGGCCGATCATGCGAACCATTTTTGCCTCTGAAAAAAAACATCTTGTAGATTTAGTCAAAAGCACGATTAAGAAAAACATCCAAAAATATCCTGTCGAGGTCGATAACAATATCGACAGTTGGACTATTATTGGTGACCCGGGATATGTTAGAGATAAGATATCTCATTATCGCGAGCGTCTTGGAATTACCGATTTGGTAGTTACGAAATTCCGATTACCGCCTATTGATTTCGACACATATCAACAATCGCTCCGACACATAGTTCAAAACGAATCGTAACCGCAAACCTTTAAAGCCAGGAAAAAACTCAAATCTACGAAGATAAGAGTTGTATTCACATTCTGAGACTATTAACATCGACCTCAAGGAGTACCGAATTATTTAATTATCCGTCACGGAGATAAAAATGTCTTTACCTTTAGCTTTAATTCAATGGACCGAGGGCACTGCTGGCCCTGAACTGATAAAAAACGTAAAAAAACTAGAAAGTCTAGGATATGAAGAATTGTGGCTACCGGAGATATTCGGTAGAGAGCCTTTTGCAACAGCAGGCTATCTCTTAGCCCATACAAAAAAAATAAAAGTCTCCAGCGGAATAGCAAATATTTATGCGCGAGATGCCGACTCTTCCGCACAAGCGGCGAATACCCTTAATGAATTTTCTGGAGGCAGGTTTACCCTTGGCCTAGGGGTGTCCCACCCTATATTAGTCGAACCACGAGGTCATGCATGGCAAGCGCCAGTCTCCAAGATGAGTAATTACTTAGACAGGTTATCCGAGGCACCTCTTACAAGCCCAAAACCCGATAAAAAGCCAACCGTTATAGTTGCCGGACACGGGCCTGGTTTGCAAAAAGTCGCAGCCAAGAAGGCAGATGG
>MDTG01262593.1_pt1 | contig 14495 bp, 15 predicted proteins | sample 811421 | NCBI WGS metagenome assembly MDTG01 (sample SAMN05326645, study PRJNA326480) | marine metagenome | isolation source: seawater | place: Pacific Ocean: South East | collected 2011
AAATATTCACAAGTTTTTACAATTTGGAGAGAACTAGGCACATGTGAGGGACAAGATGAATTTGAAATATACGTGATTTTCATTTGATTAATTTAAAAAATTTTTAACTAAATTATTAACTTCTTTTTTTACAAACATTTTATTTCCCCACAATTTTTTTTTATTTTTAATTATTTGTTTAGTTGAATATTCTTTTTTTAAAAAAAAAGAAAAACTTTTTTGGTTATTTGCATAAAAAACAAGCTTTTGATTGACAAATTCTTTAAATTCTTTTTCTCTTTCTTTATTATTTGAATTAATTTTTATAGGTATTATATGGTAAAACATTCCTTCTAATAATCCTGTTGAAGTGGATGCAATTATACAGTCAAATTTATATTTTTTAATTGTTCTTCCTAAATTTTCTCCTCCCTCAATCATTTTAATATTATTTCTAATACAAAAATCATAGTATTCTTTAGGTAATTTTCTTGTTATTTTTTTTTTAATAAACAATTTGATATTTTTAATCTCTACTATTTTTTTTAAATATATCTCTATATCTCTATAGTTTATAAAATCTTCATCTAAGATTAAGGCTCTTTTAATTTTAATTTTATTTTTAGAATTTTTAAAATTTTTGTGGTGAATTAGATATGGATTACCAACAATCTCTACATTATTCTTGTTATAACGGTTGTTGGCCTTTTTAAGCTGATTCAAAAAGAAATCACTCCATACTAAATACTTTTTAAAGAAAGATTTCTTAAGTATGAAAGTATTTTTTGAGAGTCTTCCATGCATATAAATCATTGTTTCAATATTTAACTTTTTTGATATTTCAGAAAAGAGTAGCATCTCTCTTTTATCGTCAATAAGTATGAATTTTTTTATTTTTAAGAAAAAAAATAAATTTAAAATTAAATTTACAAATTTTTTTTTATTAAAATTATTAATAATTAATTCTTTAATTATTGAGTAACAAAAAAAATTGGGAATTTTCAAAATATTCCTAAATACTTGATAATTTACTTGTGACAATCTAATTAAATTAAATGTTTTTTTACAATCTTCGATTTTAAAAAAAAAAGACGATCTTTTATCTATAAGATTATGATTATCGTTTATTATGAAATAGTTAGCACAATTAATTCCTAAAAACTTTACTTTTAATAAATTTTTAAGTGAAAATATAATAATTATTATTTTAAAAATTTTGTTCATATAATTTAAATTATTTCTAAAATTACAATGTGTTGAAATTTAGAGAGTGACAAATAAAAATTATCATTAAATACTTATTTTAATCAAATAATTAAATCGGATAAGTTATAGATTTAAATTATGAATTATAAATTATTAAGTAGCATATAAATTTTTTTCAACTTTTTTTCATTATCATTACAAAATTTTAATAAAATTAATTGATTTTTTTTGTAATTTAAATTTTTGTTATTTAATTTTCTGATTACTTCTTTAGAAATACCGTCGAAATCTTTTGGATTAAAGGCTTTAAAATTTTTAAAATAATTTTGAAGTTCTATAGCTCCTGATTCTTTAGAAATAATTATCGGTAAACCATATTTGATCGCTTCTAAATAAACTATACCAAACCCCTCAAAATAATTTATAATTTTTTTTGCTAGCAATATAAATAAATTTGATTTTAAGTATAATTCACGCAATTTATTATCGTCTATCTTGTGAAAAAATTTAATTTGATTTTTTATGTTTAGACTAAAAATTATTTTTTCTAATTTTTTTTTGTAAGAATTATCACCTTTAGACCCTACAATATAAAGATTTACCTTAGTATTAAATTTTTTTTTTATATTACCAATCAAATAAATTAATTCTTCTTGACCCTTCCTAGGAGATAAATGACCAACACAAATAATACTATTTTTATTTTTTTTTATTTTTTGGGTTATTGTTCTGTCTTTTAAACTAATGATAGGATTGATTACTCTCTTAATTTTGGTCAATTTGAATTTTTCTTTTTTTTCAATTATTTTTTTTGTAAAATAACTAGAATAAATGATTATGCTAAAGTATTTTTTTAAATGATTAAAAATTAATTTTGTTTTCAAGCTTGTGAGTAAAACTAAAGTATAAGAGCCTTGAGCATAATAAATATTTTTTTTGAAAATACTTCCGCAAAAAAATAAAATTAATGAGTAAAGCTCACATGGAAAGTGAGAGAAGAGTTTATAATTTTTATTGTTGTAAAGTATTTTTCTTATTTTTAAATAATCTTTAATTATTATTAATGGGTTTTTTAAATAATCTAGGGGCTTACCTAATAGCGGGTATTGCTCATAATCAATTTTGTTATTTTTTTTATTACAAAAGACTACAACATCTTCTCTTCTTAAAAGTTTCAAATAATTTAATGTAGTAGTTCCCCATCCTGATTTGTAATCTAAACGCGGTACAAAAAAAAAATGTTTAGCCATTAATTTTTTTTTTTTACAAAGAATAATCCTATTTCTAGTTTTTCACTTTGATTAACAAATTTATCAATAAAAAATAAATTTTTAGTTTTGTATTCTTCACTTGAAATCTTTTTGACTACGTTGTTACAACCAAATTTCTCAACTAAACTTTTATTATTAAAAAAATAATCATCAAATATTACGATAGAATCTTTTTTGAGCAATTTTTGACAGTTTCTCCAGTCATTTTCGATTGTCTCTATTTTATGTCCACCATCTATAAATATAAAATCTACTTTTTGTTTAAAGTTCTTTAAAGTTGTCTGTGAATATCCTTTATACAACTCAATATTTGCAATTTTTGAAAGGAAATCATTTACATTTTGCTCTGATAGAGGCATTTTGCTCAATTCTTCATTTAATATATTTTTGTTCATAATTTCAAATAAATCAAAACCATAATATTTTATATTTGAATTAAAAACTTTTGCCGCTTCAATCATTTCTCTTGCTCTAACTCCATTGTACACTCCTATTTCTAAAATGGAACGAGGCTTATTAATTAAAATCAAAAATAATAAAACTGAATATCTTTTAGTTTTTGAAAATAGATATTTTAAAATTCTATAAATTGTAAAAATTAAAAAGTATAATTTTTTCATTTAAAGCTGTATTTTACAACTCATCCCTTAATCTAAAAGTATCTTTCTCGTAATTTACACCACCTCTTATACCCTTAGTAAAAACAATCAATATTCCTTTTTTTGATAAACACTTGTAAGTATGAGCCTCATATGCTGCATGTGTTACAAAGGTTCCTTTTGTAACTTTTTTACTTGATATTTTTTTTTGTATACTGTGAGTTTTTCTGTTAATTTTTGAGGAAAATACTTTAAAATTACCCTCAAGTATATACGAAGATTGAATGCTTTTTTTATGATAATGATTTCCTCTAACAGCATTTTTTGTAAAAGATACATATGCACAATGATCATATTTTTCTTTAAAAAAAATATCTTTAATCACACCTCTTTTATCTGAAAAGAACACTTTTATTTTTTTAAAGGAAGCCATTAATTATTTAAAGTTTTTGATTAAGTTTGGAATATTTATATATGGTATATTTTTCTTTTGCAAAAACTTTTTAAATAAATGTTCTGTAATATTCCAAGGCAAAATAATCGCAGCATCAAATTTTAAAATTTTTTTCTCATCTATAATTGGTATCGATGACCCTGGCGTGAACTTATCTATTTTATATGGTGAGCTTTCTAAAATATATTTAATTTTTTTTTCATTAAGATTACAAAAATTTAATAATGTATTTCCTTTAGTAGCAGCACCTAGTCCTACAACTATTTTGTTTGATGAACTAAATTTTAATACAAATTTATTTATCTCTTTTTTAATAAAATTAATTTTTTTTTTAAATATTTTTACATTATTTAAATTATTAATTTTTTTTATCGTTTTCAATTCTTTAAAGTTTTTATTTTTTGATATTTTTTTTTTTGTTGCGAATATCCTTAATGAACCAGACATATATTTTATTTTTTCAATATAAATTAAATTAAATTTATTTTTTTCAAAGCATTTTAATAATGAAATTTTTGAAAAATATTGTCTATGTTCATGGTAAATTGTGTCAAAACCACAGTTTTTTAGTAAAGAATCGAGATCGGGTACTTCAATGACCACATTGCCATTTGTTTTTAAAACATTAAAAACTCCTCTTAGAAAATCATGTATATCATCAACATGATTAAAAACATTGGCTGCATAACATGTATCAAAAGGTCCAAATTTTTTTTTTAGCTCTTTAGAAGTTTTAAAACTAAAATAACCTTTGTGACATCTTACGTTTTTCTTTTTTGCCAAATTACACATAAACTGGGATGGATCTACACCTAATATATTTTTATAACCTTTATCTAAAAAATTTTTTAAAAACGTTCCATCATTGCTTCCGATTTCTATAATTGATTTATATTTGTCAAATTTAAATTTTTTAATAATTCTAATTGCTATTTGTTTAAAATGTTTTCTTGAAACAGGGGAGTTATCTGACGTATAAGAATAATCATATTTTGAATATCTTTCATCAGGTTTTATTTTGTTTATAGCTGAAAAATGATGACATTCACAATATCCTACAACTAATGGATACTTTTTTAAATTTTTTGCTATTTTTTTACTTTTGACAAATGTATCTGCACAAGGGTGTTTGCCAAGATCGATTGTTTCTAAAAATGGTTTTCCACAATTATTGCAAGATTTGATTTTTTTCATTTAGATCAACATAACTATCAAAATATTTTTTTAACAATTTAGATGAATTTTCTCTCGTGTTTATAAAATTAATATTTTTATCTTTTGATATAATATTTATATCCTTTTTTAAAGAGATGAAATTATACTTGATTTCTCTATCAATGGATTTTTTAAAAATATCCAATATTGTCTTTACTGTCACAGCATTTGAATTTCCATAATCGTAAACAAAATTTTTTTTTAAACTACTTTTTCTATAAATAAATTTACAAAATTTTTCAGCTGATGAATATGCTCTAGTGTCATTTTGCGATCCCCGAAACATATGATGATTTTTATTACCAATTAAATATTCTTTAATCAAAATATTGTGAAAATGGTCTGACAAATTTTTTGAATGATAGTTAGACAAAATATTAAATGGCCGCCATATTTGAAGATATTTTGAGTTAGATTTTTTTTTTAAATAATTTTCGCATTTTAGTTTTTCTAACCCAATTAAATGATTTTTTTGATACACGCTACTTGAAGAAATATAAATAAAAACATTTGATTTAATTTTTGAGCATATTTTTTTTAACCAATTTTTCTCTCTTGAATAAACACTTTTTTTAAAATTTTTTTTTAAATAATAGGGACTTGCTAGAAAGAAAACTTTGTTTGCTTTGTTAGGAGCTACATTAATATTTTTATCAAGATCTAAAAATTTCCAATTTACATTTTTTTGATTTATTTTGGACCTTGTATAAAAAATAAAATCTTTTTTTTTAAATAAATTCAAAAAATTCAAACCAATTGAACTTGATGAGCCAAAAAATAAATTTACATTTGAGGTTTTTTTTGTTTTCATTAATTTTTAATAAATAAAAATTATTATTTGAAATTACTTTTTTTCTTGAAACATTCTTTTTTAATACTAATACTATAATCTTTATAAATGAAAGTTTATATTCAATCAAACAAATATCAAAAGATTGCAGCTAAAGTTGCGGCATATTCGTTTGAAAGGTTTGGACTAAAAACCGAATATTTAAATTTTGAAGATAATAAATTGCTAAATTATTATTTGGGTTCTTCATATTTGAGAAAAGGAGAAAGCTGTATTTTTAAAGATGACTTACAATCTTTTACTATACTTAGATTTTTGGCACCTCAAATAAATAAATTTAAAGAAAAAATTTTAGTTATCGATCCCGATGTTTTTGCAATTAAAGATCCAACACATATGATAAATTTGATTTCAAATTTTGATATAGCTTGCACTTTTAGAAATAACTTTCCAAGAAGCGAAGTTATGATAATAGATGCAAATAAAGTGAATTGGAAATTTGAGGATATTTGTAAGAAAGTGTTTGATAAGGAAATTGATTATTCTAAATTAATAGATCTTACCTTTGATAAAAATTTAAAATTAAAAAAAATAAATGATGAATATAACTCAATTGATAAAGTGAATAACGAAACTATTTTGCTTCATACTTCGAATAGAATTACACAACCTTGGAAAGAAGATTTAGAAATTAATTTTGAAAGATATAACCTAAAAGTTAAAGATTATCTTAAATACTACTTCAAAAAAATTTTTAATAAAAATTACAATAACAATTTGTTTGCCAAAAAGTTTGTCAAGCATCCAAATGACAAAGTTTATGCTACGGTAAAAAATTTATTTAATGAGGCAATAAAAAACAATTTTATACAAAATTATGAAATTGAAGAAGCTATAAGCAAAGGTTATATTTCAAAAAAAATTTTGAACTAATTATGAAATCATATTATAAAAATATTGATGGGAAAATCACAGCCAAATCAGTAATTAATGATTTATATAACAGTAAATACGTATTGTATGAATTTATAAAAAGAGACTTAAAAATTCTTTATACACAATCTATATCAGGCCCTGTTTTTTATATTTTGTTTCCTCTTTTACAGTGCGGTGTTTTCAATTTTATAATTAATAAATTTTCTGGAAAAGAAGATATAATTGACTCAACTTTTATAGAATTGTTAATTTGTATAATATTTTGGAATTTATTTTCATCAAATTTAGTTAGGGGTTGTGGAATATTAATTGAAAATTTTAAAATAATAAAGAAATTATACATTCCAAGGTTAGTTTTTTATCTCACTCCTTTTTTTTCATCACTTGTGACATTTACTATCCAATTTATCTTCTTTTTATTAATTTATTTTTTTTTTGGTGAAAACTTTTCAGTAATTAATTTTTCTCTCAATAAGTTTATTATTTTTTTATTTCTGATATTTTATGTTTTTATCTTGTATTTATCTGGATCATTATTTGTAAGTTCTATTTCAATAAAATACAGAGATTTAGTATATTTAGTCAAATTCATGATACAAATACTACTTTTTTTAAGTCCTATTTTATATTCCTTATCTTCTCTAGATGAATTTTCAAGAGTAATAATTGGCTTAAATCCTTTTAGTTTAGTTCCTGAATTAGCTCGATGGATTTTTTTTGATAATAGTGTTTATCTTGATTTAATTCTTTATAATTTATTTTTTACATTCTTCTTTTTCATACTATCCATGTATTTATTTATTAAAAACGAAAAAAATATTGCAGATTTACTTTAAATGTCGATGAACAATATAATTACTATTGAAAATTTAAATAAAGAGTTTTTGGTTGGAAAATTTAATACTTCATATTTTTTTCAAAATATAAACAAAAAGAATACTGAAAAAAAATTTGCTCTCAAAAATATTAATTTAAAGATTAAAAAAGGAGAAAAAATTGGCATAATTGGTAAAAATGGATCTGGAAAATCTACTTTATTAAAAATAATTTGTAGAATTACTTATCCAACAACAGGATTGATTGAAGTAAAAGGAAAAGTTACAAGTATATTAGAGGCAGCGTCAGGTTTTCACAAAGAATTAAATGGTTTTGAAAATATATTCTTGAACGGATCAATATTGGGAATGAAGCGTTCTGAACTGGAGTCCAAGGTTGATGATATAATTGACTTTTCAGGCTTACACAAAAAATATCTGGTTAATCCATTAAAAAGATTTTCTTCTGGAGAGTTAATTAGATTAGGCTTTTCAATAATAATGCATCTTAATTCTGAAATTTTAATTTTAGATGAAATGTTAGCTGTCTCAGATAAAAATTTTGAAAAAAAAAGTATTTCTTTAATTAAACATCAAATTAAATTTGAAAATAAAACGCTTTTATTTGTTAGTCACCAATTACATCAAATAGAGCAATTATGTGATAGATGTATATTAATTAACAATGGTGAAATAGTGGCAGATGGTGTAACGAGTGAAATAATTGATATCTACAACAAAAATTATAGTTAAAATTTTAATTACCTACATATCTATCAAATTTTTTATTCTTGATATTAAGTTTTGTGATTTTTTATATTCTGAAAATAATTTATTTTTTTTGTCGTAAGTTTCAAAAATAATATTTGTTAAATTTCTAGGGACATTAGTCACACTTCTGGGGCTGACACTATGAATTGAGTCGATTGTATTCAAAAAGAAAATTACTTTATTTTTTTCATATTTTATTTCTTTAAAAATATTAAGGTCAGATTGATTTTTAACTAATGATTTTTTATGAAAAGAAGCTTTTTTTTCTTTTTTTACCTCCATAAGTTGTAGGTTGCCACCAGATGAATCATCCAGATCATCTCTCAAATAAAAAAGGCCCGCAAACAATTCAGCAGAATTGTCCAAATGGCTCTCCCTTACGGATGATTTATAAAGATTAGGTGTGTTTATACCCGGTTGACAATCTGCAACGAATTGGAATTTATTTTTATTTTTATCATTGCGTATATTTAAAAAGTTTTCGTTATTTTTTTTTGTTTCCACAATATCTACAATATTAGGATAAATTCTTTTCATATCTTCTCTAAAAATTTCAAATAATTTCATAAAAAAAAATTTTGAAGTGTGAAATTGAACAAAATCATTCCAGATGCTACTACAAAAAATTTTTGAATTGAAAAATTCCTCTGTGCTAACTTGAAGTCTTATATTGTTTTGTTCATATTTAGGATTTTTTTTTAAATAATCATGAAATAAAGTATAGTCTTTCTTTAAGTGTTCATAAGTCTTTTCATCGTAAGCATTATCAATATAAAAAAAAGGAAATGGATATGAAAAATAATTTTTATAATTAAAATTATTTATTATTGAAATTTTATCCATAAATTTTTAAATATTTTTTTAAATTTTTATCTTTCATTTTAAAAGTTTTTTTCATAATTTCATATGGGTAATTTTTATCAAAATTAAATATTACATTATCTATTTTTTTTTTGTAATGATTTTTAAATAAAAATGATTTCATAACACCAAATATTGTACGATTATAAACTTTAATTGGATAGTTTTTTTGTGAATATTTTGAGTAATTAAATATTTTATTAAAGCTCGTTATCTTTATTTCTTTAAGAAATTTAATATAATTTTTTTTATCTTTAAATAATTTTTCATATGACCAAAATGTACATTTAATTTTGTTTGTCCTAAGTTTTTTTTTATAATATGCATAATTACTAAAAGATAACATTTCATTTTTAAATAACACACTTTTCTTTAAATCATAAAAATCAGTAATTGGAAATTTAAAATCGCCAAAATCTTTATATAAATAGTATTTTTTTATTTGAGTTAGGGAGTGGCTATAATGTCTTTTAATTGGATCTCTTATAAAGCAAAAGAATTTACTATTAGGAAAATTTTTTTTAATAATTTTTAGTGCCTCTAAATCATAAAAATACAAAGTGTTAATATCATAATTGATTTTATTGATACTTAATTTAGATAGATAATATTCTAAAGGTATATTTAACTTATACTTTGGAGTGTCAAAATAATTTTTTTTTCCAAAAATTTTTTTTGATAAAAAAAAATGATTTTCCTTTGGAAGTAAATTTATCCTTTTGTTATATTTAAGAATATTATACAGAAATGTAGACCCAGTTCTTGGACATCCAATTAAAAAATATATTTTATGTTTGTACATTATTAAATTTAGATCTATTAAATATTTATAAAAAAATATTTATTTAATATATTTAGCTTAAAAAATATTTTTTTAAAGTTATATTAAAATTATAATAGTAATATTATGAAAAAAATAATTTTCCATCTAGGCTTCCCAAGAACAGGGACGACATATTTACAATCTATTTTGTTTCCTAAACTAAGAAATATAAATTTTTTAGGCAAACCTTTTGATAAAAAAAATTCAAAAATATTTTATGAATTTGAAAAAAGAATTTTTAGCTATGATGATCTTTATTTTGAAAAAAGAAAAAAATTTTTAGGAAAAGAAATTAAAATCCTTTTTAAAAATAAAATTAATTTAATTTCTCATGAAGGACTACTAAGAAATACTCGTTTTTACGAAAAAAAAGATAAATATTTCAAAGGTAATAATTACAGTAATAATTTAAAAAGATTATATAAAGTTTTAAAGACTATTATTCCAAAAAATAATATTTATTTTCTTATATTTTTAAGAAAGCAAAGTGATTTATTGCCTTCCTATTATTCAAATTTTTGGAAAAGTGAGTACCAGATATCTAAAAGCATTAATTATACAAAATTTATTGAAAATTGTTTAGAAACAAATGAATTCAATTTTGGAAAAATTATAAATTATTATGAGTTATATAATTATTTAATAAGTTTTATACCAAGTTCAAAAGTAAAATTAATTGATTATGAATCTTTTTTTGCAAAAGATAAAAACAAATTAAAATTATTTGCAAAATTATTTGATAATAGTGATAAACATATTGAAAGTTTAATAAATTATAATTTAGTCAATTCAAATAAAAAAAACAAAAACTACTATTATAATGATCTAGATAAGTTTTTACCCAAAATTTTTAAAAAAAAATTTATTCAAACTTCCAAATTCGAGAATAAAATTTTAAACTTTTATAAAAATAGTAATTTTAAATTAGACAAAAAAATTCCAAAACTTAATTTGAAATTAAATGGTTATTACTAATTTGTTTTAAATATTTTAAAATTTGAATTTCACCACTAAAATATTTATTTTTATAATTTATCTTAAAAATTTTTTTATCTTTAACAACGTCTAAACATTTTTGAAATTTTTTAAAACTCAGGCCTAATTTGCTTTTTTTTAAATTTTTCGAATTTGCTTTAAATTCATAATTTAATCCCTCAAAAAATGTAATTGCGTAGATATCATGCTCAAAACATTTTTGTAATATCCCAAACCCAGGCTTGATTATCGCTATGTCTATTTTTTTAAACATATTCTCCGTATAATTAGCTATATAAATATTTTTTTTTAAATAATCCTTATTAAAATAATTTTTATCTAAATAGATATTATATTTTTTTCTATTACTTTTAATAAATTCTTTTATTTGTTCGCTAATATCCTTATTGGTTTTATCTTCTGAACCAAAACTTATTAATAGATTTTTTTTATGTCGAACTCTTTTTCTTGGCTTTCCTAAAAAGCCAAAATAAATAAATTTATCTTTCTTATTTTTAAAAATCACATTTCTAAAAATATTTACTTTGTTATTTTTGATTTTTAAAATTGTCTTTTGAATTTCATTATTTTGAATATTCCATAATTCATGCCAAAAAAAATTTGAAATTATCAAACATTTTAAATTTAAATTAACTACTTCTGGTAAATTATCAGAAATTAAGATTTTGATATTTGCTTTTTTTATTTTTCTTTTTATTTTTTCTGGCCAGTTTTGATCATATTTTTTTTTCTTTAAATTGACGTTTAAAGCCTTCTTGCTATCTATTAATTTAATCTTCTTATTAACATTAAGCTTATTAAATTTTTTCTTATTAGTAATGATATGTACTGAATAGTATTTACATAAATAACTCGCTAATTTGATACTTCTGGAAATATGACCCATGCCATTGCTGCATGCAATAATTCCCAATTTTATCATATTTTTTTATAAAGATAACCTAAACTATTACAAAAAGTTTCATCTAACATGTTTGTAAAATCATAAATAATTTTCACTGATTTTTTTTTATTTTCAATATTTGAATAAATCATATCTCTATATTTATTGTTATTGTTTGTTAGTAGAATCATATCAAATCTATGAAGATTTTTAGAATTGACTAAACTAATATCTAATTTATGAACTTTTTTTAAAATTGATCCCATTGCATCAAAATAATGAACATTTATAGATTTGTTTCTTTTTAAAAAATTTCCCATTTCTAAAGAAACTGAGTTTCTTATATCTATTGTTTCAGGAGTGCCTTTAAATGCAATTCCCATTATCAAGATTTTTATTTTTTTATTTTGAAAATATTTTTTTTTAATTTTTAATATACGTTTAATATTTTCTTTAGTTGCTATTTCATTTATTTCTCTAGAATTGCTTAATTTATAACCTAATCTTTTTTTATTTATCAATTCTCTAAAAATAATTGAATCTTTAGGTAAGCAAAATCCACCTACACCAACGCTAGGTTTTGCAATATTATTTCGCGGGTAATCCTGATTAGCTTTTTGTATTAAATCAAATCCACTAAGATTGTAAATATTTGAAATTCTACTTATTTCATTTGCGAATGCAAAGTTCAAATCTCTAACTGAATTTGTGGCTAATTTAATTATTTCTCCCTCTGAGCATGAATCTAACTTAATAATTTTAGGAAAGAAAAAACTACATATATTTTCAACCCTTTCTAAACAATTATTTGAGTAACCAGATACTAATTGTGGTATTGTATTTAATTCATTAATTGCATCTCCTTCAATTAACCTCTCAGGAATAAATCCATAAAAAAAATCTTTTCCACATTTTAAACCAGATCCTTTTTCTAAAATTTTAATTGCTACATCTTCACTAAAACCTACTTGTAAAGTTCCTCTAATAAGAATTGTACAATTTTTAAAAATTTTTTTTGAAATTTCTTTTAATAAAGAAATTAAATTTTTATTATTAATTTTTTTATTTTTTAAATCTGTTCCAATACAAATTACGTATATATTTGAATTTATTTTTTTTAAATTGTTAGAGAGTTTTAACTTTCCATCCTTCAAACTTCTTTTTAAAACACTGGGCAAGCCTCTTTCGTAAAATGGTAAATTTATTTTTTTTATATTATTAATAACCTTTGCATCTTTGTCATACAAAGTTATTTGTTTTATTTTTTTTAATAAAAAAAGTGATAGCGGAATACCTATATGTCCCGCTCCAATTACACTTATATTTGAATATTCTATATAGTTAAAAAATTCATTAAAATCTAATATATTGTGAATCTTATTTTTTTTTGAAACTATAATTATGTCGTCAATTTCCCGTTCGTAAACTTTTTTTAAATTTTTAATTTGATTAAATAAATTGTATTTTTCGTCAATATTAAAAATAATTGGTTTTTTATTTATAATCGATCTGATAGATTTAGATGATTTTTTTATTAGATTTCTCCTTAAATCACCTAAGGATAATATTCCTTCAATTTTACCATTCTTTTTAAAACGTATTGCAATCCGAGTACTTTGAAAAAATTTTTTTTTTTTTTCTAAATTTTCATAAATATCAAAAATTGAGTTATTTTTTTTTATCTTAATAAATTTTTTATCAATCATATTGAAATTCTTCCCAATTAAATATTTCTCTAGAATTTTTCTTTGTTATAAATCTTCCTTTATAATAATCTCTATTAAGTAACTCTATATGAGAAAGTTGCCTTGTTCTACTACCTAGTGCTTTTTTAAAATTATAAGTAAAATTTTTTTTTAAATAATTTTTTTGTTTATTTTTACTCATTATTGAAAATTTTTTGATTATACTAATATCTTCAGGTTTAATGGAAACTTTTCCATCTTTTGTATCTTTCTTATCTAAAATTCTAATATGTCTCTCAATAATTTTAGCTCCGTTATAAATTGCTAGTAAAGATGCTAGATTTCTTTTTGAACCGTATCCTAAACTATGATCGGAGAATCCTACCTTCGGTGTATATTTCTTTAAAAAATTAATCCTATTTAAATGCAACATATTTATTGGTGTGGGATAAATAGTTACACAATGCAAAAAAGAATGATTTTTATTTTTTAAAATTTTAGCAGCAATATCAATCTCATCATCAAAAGTCGCTCCTGTAGAAACAATAATATTACTGAATTTATTTTTAATTTCTCTTAATAATTGAAATGAAGAACAATCATAACTTGCAATTTTAATTGTTTTAAAACCTAAATTTTTGATTTTATTTATATCGCCTCTGGTAAAACAAGTTATACAAGGTTCTACTCTAAGTTGATTACAAAGTTTTATAAATTTTTTTAATTGTAAATCTGTGATCTCTAATTTTTTTAACCTTATAAATTCATCTTTAAATTTTCTTTTAATTATAAGTGTTTTTTGTTTTTTTTTATAACCGTTTTCAAATTTTGGTCTATAACTAAGTGAATTACTTTTGATATACTGTAGTTTTATTATATCAGCGCCATTTTTTGCACATAATTTGGTCATCGCAATTAAATTTTTAAAATCACCATTATGATTCTGACAAAGTTCAGCAATAAATTTAACTTTGCTCATTTTTAATATCCCTTAGAAATTTAGATATAACTCTAAGGTCAGTTTTTTCAACTGACTCCCTAGTCAATCCAGCAACATGTTTTGAATAAATTATATTTTTAAGTTTTGTTTTTTTTTTTAATTTAAATTGTAAAAATTTTCCCACAACATCAGTTACATATCTGAATTTTTCATTTTGAGTAAATTTTAATAATTGTTTTTCGTTAACAACATCACCACGTGACGTGTTAAC
>MDTG01081618.1_pt1 | contig 14493 bp, 10 predicted proteins | sample 811421 | NCBI WGS metagenome assembly MDTG01 (sample SAMN05326645, study PRJNA326480) | marine metagenome | isolation source: seawater | place: Pacific Ocean: South East | collected 2011
GGCTCCTTATGTTCGGTTTTTTATAGTGCACTATTGATGAAACAAATAATGCGATGTGTCAAAAACATGTAAATTAATTGTCGCCCTGAAAGGTAATCTAGGTTGACGTTTACGTCAACAGTAAGTACATTGCAGGGAGTTTACGTTAACGTTAACTAGCAGCACAAATACTGTGCAAGTAAACACGGTGTTAATGATATTTTGGGTCTAGCCTTTTGAAAATGTCTTCGCCGCAACGCAAAGTTAGCGTAAAGCACATTGTTTAAGTTTCAGAATGCGTGGTGAAGTAACGCTGTTTCCTTAACCGCTTATAGCATGGAATAGCAACATACACCGACGAACTCAACAATTGAGGTAAATATGAAAATACTCGTCCCGGTCAAACGCGCGATCGATTATAACGTTAAAGTAAGAGTGAAGGCCGATAACTCTGGCGTCGATCTTACTAACGCTAAAATGGCCATTAACCCTTTTTGCGAAATTGCTGTTGAAGAAGCAGTAAGACTAAAAGAGAAAGGGATAGCGACAGAAATCGTTGTGGTTTCTATTGGTGATAAAAGCTGCCAAGAACAAATTCGTACTGCGTTAGCACTAGGCGCCGACCGTGGTATTCAAATTGATACAGACCAAAACCTAGATTCTCTTCAAGTGGCTAAGTTGCTTGCTAAAGTTGTTGAAGAAGAACAGCCTCAGTTGGTGATTTTGGGTAAACAAAGTATCGATTCAGACAACAACCAAACCGGACAAATGCTTGCTGCATTAACCGGTATGCCTCAAGGTACCTTTGCATCAGAAGTAGCGGTAGACGGAACAAGCGTTAACGTTACCCGTGAAGTTGATGGCGGTTTACAAACTGTTGCCTTAACGTTGCCAGCCGTTGTGACTACCGATTTACGTTTGAACGAACCTCGCTATGCTTCGCTGCCAAATATTATGAAAGCGAAACGTAAGCCGCTAGATGTTAAATCAGCTGCCGACTTCGGTGTGGCACTTGAATCTAACGTTAAAGTTCTCAAAGTAACGCCGCCACCTCAACGTGAAGGTGGAGTGAAAGTTGCGGATGTTGCTGAGTTGGTCGAAAAACTTAAGAATGAAGCAAAGGTGATCTCATGACAGTTCTTGTATATGCCGAGCACGACAATGCTAGCTTGAAGTCAGAAACTGCAAAAATGGTTCATGCTGCAGCGAAAATGGGTGGCGATATTCACGTGCTTGTAGCGGGTGAAGGTTGTCAGGCCGTTGCTGACAGTGCTGCGCAAATTGACGGTGTAAGCAAAGTATTGCTTATCGACAACGCAGTCTACAAATACCAACTTGCTGAAAATGTAGCTGATCTTGTGCTATCACTTGCTGATGATTACAGCCATTTATTAGCCGCAGCTACTACAACAGGTAAGAACTTCATGCCTCGTGTTGCTGCACTTTTAGATGTTGCTCAAATTTCTGACATCATTGGTGTTGGAAGCGAAGATACCTTTATCAGACCTATTTACGCTGGTAACGCTATTGCGACAGTACAATCGTCTGATAGTAAAAAGGTGATCACTGTACGTGCCGCTTCTTTTGATGCTGCAACAACAGGTGGAAGCGCTGAAGTAACGACACTCGATGTGGTTAAAGAAAGCGAAAAATCTAGCTTTGTGTCTGAAGAGCTTACCGAGTCTGAGCGCCCTGAGTTGACCGCTGCTGAAGTGGTTATTTCTGGTGGTCGTGGCATGCAAAACGGTGAAAACTTCAAGTTACTTGAAGGTATTGCTGACAAGCTTGGTGCTGCTATTGGTGCATCACGTGCCGCAGTTGATGCGGGCTTTGTACCGAATGACATGCAGGTAGGCCAAACGGGTAAAATCGTTGCACCGCAGCTGTATATTGCCGTAGGTATTTCGGGTGCTATTCAGCATCTTGCCGGTATGAAAGACTCTAAAGTCATTGTTGCTATTAACAAAGACGAAGAAGCGCCTATTTTCCAGGTAGCGGATTACGGTCTTGTTGGCGATTTATTTGATGTGTTGCCTGAACTAGAAAACGCACTATAAATACAACGCTTTTATAAAAATCAAAAAAGGCTGCCTTTAAACGCAGCCTTTTTTAATGCTCGTATTAACGGTTAGAAACCGCAGACGAGGGCAGTGTTAAACACGCACCACAGAATTATCTTCGCTTCCAATAGTAGAAGGTAGATAAGCATCGGCGGCCCAATCGTTTTCCCACATATCACCATCGAGCAAATAGCGAAATTGGTACTCGTGATCGGTTTCTAAATTGATCGTTAGCGTAAAATCGCCACTCTTTAGTTTTTTCATCGAGAGAGGTTGCTTGTCCCATTCGGTAAAGTCACCCACTAAGCTAGCCTCATCGGCATTTTTTGCTTCTTCAGCGGAAAGGCGGAATGTTACTTTACAAACGGGTTTAGATTTCAGGTATTGCTTTTTTAGGCTCATGACAGGTCATCCCTTTTAGCGTAACAAATTCGTTGTTGCATCGATAAGTGCAACTTTTCCTGCGAGTGTGCAGGTGTTTAAATAATCAACGATTATTGCTCATTTAGCAATCTTACATTTTAATTCGATGCGGATTTTTTTATATTACGATGAGTAGCGCAATAATTAGTTGAATAATTCACAATTTTTAACAAACGAAGACAAGCGCTTAACGTCGAAACACATTACACTAGAAACAATAAAAAAATAATAAATCACGTATAGCTTTAACCCATTGTTCGCCAGACACATTTCACTTATGCAAATAGGTGAGTCTCGATTCAATGGTTAAGTATTAGTACTACGTTTTACAGGGAAAATAATGAAAAACTCCATTTGGATCAAAAGCGGTATACCTCTTATCATCATTCTGGTCGCGTTTGTTATTGCGGCAATTATGATTTCTTCACGCAAGCCGCCAGAGCAAATTCCCGTTGAAACGCAAGCCTTCCTTGTCGATGCCAAACCAATGGAATACCAACCGGTTAGCTTTGTGGTTGACTCCCAGGGCAACGTAGTGCCTCGCAACAAAACATCACTTAGTGCGCAAGTAAGTGGCCGCGTAGTGAGTTTGTCCGATAAATTTATTGTTGGGGGCATGTTCCAAAAAGGGGATGTGTTAATCACCCTTGAACAAGATGACTACCGCACTGAAGTAAAATTGGCTGAAGCTGAACTAGCGCAAGCACATGCTGCTCTTCAAGAAGAACTAGCAAGAGGCAAAGTAGCCGAGCAAGAATGGCGTTCAGTAAGCAGTGTGGTGCCACCAGAACTTGGCTTGCGTAAACCTCAATTAGCAAAAGAACAGGCCAATGTTAAAGCCTCCGAGGCAAAACTAGAGCGTGCTAAACGTAATCTAGATCGCACCCAAATTAAAGCGCCGTACAATGGCATCGTGGTTGAGCGAAATATCGACTTAGGTCAATTTGTATCAGCAGGGGCCACGGTAAGCACCGTTTATTCAACTGACACCGCTGAGGTACGTTTACCTATCACCGATAAAGACTTGATGTTTGTTGATATTGGTAACCAATCAAGCAATCAATCTGATGTGACATTAAATGCTACGGTAGGTGGTAAAAATAGAACGTGGACCGGTAAGTTAGTTCGTTCTGAAGGTATTTTGGATTCAGGCAGCCGCGTGCTTTACGCCGTGGTTGAAGTTAAAGACCCTTATCAATTTAATGGTGGTGACAATGCGCCACTTCGCTTTGGCCAATTCGTTCAAGCCAAAATCGTTTCTCATCAAAAGCAAGACTTAACCGTATTGCCGCGCTCGATATTACGCCTCGATAACACAGTGCTCATTGTAAATGACAATCGTGAAATTGAAATTGTACCGGTAGACGTAGTGCGTACCACGGCGGAAGAAGCCTTCATTGGTAGTGGTTTAAACAGTGGCGCGTTAGTAGTAACCAGTGCAGTTCCGAATCCTTACAATGGCATGAAAGTAAGACTTCCAGGTGATGAGCCGGCCATGCCACCAGAAGCAGAGAACGACAAAGAGTCAGACACTGAAACAGTAGGCGTTAAAGACGATGCTACTGAAACCAGCCCTGCTTCTTCTGGGGGTAAGTAATGAGTCAAATTGATACGCAAAAAGGGTTAATCGCTTGGTTTGCGCGCAACAATGTTGCGGCAAACTTGTTGATGTGGCTATTAATTGTTGGGGGGCTTTTTGGTGCCTTTAGTATTCAAAAGCAAGTTTTCCCTAGTTTTGAAATAGACATTATCAATGTTCGCGTGCCCTATTTGGGTGCTGCGCCTCAAGAAGTAGAAGAGGGCGTAATTTTAAAGATAGAAGAGTCGATTAAGGACCTAGAAGGCATTAAACAAGTCACTTCTACTGCGGTAGAGGGGATGGGAACGGTCAGCATTCAAGTTGAAGAAGATTACGATATCCAATCTTTGCTTGATGAAGTGAAGGTGCAAGTTGATGCCATACCTCTTTTTCCAGCCGATACAGAAAAGCCGGTTATTTATCGCCAGAAAATTCAACAAGATGTCATTTGGATATCTGTGTTTGGCGATGCCAGTGAACGTGAATTAAAAGAGTTTGCAAAAGACATTCGCGATGATGTTGCAAACCTTCCCGGTATTTCGAGCGTGCAAGTTGTTGGTGCTAGGGATTACGAAATTTCGGTTGAACTGTCTGAAGTCGACTTACAAAAATATAATCTGACCTTTGCCGATGCGGTTAGTCGCTTAAGTCAGTCGAGTATCGATTTACCAGGTGGTTCTATTCGTACAGAAAATGGCGATATTCTGCTTAGAACCAAAGGGCAGGCTTACACGGGTTGGGATTTCTCTCAAATAGTGTTGGTTACCAATGCTGATGGTACACGCGTAACCTTAGGTGATGTTGCTTATATTAATGATGGCTTTATTGAGAACAACCAATATGCATTATTCGATGGAAAACCAGCGGTTAGCCTTCGAGTGCAAGCTGTGGGTGATCAAAATGCATTAGAAATATCAGAACAAGTAAACGGCTACATTGACGAGAAAAAGAATGATTTCCCAGCTCATATTTCCGCCGACACATGGGGAGATAGTTCGTTTTATCTAGCGGATAGATTGAACATGATGCTAGAAAATATGTTCTTTGGTGGCTTGTTGGTGTTCTTAGTACTGTCGTTGTTTTTAAGAATAAAGCTGGCGTTCTGGGTTATCGTTGGCTTGCCTGTATGCTTTTTGGGTACGCTACTGGTTATGCCTATCGATATGCTTGGTGTGTCTATCAACATGCTGAGTTTATTTGCCTTTATTTTGGTACTTGGAATAGTGGTGGACGATGCCATCATAATGGGGGAGTCGGCCTATTCCGAAATTGACCAAAAAGGGCACAGCACTGAAAATGTCATTGCAGGCGTTAAGAAAGTGGCTATGCCAGCCACCTTTGGGGTGCTTACTACCATAGCGGCATTCTCTCCAATGCTAATGGTATCTGGCCCTTTTGGTGTCATTTGGAAAACCATTGGGCTGGTGGTGATCATTTGTTTGGTGTTTTCACTCATTGAGTCGAAGCTTATTTTGCCTGCACATTTAGTGCACATGAAACTAAAGCCTTACGACCCTGCTAAGGCCAACAAGCTGCAAAAGTTTAGAGACTTTTTCAGTGAAGGTATTAAGCGCTTCATACACAACGTTTATGCGCCATTTTTAGAAAAGACAATACGCAATCGTTACACCACGGTATCCGTTTTCTTAGCCATGCTAATTCTTACTATTGGTTTATTTGGCGGCGGCATTGTTCGATTTGTTTTCTTCCCCAGTATTCCTAGCGACTTCATGTTTGCAAGTTTTGAGCTAGAGCCCGGCTCTTCGCTAAAACAGCGAGACGAAGTGCTTACTGCTTTACGTGAAGGCATGATGCGAATGGATGAAAAGGTGCGTGACGATACCGGTGAAGGCGTAATCAAACACTCTATGGCGTTTGATAACGGTGATTTGGGTGGGGAGGTGTTTGCCGAACTGACCAAAGGTGAAACTCGTACCATGGCCGATTATGAAATTCATCAGCTGTGGCGTGACGAAATGTCTGAAATACCAGGTGTTAAGACGTTCAGTATTGGCGCCCCTGGTGGTCCAGGTGGTGGTGCTGATCTTAGCTTCGAATTTAGCTCTGGTGATATTGAGTCGTTAAGAGCCGTAAGCGATGAATTAAAAAGCATCTTGTCGGGCTACGATGGCGTAACTGACATTAACGATACGTTCTCAGGTGGTAGCGAAGAGATTCAATTAGCATTGAAACCTCAAGCCGACGCATTAGGGATTACGCTACAACAACTTGGGCAGCAAGTGCGTTTTGGCTTTTACGGTGCGGAAGTACAGCGTATTCAACGTGACGATGAAGAAATTAAAGTCATGGTGCGTTACCCAAGAGCAGAGCGTAGTTCAGTTGAGCATTTAGAAAATATGCGTATTCGTGCGCCGAACGGCCAAGAGATACCTTTCCAGCAAGTGGCTAGCTTTACCGTGGGCGAAGGCTTTGATTCAATTATTCGTGTAGATGGCAGCCGTTCTGTTACGGTAACTGCTGTGGTAGATAAGGCATTAATGGATCCGTCTGAAATTACAGGTGAAGTCATCGATTCTGTCATGCCTGATCTGTTAGCACGCTACCCTAAAGTTGATTTCCAGTTACAAGGCAACGCAAAAGAACAAGCTGATGCAATGATGAGTTTGGCGCAGGGCTTATTGTTTGCCTTATTTGCGATTTACGCGCTATTGGCTATTCCTCTTAAATCTTACAGCCAACCGTTTATCATCATGTCAGTCATACCTTTTGGTGTGGTGGGTGCCATTATCGGGCACTTAGTATTAGGCATGGCGGTAAGTGTACTGTCGATTTGCGGCATTATTGCATTATCAGGTGTAGTGGTTAATGACAGCTTAATTATGGTGGACTTTGTTAACCGTGCCCGCCAAGAAGGGCATTCATTAATGCGCGCAGCAATTAGCGCAGGTACCCAGCGTTTCCGCGCAATTATATTAACGTCGTTAACCACCTTCATGGGGCTAATGCCAATTGTATTTGAGCGAAGCCTACAGGCACAAATTGTTATTCCTATGGCCATTTCATTGGCTTTCGGCATTTTGTTCGCAACGGTTATTACCTTGCTACTAGTACCGGCCTTGTACCTTATATTGAACGACATTAAAAATGTATTCAAAGGTAGAAAGCATACTGAATCGGTGGGTTCTGCATCGATAGAGCAGCAGTAACACCGGCTAAAAATTAGAAAAACTCCCGTCTAGTTCGCTAAACGGATTATAAAAACACCGCATTGGTTCGCCAATGCGGTGTTTTTGTTTGCATTTTGTACGATTGGCTATATACTGTATAAATAAACAGTGTATAGGTGAACGCGATGACTACAGGTGTTAAAGCAGTTGATCAACTTATTGAAAAGTTCGGAATATTATCTTCGCCAGGGCAAGATAAGTTCCAGCGCTTAACGCATTTATTTGGTGGTGATAAACGGGCGGACTCGTTGCCTTTTTGTATGTATCAAAAAGTGATGGGCGCGCCTGTATCTCGGCGATTCACAATCCACCACTTTTATCTACCCTACAAAAACTGCAAGTTAGCCAGTTTCATGTTTAATGAAAAAGGCGAATTAATAGAGCAGGTTTATTTTACCAAGATGTCTCGTATGGTGAATGTTTGCCGCAAGTTGCAGCGTCTTCTTTTGGAAGAAAAGGACCTGCGTGAAAATGTATCCCAAGGAATGCTACAGCAGGGAAGGCATCAGCAAGAAAGGCTACAGAAGGACAGGCAACAGAAAGACAGAGAATGGGCGCAGAGCGCGCAATTTGCGGCCTAGTCACTTGTGTAGCTGAATTGTAGAGCTGAATTGTAGAGCTAAAGTGTAGTGCCTAAGGCACGAATGTCTTAAGGCAAGTGTCACTGAGTCACTAGTAATGGGCCAAACGAGCAAGGGCAAACTGCCGAAATAAAAGATAAAGATAAATTTAAAGGTAAAAGCTAAAAGACCCAAGCTAAAAATAGAGAACAAAAAAGCGAAGGGTCGTTAAAACGACGCCTTCGCTTTTTTATGTTTATCAATCTCAAATGCAGTACTTGATAAGACTAAGCATAAAAGTGCAGACCAGATCTGCACTATCAACCTAAATCAAAGTAGTGCTTAGTAGAAAGAGTACTTCACTTCAACACCAAGAATACGTGGCTCGTTCACAATACCGGTTAGGTTGTTAAAGTCGATAGCGCCTTTAACGTTATCTTCATCGGTAATGTTACGGCCGAACAAGGCTACGGTGTAGTTATGCTCAAAGTTTTCGTAACCTATACGCAAACCACCTTCAAAGTTGTCGTCTGTTTGAAACTCTACAGACTCATATAAGAAGATGTTAGTTTCACCTTGGAATGCCCAATCGGTAAATACGAAGAATTCACCGTTGTCGCCCATAGGCACAGTGTAGCGAGCGGTAAAGTTAAAGATTGACTCTGGTGCTTGTGGGAACGGGTTACCGTTTACAATGTAGTTACCATCATCTGCTACTGGATCAGTAATGGTACAAGAACCACAGCCGCCAATTGTTAATGTGTCATCTTTAATTTCAGTATGGTTATAGCTATAGCCAGCAGTAAAGGTAAGTTCATCAGTCGCTAACCACTGCGAATCTATTTCAAAACCGTAGGCTTCGCCTTCATCTGCATTAACGAGTGCAGTAAAGTTGTTACCACCACCAATGGCTGACAATTGCATATCGTCAACCGTGTAGTAGAACGCTGCACCGTTAAGGCGAAGTGTTCCATCTAGCAAATCAGATTTAAAACCAACTTCATAAGAGTTAATAGTTTCAGCGTCAGCCACAGATGGTGAGCTTTCAAATGCAACATCGCGACCTTGAATAGTTTGTGCACGGAAACCATTTGAGTAGCGAGCGTAAGCAGACATATCGTCTGTGATACGGTAGTTAGCGCTAAGTTCGAAACTGGTTTGCCCATCATCAACGTTAATTGGTTCGTAGTCTTGTACGCTAGCGGCACCAATAACTACGGCGAAACCATCTACGTTTTGATCGCCAACGATCAATGATTTCTCGTCATGGGTATAACGAAGACCAGCGGTAATATTTAGCTTCTCATTAACTTGGTAAGAAGTTTGGCCAAATACCGCCCATGTTCTGTTTTCATGGAAAACGGTAGTTGCACCGTAAAAACCATCAACACTCGTCACGTTAAAAGACGCATCATAATAAAATGCGCCTAATTGCCAGTTCATCGCGTCTGTGGTGTTGCTTGATAAACGGAATTCCTGCGTATACTGCTCAAGGTCATCTAGATTATCTTGAGTAACAGCAGAGAATGGAATGAAGCCAGGGCCAGATGTGCCATCAGCATTGTTGAAACCACCATCAATGTCACCAAGACTTGAACCATCAGCAGTTTCCATTGCTGAGATTGATGTGAATGTCACATCATCCATGTCGTATTCAAGTTTTAGTGAAGCGCCGAAACCGTCATATTCTTGAGGGTTATTGTCAGCACCGTTACCGTCGATATCGCCATCATAATAAATGGTATCTCGGTCGTAATTTGCGTTTAGGTTATTGCTGCCAACATCAAAAACGTTAGCGCGGAAAATTGAAGCTGTGCCATCTAATTCTCTGCCGTGAACATTTAATAACGCTGAGAAATCATCTGACGGCTCCCAAAGAAGCTGTAAACGGTATGCTTTTTCATCAAAGCCGCCAATCGCATCGTTTTCACCGGTAAAAGCATTGTCGATGTAATCATCACGCTCTTGCGATAACAATGATAAACGGGCTGATAGCTCATCAGTTAAACCGCCACTAATAGCACCTTCAAAGTTCATGGTGCCGTAAGAACCAAAACCGGCCTTAGCGTAACCTTCTAAATCTTGTGTAGGTTTTACTGTATCGAACTTAATGATACCGGCTGTCGTGTTGCGGCCAAAAAGGGTGCCTTGTGGGCCACGTAAAACCTCAACTTGTTGAACATCAAAAAGTGGGAAGCTTTTCAGTACCACATTTTCCATCACCACTTCATCCATGATAATAGAAACAGGTTGTGAGGCAGCCAAGTCAAAGTCAGTGTTACCTAGACCACGAATATAAAAACGTGGAGCTACGCGACCATTTGACGATTCAGCGTAAAGCCCAGGCACGCGAACGGCCAATGCTAGAATATCTTCACCACCTGAAAACAAGCTTTCAAATTTCTCACCACTTAGGGTCGCTACAGAAATCGGCACTTCCTGTATTGATTGGGTGCGTTTTTGAGCCGTTACGGTAATTTGTTCAAGCGCAGTTTCTTTCTTTTGTATTGTTTCTGCTTCTTGAGCAACGATAGAAGTACTGAACGCTGCACTAACTGCAAGCGCCAGTGAGGCAAGTTTATGTGTTCTCATGTGTCCACCAAGAGTTTTAAATTATACTTTTGTAGTGTTTTTTGGTACAGAAAAAGCGGTCTGTACGCGGCGTGGCATTTTACACAAACTAGGTAACAAAAACTTATCTTTGTTGTAAATAATTATTTTCTTATGAACTTGGCGCGGTATTGTGAAGGCGACAAACCCGTATTTTTTTTGAAAAGCCGAGTGAAAGAACTGAGGTCTTCGTAGCCCACGCTATTCACAATTGATTCAAGAGGGGACATAGACGTTTCTAAAATTTTTCGAGCTTGTTCTAACCGTAAACCTTGTAAATATTGGATAGGTGTTATTGCACAGGCTTGCTTGAAACGCCTTATTAATGTGCGCTCAGTCATATTATGTTCGTGGGCAACATGTTTCAGCGTGAGCCGTTCTGTAAAATGTTCTTCCAAGTAATTTTGCACTGCTAACACATCTTTATCTTGGTGAAATTTATGCTGACGACTGCTTGCATAAACAGTTTGATTCGGCCTGGAAAAGTCGAGCACATGAGACTTGGCAGTATCACTTGCCACTTGATGGCCGCAATAACGTTCTATAAGCAAAATAGCCAAATCTATCCACGCCATGCCGCCACCTGCACAAAAAATAGCATCTTGTTCAGTTACCATCTTTTCAGACTGCAAATTAACACTAGGGTATCGCGAGCGAAATTTATCGGCATAGCCCCAATGGGTAGTGGCAACTTTTTTATCGAGTAACCCTGACTCTGCTAATAAGAAAGTCCCTGTGCAGTTACCCACAATATCTGCCCCTTGCTTTTGCAGCCGCTTAATATGTACAAGTTGATTCGCATTTTCTTGTAAAACCGTATCGATATCGCCGCCAATAGTGGGGATCAGCAAAATGTGGGTTTCTGTGACATCTTCAATGGCAATGTTAGGGGTTAGTAGTAACTGGTTAGTACAGTGAAAAGGTTTGCCATGGAAACTCGCCAGCTGAACTTTGAATTTAGGGGTGGTGGGTTGGTTATGAATGCGCTGCCAACTGATACCAGCAAATGCGAATACATCAAGTGCGCCGGTGATGGCTGAAGCCAGCGCTTGATCAAAGCCTAATACGGTAACGACGAAAGGTGGTTTATTCATAAAAATAATACAGTTTATTAAATACGATAACTAACAGTGATTGTTGGCGTAAATGACCATGATTGTGTCATAAATGACAATAATGGCATGATAACGAATATGACACAATGCATTAACAATTTGCTCATGGACTTTATTATGGCTGACCAACTTATTCCCCGTCGGGAAATGCAATTCCAACTTTACGAAGTATTAAATACACAGTCTTTGTGTGAAAAGGCCCGTTTTGAGGAACATAACGTTGAAACGTTCAATGCTGTTATTGATATGGCAGAGAAAATGGCTGAAGAGCTGTTTCTACCTCATAACGCTATCGCTGATAAAGATGAGCCTACTTTCGATGGCAAAAAAGTCACCATGATAGATGAGGTTAAAAAAGCCTTTGATACTTATCGTGAGTCGGGCTTTATTGCAGGTCACTTCGATTACGAAGATGGCGGAATGCAGTTACCTGTTACCATTATGAATGCATGTGCGGGTTACTTCTTAGCTGCTAACCCTTCCACCACTGCGTATCCTTTCCTTACTGCTGCCGCCGCAAATGTGGTTAAGCATTTTGCCAACGAAGAAACCAAGCAAGCCTTTTTGCCTAAAATGCTCACAGGTGACTTCACCGGCACTATGGCATTAACGGAGCCTCATGCCGGTTCTGGACTAGCAGATATTCGCACTTCGGCGACGCTTAACGAAGATGGTACGTATCGCGTGAAGGGCAGCAAGCTTTATATCTCTGCTGGCGAACACGAATTATCAGACAACATTGTTCATTTGGTATTAGCGAAAATTCCAGGCGGCCCTGCGGGCGTAAAAGGTATTTCGTTATTTGTTGTCCCTAAATACCGTTTAGATGAAAACGGTAACCCAGGCCCCCGTAACGACGTTACGCTAGCCGGGCTAATACATAAAATGGGTTATCGCGGAACGACTTCTACTGCGCTTACGTTTGGTGAGAACGGTGATTGTCATGGTTACCTAGTGGGTGAGCCGCACCAAGGCTTGCGTTATATGTTTATGATGATGAATGAGGCGCGTATTGGTGTAGGTTACGGTGCTGCTATGATTGGTTATCGCGGCTATCGCTATTCTCTTGAGTATGCAAAAGACAGAACCCAAGGCCGAGCAGCGCCCAAATTAGCCCCAGAAGATGAGGCTACGCCAATTATTAACCATGGTGACGTGCGTCGCATGCTGTTAGCGCAAAAGTCGTATTGTGAAGGCGGCATGGCACTATGTTTATACGGCAGTACCTTAATTGATGCGTTAGAAACGGAAGAAGACACCGCGAAACGTACCGAAATTTCCCAGTTACTCGAGCTACTTACCCCAGTATTTAAAGCGTGGCCTTCTGAATTTGGCCCTAAAGCTAACGATTTAGCCATTCAAATTCTAGGTGGCGCAGGCTATACCCGTGAATACCCCGTAGAGCAGTGCTGGCGGGATAACCGTTTGAACCCTATTCATGAGGGAACAAACGGTATTCAAGCGTTGGATTTGCTAGGCCGTAAATTATGGCAAAGCGAAGGCAAAGGGTTACAAGTATTACTCGCTCGTGTCTCTGGCGACATGAAAGCGGCTACCACACCGCGGGCTCAACTGTTAGCGGCGAAACTTAAACCTTATCTTGACCAACTTGGCGGGCTCATTCAGCAAGCAGCTGGTGACTTACGCTCAGACAAACAAGCCGTGTTATTGACCAACGCTAGTTGCTTTTTGAATATATTCTCTGCTTGCGTAGTGAGTTGGATATGGTTACGCCAGGCGAATGTTGCCGAGCAAGCATTGGTTAACGGCGCAAGTGGTCAAGACAGCGATTTCTATGAAGGAAAAATGGCAGCCGCTGAATACTTCCTTAATTGGGAATTACCGTTAGTAAAACGCGATATAGAAGTCATTACGTCACAAGAACCAACCTGTGAAAATGTGAAAGCCAGTTATTTTTAATAACGGCTTAAAGGACATAACAATGACAGACCAACTACAGCAAATAGCAGTAAACATTAAGGTAGGGCAATAACAATGGTGGCATCAAACGTAGAAGGGAAACATATCCTTATTACCGGTGGCGGTTCAGGTATTGGCGCGGCTTCGGCCAAAACCTTATGTGAGCGCGGGGCATTGGTCGGTGTTGCTGATTTGAATATGGATGCTGCTGAAGCTTTAGTGCATGAGCTCAAAGATGCGGGCGGTAATGCCTATGCAGTAAAAGTAGATGTGACCGAGCCTGCAGAAGTGAGTGCCATGTTTGAGGCGGCGTTTTCACAGCAAGCTAAACTCGACGTAATCATCAATAACGCGGGTATAGACCATTTTCCAGCACCTCTTACTGAAGTAGACGATGCTATGTTCATGAAGAACATTCAGGTGAATCTAGCGGGCGTGTGGTATTGCATGAAAAATGCGCTTAAACATATGACGGTCAATGGGGGTGGTCATATCATCAATATTGCGTCGGTGGCGGGCTTACGCTCAGCGCCTATGATCAGTGCTTACAGTGCATCTAAACACGGTGTTATTGGCCTAACTAAATCGGCAGCGGTGGAATATGCCCGTGCGAATATTCGCATTAATGCGGTATGCCCAAGCTTTGTTGATACGCCGATGGTGCAGGGCGTGTTGTCTAAATTAGACGAGCGCGGCCAAAAAGCTATGGTGGGCGCAAACCCCATGAAGCGTCTAGGTAAACCTGAAGAAATAGCGAATGCGATAGCATGGTTGTGTAGTGACGAGTCTTCATTCATGACAGGGCAATCGGTAGTACTTGATGGCGGCATGTTGGCCTAATCACTCAATTTCTTTCGTTGGATAAAATTATTGCGTTTGAAAAAAGCGCGACAGATTTAAAAAGGGAAAACTATTATGAAAAATTTATTCGATTTAACTGGCAAGGTTGCTTTAGTAACAGGTGCTAGCCGAGGTATTGGTGAATCAATCGCACGTTTGCTGGCGCAATATGGCGCACACGTTATTGTGTCTAGCCGTAAAATTGATGGCTGTGAAGCA
>MDTG01163675.1_pt1 | contig 14493 bp, 14 predicted proteins | sample 811421 | NCBI WGS metagenome assembly MDTG01 (sample SAMN05326645, study PRJNA326480) | marine metagenome | isolation source: seawater | place: Pacific Ocean: South East | collected 2011
AAATCAAAAATTAAAAATTCCCCACATTAGTTGGAGTAAAATTTTTTTAAATAATAAATTTGGTTATGATGAAAAATTAAATTTTGATTATTTAGAGGTAGAGTACTATTTTGTTCATTCTTTTTTAGCTTTAACTGAAGAAAAAAGTTCAATTTTAGCATATTCTAATTATGATGATGTATTAGTACCCGCAATAGTTATGAAAGACAATATCTTGGGATGTCAATTTCATCCAGAAAAGAGCGGTAAGAATGGACTTAATTTTCTAAAAAATGTAATTGATAAATGGTAAGTAAATAAAAATGAAAAAAAAAAGTATATTGATATTGGGTGGTGCGGGCTATATAGGAACTGTGACAGTAGATTTTTTTTTAAAAAAAAAATATAAAGTCACATGTATAGATAATCTATTGTATGGACAAAAAAATATTTTAAGAAGTTTTAAAAAAAATAAAAATTTTACCTTTTTAAATATTGATTTAAGAGAAAGAAAAAAAATTGACAAAGTTCTTAGTCAAGAGTCAAATATATTAATTTTAGCAGGTCTTGTTGGTGATCCAATAACAAAAAAATATAAAAAATTGTCTCATTCAATAAACTATATAGGTATTAAAAACTTCATTTTAAGTTGTAGAGAAAAAAAGAATATTAAAAGATTAGTTTTTGTCTCAACGTGTTCAAATTATGGAATAGGAGAAAAAAAATTATTAAGTGAAAAGGCTAAATTAAAACCTCTATCTTATTATTCCAAACAAAAAGTTATGATTGAAAAATTATTAATCAAAATGAAAAAAACTAATTTTACATCGACTATTTTAAGATTTGCAACTGCTTTTGGACTTTCACCGAGAATGAGATTTGATTTAACTATTAATCATTTCGTTAAAAGTCTCTCAGATGGAGAGACATTAAAAATATATGATCCAAAAACTTCAAGACCTTATTGTCATGTTTTAGATTTTGCTAGAGCGATAAACAAAGTTTTTGATAGCAAAGCTGAAAAAGTAGATAAAGAGGTATTTAATGTTGGAGATAATAAAAATAATTTTTCCAAGAAGAAAATTGTTGAACAGGTATCAAAATATATAAGTAGTCCTAAAATTTTATTTTTAAAAAAAGGAGTAGATAAAAGAGATTATACTGTGGATTTCATGAAAATTAAAAAAAAATTAAATTTTAAAACAAAGTACTCAATTAATTTTGGGATCAAAGAAGTATTGAATTATATTGAAAAAAATAAAAAAATTAAAAAATCTCTTAAACACCTTGGTAATTTTAAAATAAGAAATAGCGTTACCTAATTTTTTTTAAAAAATTATTTATATAGGTTTTTAAATGCTTTCTTTGTTGTCTCTAGCAAATGATTTATTTCTTTGTAAGTAGTAGACGTTGATAAAAAAATTATTCCACTATTAGGATAATAAATTCTATTTTTGAATAAGTAATTTTTAAAATCATCAATAATCTTTTTTTTTTTATTTTCAAAAAAATCTCTTTGTGTTCGATTGATAATCTTTTTTTTAGTAAAAACTATTCTTATCATAGATGCAAACCTTACACATGTTGCATCAATATTATTTTGTTTAAAAAAAAAATTGATTTTCCTTTGAATAAATTCACTTTTTTTCTCTAAATCTTTGAAAATAAATTTTTTATTTTTATATATATAAGCAACCACTTTATTGGAAATATACATACTAATTGAATTGCCTGAAAACGTTCCGCCAAAAAATACCTTTTTTTTATTTTTACTCATTTTTTTTAAAATATCTTTTTTTAGGGCAATTATTCCAATTGGTAAACCCCCTCCAAAGCATTTTCCAAAAGTTGATATAGATGGTTTTAAATTAAATTGATCTTGAACACTGGAGCAATTAAATCTTAATCCAGTAATCATTTCATCAAAAATTAAAATTAATTTATTTTTTTTACAATAGTTATCTAAAAATTTTAGGAAATCTAATGACTCTGACGGCAAGCATCCTTGTATAGGTTCTATTATTACACACATTATTTTTTTTTTATATTTATTAAGAATCTTTTTTGATAAATTAATGTTATTATAAGGAATTATCTTAAGGTTTTTTTTAAAGTTTAAGTCTAAACCACTACTTAATTCAATATTCTCAAATTTCTTATTGTTGGTATAAAGTAATTCACTAGTGGATCCATGCCAGCTACCGGAAACAGAAATAATTATTTCTTTTCCACTCACAGCTCTAGCTACTCTTAGGGATTTCATTACCGCTTCTGTTCCAGAATTACAAAATATAAATTTTGAATAATTAGGTAAAACTTTTTTTAATGTCTTAGTAAATTCTGCAGCATATTTGTTTTTAGCAGCAAAATTTGAGACATTTAATCCAAGCATTTTTTTTATTGTTTTTTTAAAAATTACAGGATTGTGGCCAAGAAGGTGGGAGCCTGCGCATAAAGATAAATCAAGATATTTTTTATTATTTACAAAAATATTAGACCCTTTACCCGATGTAAATAAATTATCTAAACTATCATAACCTTCATTCAATATAAAATTTTTCATTTAAAACATCTTTTGTATTGATTTGGTAAATTCATTTTTTTTTTATTACGAAGCAATTCTTTTATAAGCCAAGTAGGGGAATTTATAAATTTTCTACCAAAACTTACTAAGTCAGCTTTACTTGATTTAATGATTTTTTCTGCATGATTAATATCAACTATATTGCCTGTTGTTTTAACTTTAATACCGACCTTCTCTTTAATTATTTTTGCTAAATGCACTTGATATCCTTTTTTAAATTTGATTTTTGTTCTTGGGACAATCCCAGCACTAGATACACAAACATAATTAAAACCAATTTTTTTTAAATATTTACACAAATAAATACAATCTGAAATTGATACACCTTCTTTCATCCAATCTGAACCTGTTACTCTGGCTCCTAAAACTTTATTTTTTGGCCAAATTTTTCTTATCTCTTTTGCAATTTCCAATAAAAATTTACATCTATTTCCTAAATTTCCACCATAAATATCTTTTCTCTTATTGCTAATTGGAGAAAAAAATTGATGCAGAAGATAACCATGAGCCATATGAATTTCTAAACAATCAAATCCAATTTTTTTGGCATATGATGCTGAATTTATAAAATCTAATTTAATTTTATTTAAATCTTTATAATTTGCCTCTTTTGGGTTTGGCCAGTGCTTATCACGTTTAATCTTGCTCGGAGCAATTGTCTCCCATCCTATTTTTTTATTTAGTGGAAAATTTGATTTTATCCAAGGTAATGATGATGACCCTTTTCTTCCTGAATGTGATAATTGAATACCTATTTTTGTATTAGATATACTTTTAAGATGGCAGAATAATTTTTTAAATTCTATTAAATTTTTTTCATTTCTTAATGATAAATCTCTATTTGAAATCATACCTTCATTAGAAACGGCAGTTGACTCGATTATTAATAAACCTGAACCAGCCTGCATTAACTTTGTAAGGTGAAAATAATGCCACTTCGAGGGATTCCCATCATTTGCTGAATATTGACACATTGGTGCAATACAAATTCTATTATCTAATTTTACTTTCCCGATATTAAATTTTTTAAGAGATATCATTTTATCTTAAAAAAAAATTTATTTTTTGGATGAAATATTGCTTTTGGATATGACCAGTAAGTTTCTAAAAAATAATATCCTAAGGCTCGTCCAAATTTTGGCAGATGAGGAACATTATCTGTATCAATCATTGAATTGAGTGGAGTAGCAAATCTTATCCATTCACCAACTTTTTGTTTTTTAAATATAAGTCTTGAATAAATAGCTACCTCAGGTGGAACTAATTGTAAGTTATTCTTCAAAGCCTTTTTATAAATTTTTTTGAGATGAGTTGGCTTGTTAAAGCCCAATTGTTTAACTGAGATTTTTATTAATTTTATTGGTAACTTAATTTTTTTTAGATTAAATTTTTTTTTTTTTACAATATTATCTATCCATGGACTTGTTTTAAATTTGCCTTTATTTAAAAGTCTCAGTCCCTTTTTTGATAAGTCGTAAAATTTAAATTTATTTACAATAATATCAGGTTTTTTCATAAAAGTATTAGCGTCAAACTTAAAGATTTATATCAAATATTTATTGTTTAACTACATAAAATCATTATATTGTTCAATAATTGAACTGTAAATAAAAAAATAAGCAGATGTTTATTGATCTAAATTACGTAAATTTTTACTTATAAGAAATACTGATGGATCCTAAAGAAACAATAAAAAAAAATATTAAAAGAAGATCTGAGTTCGTAGATATTGTTCCAATTCATGAGGGCATACCTATGCCCACGTGGGTAGAATTAAGTTTGATTGATGTGTGTAATAGAAAATGTAGTTTTTGCCCTAAAGCTGATGAAAAAGTTGCACCAGATACTTTTCAAAAAATGACAAGAAAAATTATAGATGAAATTCATGACCAATTATTAGAGATTCATTTTAACGGAACAATATCGTTATGTGGCTATGGAGAGCCATTATTACATAAAGACATTTCCTATATAGTAAAAAAATTATCTAATGTTTCAAAAGTTGAGGTTATTACTAATGGTGATGTTTTAACTCCAAAAAGATTACAAGAATTATATATTTCTGATGTTAGTAAAGTTTTAGTAAGTATGTACGATGGACCAGAGCAAATAAAAAAATTTAATGAAATGACAAAAAAAGCTAATGTACCTGAGGATCTAATTATTTTAAGAGATAGGTGGTATGATCAACATAATGATTTTGGTGTAAAATTAACTAATAGAGCTGGGACAATTAATACAGGAGAGCAAGAGGAGATAGGAAAATATGTAAATTGTTTTTATCCAACATACCAATTTTTAATTGATTGGAATGGTAATGTATATCTATGTCCTCAAGATTGGCAGAGAAAAGTTTCAATGGGTAACATAATGCAAGAAACTATTTTTGAAATTTGGAATGGAAAAACAATAACATCTTATAGAAAAAATTTATTATCTGGCAAAAGGTGTTCTGGACCTTGCAAATCATGCAATGCAGATGGAACTTTATTAGGAAAAAATCATGCAAAAACATGGAAAGAAATTTATAAAATTTAAAAAAGAAATTAATATATAAGTGACTAAAAAAATAACTTGGGATACAACTTTAGAACCAATATATTATCCTAAAGAAATTAAAAATAAATATTTTAAATTATCAATTAAATTAAGAAGCAAATTTGTAGATTGGGTAGGCGATATATCATTAAATTTTAGAAATGAATATTTATGGTGGATAAAATTACCTTCATCAAGAGACCCTTATAAAAGTAATTTATTTAAAAATATATTAATTTTATTAATCTTAAATGATAAAAAAATATTGAGAAATTTAGAATGTTTAATTTTCGAAAATAAATCAATATATAAATCAGTTAATAAAAACAAAAAAATTGATTTAAAAAAAATAAAAATTAAATTTAAGAAAAATAATTATTTACTAAAATTTATCAATTCAATCATTTTTAGTTTTATTGCATTTTTGATAGTAAAAATTTCGACTAAAAATCATCGTTTTTCCAAAGAAAAGTATGTTTTCATAAATACGGTTATAGATACTAAAGATAAAATTCACGACTTTGTTTTTCCTGGATTGTATGAAATTTTGAAAACCAAGAAAAAAAAAAATGTTTTTTTTATTCCTAACTTTTTAGTCCATAGAAACATTTTTAATTTTTATAAAAATATTAAGTTATTATCAAAAAAAGATTTTATTTTTATAGAAAATTTTATTTCATTTTATGAATTTCTACATTCAATGATTGAACTTCTATTATTTGATAAACTAAACATAAAAAAAAAAAGATTTAAAAAATTTTTTTCTGTTGATTGTTCTTTGTTAATATTTCAAGAATATAGTTCTAAAAAAGATTTTTTTTCTGAGTTCCAATCTATATTAAAAGTGACATTTATAAAAAAACTTAGCAAACTAAATTTGAACGTTGTTAAAACCATATGTAGATTTGAAAATCAGTCAGTTGACAGGTCGTGGTTTTATGGATTTAGAAAATATTTTCCAGAAGCTAAAAATTTTGGTTATCAAGGATTTTTATATTATCCACAATATTTAAATCAATCACCAACACTTTATGAGGAAAAGGCTAAAGTAATCCCAAATGAGATTCTAGTCCCAGGAAAACAATCCTTTCTTAATCGTAAGGAGTTTTACAAAGGAATTAAACTAAAAATTGCCCCTTCATTTAATAGGCAAGTTTTAGAAAAAAAATTTGAAGGAAAAAAAGTTTATAAATTTACACTTGCACTTTGTGGAATTTACTCAATAGATGTAAATTTAATTTCTTGGATAATCTTCGTGCTATTAAAAAATAATAATCTCAGAATAGTAATTAAACCTCATCCAATTATATCAATCAATAAATTTCAAAATTTAATTCCTAAAAAATTGTTAAAGCAAATTAAATTTTCTAATGAACCAGTCTACAAGTTGCTTCAAAAAACAGAATTTTTGATTTCCTCTGGTCCAACTAGCATAATTTTTGAGTCTTTAATTCATGGATGTAAATTATTATATCTGAATTTAGATCCGAGTGATATCTATATTTTAAAAAAAAAATTAATAAAAAAAAAGAGTTTTGAATTTATTAGAGATAAATTTTCTTTGTTTAAAATAATGAATAAGTATAATCATTTATCAATGACTAAAAAAAATTATTATACTAATTCATTTTTTTATTCAAAGTTATCGAATGGTAATCTTAAATTCTTTTATTAAATTTGAAATAAATTAAATGGAAATAAAAATTTTTGATAATTTTTTAAAAATAGAAGATTTAGAGGTATTAGAAAATTTAGTTTTACCGTTTACCCAATCTGATGAAATAAAAATTTTTACCAATAAAATCTTTGAAAACTCTATTTCTTCATCAGAATTTTTACCTGAAAAAATCTTAAAGAGATTCCATGAAAATTATCACCATAAAGCTTTTGATTTGTTGAAAAATTTATGTCCTGAAAAAGCAAAACTTTATGAGTACTCAGAATTTAGTCTGATTTTAACTGGTAAAAACTATAAATTTCCAATTCATGATGACACACCTAATAAGCTTTTAAGTGGTGTCATTTATATTAATCCTGAAAAAAATAATGGTACAACATTTTATGAGTCGCAAAATGGTAAAAATAGTAATCAGATAGAATGGAAAAAAAATAGAGCTGTTTTTTTTTCAAGAAGAGAAAGAGAAACTTGGCATTCATATGAAGGAGATCGCATAAATAATAGATTTGCCTTAGTTTATAATTTAATGACAAATGATATAAAGTCAGTCTGTAAAATTGAAAAAAAATCTTTTTTGCTCAGTTTGTTGAGATTTAAGTTTAATCCATATTTATATCGATATTTTAAAAAATTAATTTGAAAATGAAAAAAAACAAATTTCTAAAAAGATTTGAAGGGAAAAAAATTATTATTACTGGCCATACTGGCCTTAAAGGTTCATGGTTATCTTTATGGCTTAATCATTTAGGTGCTAATGTTTATGGCATTTCAAATAATTTTAATATCAAACAAACAAATATCAAAAATTTCAGAATGAAAAAAAATATTAAAAACTTTAATATCGATATTAGAAATTTTGAAAAACTTAATAAAATTGTAAAAAAAATCAAACCAGATTTTATATTTCATTTCGCAGCTCAAGCATTGGTTGGTTCTTCATACAAAGATCCTATTTACAATTTTGAAACTAATTTTAATGGCACATTAAATTTGTTAGAGGTATTGAGATTATCTACTTTTAATTGCACTTCTGTAATGATCACAAGTGACAAAAGCTATAGAAATTTTGAAATCAAAAGAGGCTATGTAGAAACTGATATATTGGGAGGAGATGATCCATATAGTGCTTCAAAGGCAACAGCTGAATTTGCTATAAATTCATATTTTAAATCTTTTTTAAAAGATAAAAAAAATTTAAGAATTGCAGTGTGTAGAGCAGGAAATGTTGTTGGAGGTGGTGATTGGTCAAATGACAGATTAATTCCTGATATAATGAAATCAATTTTTAAAAATAGAAAAGTTAAATTAAGAAACCAAAATTCTACCAGACCTTGGCAACATGTATTGGATGTTCTTAATGGATATTTAATTTTAGCTAGTGAATTAAAAAAAAATAAAAGATTTAATGGCCAAGTTTTTAATTTTGGACCACCTCAAAATAGTAATTATAGAGTTTTAGATGTAGTTAAAGAAATAAAAAAAAATTGGAAAATGCTTGAATGGAATTTCAGCAAACGGACATATCATGAATCAACACTTTTAAAATTAAATAGCAATAAAGCTTTAAAGTCTATGAAATGGAAAAATAAACTAAAATTTAAAGAAGTAATAAAATTAGTTACTGATTGGTATAAATGTTTTTATGAAAATAAAAACATTTATGATCTTTCGATCAAACAAATTAAATATTTTGAAAAAAAATAAATGAAAGTTGTAATTTTAGCTGGAGGATTTGGAACCCGTATATCAGAATATACCAAGACAATTCCAAAGCCCATGATTCCAATTAATAAAATTCCTATATTAATTCATCTTATAAACCATTATAGAAAATATAATTTTAATGATTTTTATATAGCCGTTGGATACAAATCAAATGTAATTCAAAATTATTTTAAAAAAAATAAAATTAAAAATTGTAAAATAAATTTAATTGACACTGGATTAAATACCATGACAGGCGGAAGGTTAAAAAGATTATCTAAATACTTAGGAAATGAGTCATTTTTAATGACATACGGAGATGGACTAAGTAATGTAAATATTAAAAAATTAGTTAAATTTCATAAACAAAAAAAAAAATTAATGACCTTAACAGCAGTAAGACCACCCGCGCGTTTTGGCGCAATAAAAATAACCAATCATAAGGTTAAATATTTTAAAGAAAAATCAAGCTTAGATGAAGGTTGGATTAATGGAGGTTTTTTTGTTATTGAACCAAAGATCTTTAAATTTATTAAAAATGATAAAACTTATCTTGAGAGAAGCCCACTTGAAAAAATTGCCAGATTAGGACAATTAACAGCTTATAAACATTATGGTTTTTGGCAATGCATGGACACACTTAGAGATAAAGAAATTTTAGAAAAAAAAATTAAAAATAAAGACTATTTTGAAAAAAAATAGAATTTTAATTACTGGTGGAACGGGGTTTATTGGATATCATTTAGCCAAAAAATGCCTAAGCTTAAATTGGTTAGTTCATAGCATTTCAACCAACCCTCCACCTAAAGAAAAAAAATTAAAAAAAGTAAAATATTTTAAAATTGATATTTCAAAAAAAAAAGAATTAATCAAAAATTTATCTAAAAATTACGATTATATTGTAAATTTAGCTGGATATGTAAATCATTCAAATAAAAAAAAAACTTTATATTCACATTATAATGGTTGTAAAAATATTTCAGACATTTTTTTAAGAAAGAGGATTAAAAAATTTATTCAAATTGGCTCCTCTATTGAATATGGTAGAATTTTATCTCCTCAAAAAGAAACTTCTAAAAATAAAAATACATTTTCAATATATGGAAAAGCAAAGTTATTAAGCACAAATTATTTGTTAAATCTGTATAAAAAATACTCTTTTCCTGTCACAATTTTCAGACTTTATTTAGTGTATGGACCATATCAAGATAGGAATAGAGTAATTCCTATAGTAATAGATAATGCATTAAAATCTAGAGAGTTTGACTGTTCGTTAGGGACTCAACTTAGAGATTTTGTTTATATCGATGATGTTGTGGAGGCTATTATTAAATCTTTAGAAAATAAAAATACAAATGGTCATATAATTAATTTAGGGTCAGGCAAACCAATAAAAATAAAAAATATTATTTTAAAAATTTGTAAAATTATTGGTTCTGGAAAACCCAAATTTGGCAAAATAAAGTTTAGAAAAGATGAAATAAAAAATCTTTATCCCAGTATTACAAAAGCAAAAAAAGTTCTTAATTGGTTTCCAAAAATTGAAATTAATTTAGGACTAAAAAAAACAATTAATTATTATAGAAAAAATGGATAAAAAAGTAAGTGTAATTGTTAATTGTCATGATGGTCAGAAATATTTAAAAGAATGTATTTCTAGTATTCTTAATCAACAATATCAAAATTTTGAAATTATTTTTTATGATAATTTTTCTGCTGATCTAAGTAAGGAAATTATTACAGGCTTTGAAGATGAAAGAATTAAATATTTTTACTCGAATAAAAAATTATCTTTATATCAAGCTAGAAATGAAGCTTTAGCAAATGCATCAGGTACTATAATTGCATTTTTGGATGTAGATGATTGGTGGGATAAAAATTATTTATCTAGCCGAGTTTCACTTTTTAATGATGATAATAAAGATTTTTTTTATTGTAATAGGTATACTTTTTATGAAAAAAGCAACAAGCTGAAAATATTTAGAAAATCAAAACTTCCAAATGGAAAAATTTATAATTATTTAGCAAAAGATTACTTTATATCCATTAGTGGTCTGATTATTAAAAAAGAAATTTTTGATCAAGTTGGTATGTTTAACAAAGAATTTAATATAATAGGTGACTTTGACTTTGTTATGAGAATGGCGAAAAAATTTAATGGCCACGCTACAAATGAACCATTATTATTCTACAGATATCATAAAAATAATTTTTCAAAATTAAATCTAGAAATGTTTTTTAATGAATTTGATAAATGGTTTAATGATCAACTTAAATTAAATAATGAAGATTTTTTAAATAATATTAAATATTTTGAAAAAAAATTACTTTCTTATGAAATAAAAAACCTTTTAGTTAATAGTAAAAAAAATCTATATCTAATTAATAAAATTATTAATTACCCTGATTTAATTGAAAAATTTAAATTTTTAATAGTATTCTTAATGCCAAAACAAATTATTAATTATCTAAAAAAATGAATAAAAAAATTTTGATTATTTCAAATGATAAAATATTTATTAAAAATGATAAGATTTCAACGGATTACAATGACACGATAAATATTATAGAAGGATTAGCAAAAAAAAATCATTTAAGTTTTATTTGCAGATACACATCAAAAATTAGAAATTTTAAAAGAAAAAATATAATTTATAAAAAATTTAAAAGAAAAAATTTTTTAGATTTAAAAGAAAATTTTAATAAATATAAAGTTTTTATGATTTCAATTACTCCATTTAATTTTTTTTCATTTATATTTATTAAATTATTTAATAAAAAAATTAAAGGTTATGTTTATCTTAGAAGTGATGGTCATAAAGAGTATTATTACAAATATGGTTTAATAGGAAAATTTTTTTATGATTTCATGTTTAAAATAGTAACAAATTATTTAGATATTTTAACTGTATCAAGATATTTATCGGGATTAAAAAAAAAATATACTTTAATCAAACCATCTGAAATTGAAAAAAAATGGTTTTCTAAAAGAAAAAAGGCTGATCTTAAGAAGCCAAAATTACTTTATTTAGGGAGGTATAAAAAAGAAAAAGGTGTTATTTCTCTTAGAAATATTTTTAAATCAATAAATTTTAATTCTGAGCTGAATATTGTTGGGTTAAAAAAAAAAATTTTATCAGATGATAGTAAAATAAAATATTTTAAAGAAGTAGATTCTACAAAAAAAATTATAAATTTTTATGATAAATCCAACATTTTTATTCTTCCATCATACACAGAGGGTTCCCCAAAAGTAATTTTAGAAAGTTTAGTCCGGTATAGACCAATAATAATTTTTGAGGAAATAAAGCATGTGAAAGAAAATTTAAAAGGAGTCTTTGTTTGCAGAAGAAAGACTGAAGATTTATCAAATAAAATATTTTACATTATGAATAATTATAAAAATATTGTTAATGACATTAAAAAAAACAAGATTCAAACAAAAGATCAATTTCAAACTAAATTAAACGTAATTTTTAAATGAAATATTTAAATACTAAAAATTTAACTATGTTGCTTTTTATAATACCTTTATCTTTTATTATTGGTATTGCTGTAACAGAATTTTTTGTTTTTTTTTGTATAATATTTTTTTTAATTTTGAATAAAGATAAGTCTTTATTTATAGATAAAAAAGTAATTTTTTTATTTTTATTTTCTATTTTCATATTTATCAACACCTATTTTAGAATTTCTGATGATTTAAAATTAGGTCCAATTTTTTATTTTAGATATGTATTATTTTCTCTTGCAATTTTTTATTTTTGCGAATTTTTAAATAACTCAAAAAATAAAAAATATTTTTCTTTGTTTATACTTTTTTTATCGATACTTTTAGCAGATTCTATTTTTCAGTTTTTTACTGGTTTTAATATTTTAGGTTTCAAAATTATTGGTGATAGAGTGTCTAGTTTTTTTAATGATGAACTAATTTTAGGAAGTTATTTAGTCAGAGTAATGCCTATAGTATTATGGTTTGTATTTTTTTTAAGAATTGATTTAAAGAAAAATATTTTTCCGATTGTAATCTTTTTTTCATTATATTTTATTACAATATATTTAGCAGGTGGAAGAACATCATTTTTCCTATGGTTTATAACTATCATAGCATTAATAATTATTATTAAAGATTTAAGAAAAATATTATTTTATTCAATTGCAATTTTAATAATTTTTATTTCTGTTACAAATTATTTTAAACTTGGAAAAGCAAATACATTTAATAGACTTTTTGAAAAAACTTATAATCAAATTATTAAAATTGAGATTAATAATAATAAAACAGATACAAGTGTAAAAGATACTTCAAAAAAATATAATATATATTCCACAGAACATGAAGGCCATATTTTATTAGCTATAAAATTATTTGATGAAAATAAAATTTTTGGAATTGGTCCTCAAGGTTTTAAGAATTATTGTAGAAAAGTAAATTATTCTCCTGAAGTAGGGATTTGTTCTACACATCCACACAATATATTAATCCAAATAATTTTAGAGCTAGGTCTAATAGGTTTAATTTTTTATGTTGTTGCTGCAGTATTTGTTTTATTTAATTTTTTCAAATCAATTTTTAAACATGAGTTTAATGAAGATTATTTATCATTTTACACAATTACATTAGGTCTAATTATTAATCTTTTTCCCTTTGTACCAGGAGGGAATTTTTTCAATAATTGGATTTCAATAATACTCTATTATAATATAGGCCTTTATTTATATTCATACAAAAAGTGTATTTTAAAATGATTAACTTATTTCTTGTGCTGATATTTTTAAATTTTTTACTTTTTATTAATTTAAAAAAACTAGCTAATTTAATTAATGTTTTTGACAAGCCAGATAATAAACTAAAAAAACATTCATCAAATGTCCCGCTATTAGGAGGAATAATACTTGTTATAAATTTTTGCCTATCGATTATATATATTTTTATTTTTGACTATCAATTTCCTAATAAGGAATTTTTTTTAAAAAATTATTTATCAATTTTTCTTTTTCTATTTACATTCTTTTTATTAGGTATAATTGATGATAAATACAAACTAAAACCTGAAAAAAGATTTTTTACAAGTATTTTAATCTCAATAATAGTTTTAACTTTAAATGAGGAGTTATTGATAGCTGATGTTAAATTTTCATTTTATGTAAATAGGTTGTATCTTCATAATTACAGTTATTTTTTTACAATTTTTTGCATAATAATTTTAATTAACGCTTTAAATTTTTACGATGGGATTAATGGTCAGTCTATTTTATTTTTTCTTATTACTTTTAGTTATTTAGCTTATAGATCTCCCATATATTATTTTTATATAATACTAATTTTAATATTAATTTTCTTATTGTTACTTAATCTAAGAGGAAAAATATTTATGGGAGATAATGGAATTTATTTTTTAGGATCAATTTTGATAGTATCATTAATTTATGAACACAATATATTTAAAACTATAAAATATGCTGATCAAATATTTTTACTACTAATACTACCGGGTTATGATTTACTAAGATTAACAGCAACGAGAATTTACAGAGGTAAAAATGCTTTTTATGGTGATAGAAATCATATTCACCATTTATTAATTAGTAAATTTTCTTTAACAAAAACAAACATAACTTTGATCTTATTATCTATATTACCTTTGTTTTTATTTTCATTGATAGGTTTAAATTTCTTTATGGTTTTAGGAATTTTTACGTTTATATACGTATTATTAATTTTTAAATTAAATTATAATGACAAAAAATATTATTTTTGGAAAAAAAAGTAAATTAACAGACTCGATAGTTAAAAAAATAAAAAACGCACAAGTAATTTCATCAGCAGATATTAATTTTAAAAAAATAAAATTTAAGAATAAAAATAAAGTAAATTATATATTTAACAACTTTTATCCTTCTTTTAAGTTAAATGATTTAAATTTTTTAGAATATCAAAAGTTTGTTGAATTAAGCATTCAACGATTAATAGAGATTTTATCAAATTTAAAAGTAAAAAATATAAATA
>MDTG01216985.1_pt1 | contig 14493 bp, 11 predicted proteins | sample 811421 | NCBI WGS metagenome assembly MDTG01 (sample SAMN05326645, study PRJNA326480) | marine metagenome | isolation source: seawater | place: Pacific Ocean: South East | collected 2011
GCAGCTTCATGTCCTCGCCGCCGATGATCGAGATGATGACGCCCTTGGCCCCGGCCATGCTCACACCGTCGAGCAGCGGGTTGGCGATCGCGTGCTCGGCCGCTTCGAGCGCGCGGTTGTCACCCTCGCCTTCGCCGGTGCCCATCATCGCCTTGCCCATCTCGCTCATCACCGAACGCACGTCGGCGAAGTCGAGATTGATCAGGCCCGGCATGACCATCAGGTCGGTGATCGAGCGAACGCCCTGCTGCAGCACTTCGTCGGCGAGCTGGAACGCTTCCTTGAAGGTGGTTTCCGCCTTGGCGACCAGGAACAGGTTCTGGTTGGGAATGACGATCAGCGTGTCGACATGCTTCTGCAGCTCGTCGATGCCCGCTTCGGCCGCGCGCATGCGGCGCGTCCCTTCGAACAGGAACGGCTTGGTCACCACGCCCACGGTGAGTACGCCGCGCTTGCGCGCCGCCTCGGCGATGACCGGGGCCGCACCGGTGCCGGTGCCGCCGCCCATGCCCGCCGCGATGAACACCATGTTCACCCCGTCGAGCGCGTCCTCGATATCCTGCACGGTTTCCTCGGCCGCGGCCTTGCCCACTTCGGGGCGGGCGCCTGCGCCGAGCCCGCCGGTGATATCCGGACCGAGCTGGATGCGCTTTTCGGAAGGGGACGTGCTAAGCGCCTGCGCATCGGTGTTGGCGACGATGAAATCGACGCCTTCGATCTTCGCTTCCATCATGTTGGCGATGGCGTTGCCGCCCGCACCGCCGACGCCGACGACCATGATCTTGGGACGAAGATCGTCGTCCGATGCCGGTCCGATATTGATACTCATCAAGAGTCCCCTGGGTATTCGAAAGTCACGTGCTGGCTTTATGTCACAACACTGGCACAAAGCGAATCGCAGATCGAAGCCGCGCCAGCCTTATCCACAAGGCCTAAAGGCGGAATCCGGCTCCGCATCAAGCCTCAGAAGTACTCACGCACCGCTTGAAAAACACGGTTGACCAGACCCATGCCCCGATAACGCTTGGTCGGCTGGTAGCGCGGCCCGAACGAACGGATATCGACGGGATCGTCGGCGGCGTAGAGGCACAGCCCCGCGAGCGTGGCAAAACCCGGCGTCGCGTGCGCTTCGGGGAGGCCCTGCAGGACGGGCGGCTTGCCGATCCGCACCGGCCGGCCAAGCGCGCCCTGCATGAATTCGGCGACCCCGTGCAGTTCGGCCCCGCCGCCGGTCAGCACGACCTGCCCGCCCTGCGCGCCGGTGAAGCCCATGCTCTTGAGCGCCTTGCCGATCTCGGCGGTGGCGATGCCCAGCCGGTCGGTGACGATCGCGACCAGTTCGGCACGCGCGATGCGATTGTGTTCGTCCGCCCCGCGCGCCAGCGGTCCGCCCGGTTCTTCGCCCGGGCCGTTGACCGGGATCATCTCGCGGTGGTCGGTCGGGGTGGCGATCGCCGAGCCCGAAACGCATTTGAGCCGTTCGGCCTGGCTGCGGCGAATGCCGAGCGAGGACGCGATGGCATCGGTGATGTCGTTCGACCCGATGGGGATCGACTTGAGCCCCAGCAGCATACCCGCCGCATGCACCGAGACATTGGTGACCTGCGCGCCGATTTCGACCAGCGCGACGCCGAGGTCGCGTTCTTCGCCGGTCAGGCACGCATGCGCGGCGGCCAGCGGACTTGCGACGACGCCTTCGACATCGAGATGCGCGGTCTGTACCGCCTCGATTAGATTGCGCACCGGCGCGCCTTCGGCCAGCGTCACATGGACGTCGACGCCCAGCGCCTCGGCGTGCAGCCCCTTGGGATTGGCGACGCCGTGCGCACCGTCGAGCGTGTAATGCGCCGGCTGCGCATGCAGCACCATCCGCCCGTCGGGATGCAGATGATCGCGCGCGGCGTAGAGGAGGTGTTCGATATCGTCCTCTTCGATCCGGCGTCCGCCGATGGCGATCTCGACGCTGGAAATCCTGCTCGACAGCCCGGCGCCCGCGCAGCCGATCCACACGCTCTGGATCGAGGTGTTGGCATTGGCCTCGGCCTTCTCCACCGCGGTGCGGATGGCGTGGCTCGCCGTGCGCATGTCGGTGACATAGCCGCGCTTGATCCCGTCGCTCGCCCGGTGGCTCGAACCCAGCACGATCATGGCGCCGTCTTCGGCCTGCCCCATGATCATCGCGGAAACGCGGAAGGACCCGATGTTCACCGCGCCGAAGACGCGGGTGATGCGGGGCTGCTGGGTCGCCATCAGTCGCTCCTGCCATTGAGCGACATCTGCTTCGGGCACGGCCCGTCGTCGCAGCGCAGATAGGCGCGGTCGGGCACGCGCATGTCGATGGCGATGGGCTTCCCGCCGATCAGCCGGTGCATCCCGTCGAGCTGGGCAAACTTGACCAGCGCGGGGGCGCCGAGGTCGCCTTCGGGCAGCGCCAGGAGCTGGCCCGAATTGAAGGTCAGGTTCCAGCGGCGATTGCCGACCCATTCGGCCGAGGCGATCTGCGGCTTGAGCGCGGGCGCCGCATCGAGCAGGCGGCCCAGCTCCTGGACCTGGCGCGCGGCTCCGGGCCCTTCGATCAGCAGCTTGCCTTCGGCCTCCTTTGCGCTCACCGGTTCGAGCTCGTGCCCCTGCGGGTCGATCAGCATCAGCCGGTCGGGCTTGCGCAGCACAGCGTGCGGGACGCGCTCGACGATATTGATCTTGAGCGTATCGGGCAGCTGGCGCGAGACGCGCGCATCGGCGACCCACGGCAGTTCGAGCAGCCGTTCGCGTACCTGGGCGAGGTCGACCAGCGGCATCGGGCGATCCTGCTCGGCCAGCACGCGTTCGTAGACGAGTTGCTCGTTCATCCGCTCGACGCCCGATACCTGCACGCGGCTGACCTCGAAGCCCGACCGCGAAGCCGATTTCGCCAGTTCGGTCCGCGCCAGTTCGGGAACGCCCGCGAAGCTGGCAATGGTCCAGGCGATGCCCAGCCCCGCCGCCACGATGACGGTCAGGAAAAACCTGTGCCACTGCTCTTCGGAAAAGGGCAGTGCCGCCATCACCCGGTCGAGCAGGCCGCTGGTGTGCTTGCGCGCGGCATGCGCCTTCTGGCTGCGATTGCGCGCCGCGGCGGACCGGCGCACGCCGGTGGGCTTGCGCCTGACCTTAGCCATCGCCGCCGCCCGCCGTACCGGCATGGTCGCGCAGCGCGGCGGCCACGATCAGTTCGCACAATTCGCCATATTCGATGCCCGCGAAGCGCGCCTGTTCGGGCACCAGGCTGAGCGGGGTCATCCCCGGCTGGGTGTTGGTTTCGAGGATGAACAGCCCGTCCTCGCCCTGTTCCTCGTCCCAGCGGAAATCGGTCCGGCTGGTGCCCTTGCAGCCCAGCACCCGGTGCGCCTTCAGCGCGTATTCGAGGCACAGGTCGGTGATCGCCTGCGGGATATCGGCGGGGCACATGTGATCGGTCCGCCCGTCGGTATATTTGGCGTCGAAATCGTAGAACCCGCTCTTGGGTTTCAGCTCGGTCACTGCGAGCGCGCGCGGACCATCGGCGAAATCGACGACCGCACTGGTCATCTCGCGTCCCTTGATGAAGGGCTCGGCAAGCAGCTGCGGAAAGTCCTGCCACGGCCCCTTGGTGGTGCGCGCGATGGGATTGCCGTAATCGCCATCATCGGTGACGATCGCCACCCCGACCGAGCTGCCTTCGTTGACGGGCTTCAGCACATAGGGCCGCGGCAGCGGATCGCGCTCGTGCAGATCGGCGCTCCTGACGATCCGCCCGCCGGGCATCGGGATCCCCTGCGGCACCAGCGCCTGCTTGGTCAGCTGCTTGTCGATCGCGATCACCGACGTGGCGAGGCCCGAATGCGTATAGGGTACGCCCATCAGGTCGAGCATGCCCTGCACCGTGCCGTCTTCGCCGGGCACGCCGTGCAATGCGTTGAACACGACATCGGGCGCGGCCTCGGCAATGCGTGCCGCGACCTGCCGGTCCATGTCGATGCGCGTGACCCGGTGGCCGCGCTCCGCGAGCGCCTTGGCGATGCCCTCGCCCGACATCAGGCTGACGGGGCGTTCATTGGCCCAGCCGCCCATCAGCACGGCGATATGGAGCTTGGGTAGTTCGGTCATGACCTGTCCTGCTGCCGCCCGACGCGCTGGATTTCCCATTCGAGTTCGACCCCCGAATGCGCGTGGACACGGCGCTTCACTTCTTCACCCAGCGCTTCGATATCAGCGCTGGTCGCATCATCCACATTGATGAGGAAATTGGTGTGTTTTTCGCTGACCTGCGCGCCGCCTAGGCGCAAGCCGCGGCAGCCGGCGGCATCGACCAGTTCCCACGCCTTCTGGCCGGGAGGGTTCTTGAAGGTCGAGCCCCCCGTCCTGGTGCGCAGCGGCTGCGAATTCTCGCGCGCATCGCCGATTGCGTCCATCTTCGCGCCGATTTCGGCCGGGTCGCCCGGCTGCCCCTGGAAACGTGCGCCGACCACCACGGCGCCTTCGGGCAGTTGCGAATGGCGATAGCTGTAATGCAGGTCAGCCGCAGCCAAGGTGACCAGCGCGCCATCGGGCATCACGACATCGCAATCGATCAGCACATCGGCAACCTCGCGGCCGTAGGCACCGCCGTTCATCCGCACGAAGCCGCCCACCGTCCCGGGAATGCCGCGCATGAATTCGACCCCGGCAATGCCCGCATCGCGGGCAGTCGATGCCACCAATATGCCATGCGCGCCCGCACCGCAGGAAAGCACGTGCCCGTCCTCGACGTCGATCCCGGCAAAGGGCTTGCCCAGCTTGATCACCACGCCTGCGACCCCGCCATCGCGCACGATGAGATTGGACCCCAGCCCGAGCGCCATCAGCGGCAGGCGCCCGCCCAGCCGCTGGAGGAACAGCTCGAGATCCGCGCGATCGGCCGGCTCGAACAGCCAATCGGCCGCGCCGCCGGCCTTGAACCACACCAGTTTCGCCAGCGGCGCATCGGGAGTCAGCTTGCCGCGCAGGCCCTGCGTGTCGATCGGGGCAGCCCCTGCGCTCATGCCGAACTGGCCTTGGCAATCCCGTTGGCGAGCCCCGCCGCCCAATAGGTGATATCGCCCGCGCCCAGGCAGACGACGAAATCGCCCGCCGCGAGATCGTCCGCCAGCTTCGCGGCCAGATCGTCCTCGTCCTCAACGCTCTGCACCGCGCGGTGGCCGCGCGCCTTGAGCCCGGCGACCAGCGCCTCGGCATCGGCGCCCTCGATCGGATCCTCGCCCGCCGCATAGACCGGGGTCACATAGACCTGGTCGGCCTCGTTGAAGCAGCTCTGGAATTCATCCATCAGGTCGCGCAGGCGAGTGTAGCGATGCGGCTGGACCACGGCGATGACGCGCCCCGTCCCGGCGCTTTCGCGCGCCGCCCCCAGCACCGCGCGGATTTCGACCGGGTGATGGCCGTAATCGTCGATGATCGTCGCCACGCCCGCGCCGCTGGGCACTTCGCCAACCTTGGTGAAGCGGCGCCGGACACCGCCAAAGGCCGAAAAGCCGTTGCAGATGACCTCGTCGGGGCAGCCCATCTCTATCGCCACCGCAATCGCGGCGAGCGCGTTCTGGACATTGTGGCGTCCCGGCATCGGCAGGCGCACGCCTTCGATCCGGCGATCCTCCTGCCCGCGGCGGCGCACGATCACGTCGAACACATTGCCGCCCGCATCGGGGCGGATGTTCACCCCGCAGATATCCGCCTGCAGGTTGAAGCCGTAGGTCACGACATTGCGGTCGCGCACCTTGCCGATCACTGCCTGTACTTCGGGGTGATCGATGCACAGGATCGCCGCGCCATAGAACGGGACGTTATGGATGAATTCGACAAAGGCGTCCTTCACCCCGTCGAAATCGCCGTAATGGTCGAGATGCTCGGGATCGATATTGGTGACCACCGCGATGGTCCCGTCGAGCCGCAGGAAGCTGCCGTCGCTCTCGTCGGCCTCCACCACCATCCATTCGCTGTCGCCCAGCCGTGCGTTCGAACCATATTGTTCGATGATCCCGCCATTGATCACGGTGGGATCGATCTTGCCGGCATCGAGCAGCGCGGCGATCATGCTGGTGGTGGTGGTCTTGCCATGCGTCCCGGCGACCGCGACTGTGGATTTCAGCCGCATCAGTTCGGCCAGCATCTCCGCGCGGCGGACCACGGGAATGCGGTTTTCCAGCGCATAGGCGACTTCGGGATTGGTCCGCTTGACCGCGGTCGAAGTCACGACGACCGCCGCGCTTGCGACGTTTTCGGGGGCGTGGCCGATCACCACTTCGATCCCGCGCTGGCGCAACCGTTCCACGGTCGCGCCTTCCTTCATATCGGAACCCTGCACGGTGTAGCCGAGATTGTTCATCACTTCGGCAATCCCGGACATGCCGATGCCGCCGATGCCGACGAAATGAACGGTCCCGATATCGGTTGGAACGCCTCTCATTCCGCACTCTCCCGCACTGCACCCTGTCCGGCCGGCAGGCCCTGCGAAGCGCCCCGGGCGTTGTTGCCGCCGACGCGAATTACATCCATCATATCTGCTCCGCCGAAGCTTTCGACGAGATCGGCGAGATCCTCGACCGCGCGCGGACGGCCGCAATTCCAGGCGGCATGCGCCGCGCGGCCGAGCCCTTGCGGGTTGTCCGCCAGCGCCTTGATCTGCTTGGCCAGTTCCTTGGCATTGAAGCGTTCCTGGCGGATCACGCGTGCGCCGCCGGCTTTCGCCAGTTCGCGGGCGTTGGCGGCCTGGTGATCATCGGTCGCGATCGGCAACGGAATGAGGATCGCCGGCCGCCCGACGGCAGTGAGTTCGGCGATGGTCGATGCCCCGGCGCGGCCGATGAACAGATGCGCATCGCCCAGCCGCGCCGACATGTCCTCGAAATAGGTCGCCAGTTCGGCGGGTATGGCATGGTTGCGATACCGCTCGCGCACGGCGTCGAGATCTTCGGGACGGCATTGCTGGGTGACCTGCAACCGCTGGCGCAGCGCGGGGGGAAGCATCGACAGCCCGTCGGGCACCACTTCGGACAAGACACGGGCGCCCTGGCTGCCGCCGGTCACCAGCACCCGCAGCAGGCCTTCCTCGCCCAGTGGCGGGAAGGGTTCGTCGCGCAGCGACAATACGCCCGCGCGTACCGGATTGCCGACCAGATGCACTTTCCGGGAATGTTTGGGATCGAGCCGTTCGACTTCGGGATAGGCAGTGGCGATCGCATCGACATGCCGCGCGAACAACCGGTTCACCCGGCCCAGTACCGCGTTCTGTTCATGCACCACGGTGGGCACACCCGCGCTCTTTGCCGCCAGCACGGTCGGCAGCGACGGGTAACCGCCGAACCCGACCACCGCGCTGGGCTGGAAACTGTCGAACAGGCGCAGCGCCATGCGCCGGCCCTGCAGCACCGCGCGGATGCCCTTGATCCAGCTCAGCGGGTTCTTGCCGAACCGGCCCGCGGGAATGACATGGGCGGGCAGGAAATCGGGCTTGCCCGGGATTTGCGCGCCGCGCGTATCGGTGATCAGCGCGACGTGATGGCCGCGCCGTTCGAGTTCGGTGGCCAGCGCGAAGGCGGGCAACAGATGTCCGCCCGTCCCCCCGGCGGCAAGGACATAATGGCGGCTGGCACCGGTCATGGGTGGATCTCGCGGTGCGGGGAAGGCGCGGTGTCTTTCATCGGGGCCGTCTGCCCGAAGCCGAGCCTGTCGCCAAGCCCAATGGTCCGGCTTTTCAGGAACGGATTGCGCCGCGTTATCGCCAGCAGCAGACCGACATTGAGGCAGATCGCAATGGTCGACGATCCGCCATAGCTGACCAGCGGCAAGGTCATCCCCTTCGACGGGAAAAGCTGCAGGTTGACCAGGATATTGATGAACGCCTGTCCGCCGAGCAGCGCGATCAGGCCGGCCCCGGCCAGCAGCGCGAACAGGTCCTCTTCGTCGAGCAGGCGCATCAGCACGCGCCCGACAATGGCGAGATAGACCAGCACGATCAGCGCGCAGGCAATCAGGCCGAATTCCTCGCCGATGACGCTGAAGATGTAATCGGTATGCGCTTCGGGCAGGCTCATCTTGCGGATGCCGAGGCCGTAACCCGCGCCCGTCCAGCCACCCGCCGTCAGCGTGCGTGCCCCCAGATCTACCTGGTCGTAGGCGGTCCCCCCGCCGATGAAGCTGTCGATGCGGTGGCGGGCGTTGTCATAGAGGAAATAGGTCGCGGTCAGCGCAACGATCACGCCGCCGATCACTGCCCCCATCCGCTTCATGTCGATGCCCGACAGGATCATCGCTACGAACCACACGCCCGCAAACAGGATCGTGCCGCCGAAATCGGGCTGCATCATCATCAGCGCGGCGATCAGCGCGACATAGGCGGTGGCGATGCCCGCCACCGGCATGTTGGGATCGCGCATCCGCCACGACAGGATCCAGGCCGTGGCGATGGCGAAGCCGGGCTTGAGGAATTCCGACGGCTGGAACTGCATCCCCAGATTGATCCACCGCCGTGCGCCGTTGATTTCCGCGCCCACCAGCGGGACGAGGAACAGCAGCCCGGTCATGCCCGCGGCCAGCAGCAGCCCGAACCGCCGCGCGCTGTCGCGGGTCAGCATCGACACGCCGAACAGCGTGCCCAGCGCAAGCACCTGCCAGGCAAGGTGGCGGTAGAAGAAATACAGCGGATCGAGCGTCTGGCTGGAAGTGGAGAGACGATCGGCGCTGGCCGGGCTGGCGGCAGCCACCGCGATCGTGCCGAAGCTCATCAGCAGCAGCACGAGCAGCAGCAGCACGCGGTCGATCTCGCGCCACCAGATCTTGAGCTCGGACCAGCGCGACAGCTTGCCCTTGGGCATATGCGCGGGCTGGCGCTTGCCGGGAACGTAGGGCTGCATCGTGTTCACGCCAGCCGCTCCACCAGCGCGCGGAAATGGTCGCCGCGCTTCTCGAAGTCGGCATATTGGTCAAAGCTGGCGCAGGCGGGGCTGAGCAGGACCGTATCGCCCGCCGCGGCCTTCGCAGCGGCACTGGCCACCGCGCGGTCGAGCGTTTCGCACTGCTCGACCGGAATGCGACCTTCGAGCAGCGCGGCGAAGTCGGGTCCGGCCCTGCCAATGGCATAGGCCGCCTTGACGCGGCCCAGTTCGGCCTCGCACTCGCCCAGTCCCGGCTCCTTGCCGAGCCCGCCGACGATCCAGTGAATGTTCTCGAACGCGGCCAGCGCGGGCGCCGAAGCGGCGGTGTTGGTGCCCTTGCTGTCGTTGACATAGGCAACGCCGGAGATTTCCGCGACGCGCTCCATGCGGTGCGGCAGGCCGGGATAGCTCTTGAGCGCGGCGCGGATCTGCGCGGTCGGGATGCCCAGGATATCGCAGGCTTCGATGGCCGCTGCGGCATTTTCGCGGTTGTGCGGACCTTGCAGCGACGGCCACTCGGCTTGCTCGCCCGGCGCGATGCCCCGGTTCTGCAGCACATCCTCGAGAATGCTTGCGATCGAACCTTCGGCGAACTGCCCCAGCACCCGCGCATCGGTGAACCGGGCGATCGCGTTCTGGCCGCGCGTCTGCATTGCCAGCAGGCGCGACTTGCTGGCAGCGTATTTGGCGAAATCGCCGTCATAGCGGTCGAGATGGTCGGGGGTAATGTTGAGCAGCACCGCCACGTCGCAAGCGAGCGAATAGGTCAGGTCGATCTGGTAGCTCGACAGTTCGAGCACATAAACCCCGCCTTCGGGCAGCGGCTCCTGCTCGAGGATCGGCAGGCCGATATTGCCGCCCATGGTGGCCGGCACGCCCGCCTCTTTAAGCATGTGATGGACCAGCGCCGTGGTGGTCGACTTGCCATTGGTGCCGGTGATGCCGACGACCTTGTGCCGCGGCAGCGCGGCGCGCGCCTGCGCGAAAAGTTCGATATCGCCGATCACCGGCACGCCGGAACTGTCGGCATGCGGCTTGATCGGATGGGTGTTGAGCGGAACGCCGGGACTGACCACCATTCCCGCATAGCCGGCAAGGTCCGCTTCCAGCGGGTCGGCGACCGCGCAGCGCCCGGCGAAGGCCGCGCGCGCTTCGGCGCGGTCGTCCCACACCAGCACGTCGGCACCCGCCGCCAGCAGCGCTTCGGCCGTGGCCCGGCCGGACCGCGCCAGTCCGAGAACGGCGTATTTCTTGTCCTTCCAGGCGGGCGAAGTGATCATCGTAGCTTGAGCGTCGCGAGCCCCATGAGTGCGAGCACGATGGCGACGATCCAGAAGCGGATCACGACCTTGCTCTCCGACCAGCCGAGCTGTTCGAAATGGTGGTGGATGGGAGCCATGCGGAAGACCCTTTTCCCCGTACGCTTGAACCAGAACACCTGAATGATGACCGACAACGCCTCGAAGACGAACAATCCCCCCACTATTGCCAGTACGACCTCGTGGTGCGTGGCGACGGCGATCGCGCCCAGCGCGCCGCCGAGCGCGAGCGAACCGGTGTCGCCCATGAACACTGCGGCGGGCGGCGCGTTGAACCACAGAAAGGCGAGCCCCGCGCCCATGATCGCGGCGCAGAAGATCGCCAGTTCCCCCGCGCCCGCCACGTGCGGGATGCCGAGATATTCGGAATAGTCCACGCGGCCGACCAGATAGGCAATCAGCGCAAAGGTGCCTGCCGCGATGATCACCGGCATGGTCGCAAGCCCGTCGAGCCCATCGGTCAGATTGACCGCATTGCCCGCCCCCACGATCACGAAAGCCGCGAAGACGAAGTAGAAATAGCCCAGTTCGATCCCGAAATCGTTGACGAAGGGGACGTAGAGGAAAGTGTTGATCTGGCCGACGATCAGATAGCTGGCAACGCCCGCGATCGCGAATTCCAGCAGCAATCGGACCTTGCCCGAAACGCCCTTGTGGCTGGCCTTGGAAACCTTGTCGTAATCGTCGAGAAACCCGATCAGCCCGAAACCCAGCGTGACCGCCAGGCAGGCCCAGATGAACGGATTGCTCAGATCCATCCAGATCAGCACCGCCAGGCTCAGGCTGATCAGGATCATCAGCCCGCCCATGGTCGGCGTGCCGCGCTTGGCGAGGTGGCTCTGCGGGCCATCCTCGCGGATCGGCTGCCCCTTGCCCTGCCGCACGCGCAGCATGTCGATGAACCGCGGACCGATGACGAGACCGATGAACAGCGCGGTCATCAGCGTCGCGCCGGCGCGGAATGTCTGGTACCGCACGAGGTTGAAGACGCCTTCGAAATTCAACCATTCGGCGAGCAAATAAAGCAATCGAGCCTCTCGTCGCGCCTAGCTGGCGCGGGTGAAATGATCCACGAGCCGGCCAAGTCCGACCGAGTTGGAGCCCTTGACCAGCACGGCGTCGCCCGCGACTACGCCGAAGTCCTCGAGCAACCCGATCGCCTCGTCGGCGGTCTGGCAATGCGCCCAGGCGAACGGCTTGCCAAGAACGGGGCTTTGCGGTTTCCCCAGTTCCTGCGCCAGCGCGGCCATCTCGTCGCCGACGAGCAAGGCGTAGTCGACATCGGCCGCCAGTACGGGCTCGGCCAGCGCGGCATGGAACTGCGGACCGAAATCGCCCAGTTCCTTCATCGACCCGAGCACGGCGATCCGACGTCCGGAGGGCGTCTGCCCCAGTTGGGCGAGCGTCGCGCGCATGCTGGCGGGATTGGCGTTGTAGCTTTCGTCGATCAGCAGCGCCTTGCCGCCGGGCACCGCGATGCCGTGCCGGGCGCCGCGGCCCTTGAGCCCACCCATTTCCGCCAGCGCCAGTCCGGCAGCGGCCATGTCGCCGCCCGCGGCCCGGACTGCAGCCATCACCGCGAGCGAGTTGATCACCCAGTGATCGCCGGGTTCGGCCACGGTGTAGCACAGCCGGCCTTCGGGAAATTCGCAGGTCACCAGGCTGCCGCCATTGGCGCTGGGGATCGCGTCGAGCAAGCGGACATCGGCAGAGCGGGCACGGCCGAAGCTGACCACGCGCGCGCCGACATCCCTGGCGGCGCGTTCGAGCGCCGCGCTATGTTCACTGTCGGCGGGGATGACTGCCGTGCCGCCCGGCTCGAGCCCGGCGAAGATTTCCGCCTTGGCCGCAGCAATGGCATCCATGCTGCCGAGGTTCTCGATATGCGCGGGTGCGATCGTCGTGATGACAGCGACATGCGGTCGGACCTGCGCGGTGAGATCCGCGATCTCGCCTGCGTGGTTCATGCCCATTTCGAAAATGGCGAACCGGCTGCGCGCGGGCATGCGCGCCAGGCTGAGCGGAACCCCGACATGGTTGTTGTAGCTACGCGTCGACCGATGCGCCGCGCCGCGGCTGGCACGTTCGAGGCTGGCGAAGATCGCTTCCTTGACCCCGGTCTTGCCGACCGAACCGGTCACCCCGATAACCGTCGCCTCGACGCGGCTGCGCGCGGCGCGTGCCAGCGCTTCGAGCGCGGCAGTGGTATCCTCGACGAGAATGTGCGGCCAATCGACAGCGCGATCGACGATCGCTCCCGCTGCGCCATTGGCGAAGGCCTTGTCGAGGAAACGGTGGCCGTCCATCGCCTCCCCCTTCAGGGCAATGAAAAGATCGCCATTGATGACATCGCGGCTGTCCATCTCGACGCCTGCGACCTGGAAATCATGGCTGACGATGCCACCCACCGCTTCGGCGATGCTGCGCGCATCCCACAGGGTCAGCGGCAGCCGGTCACGCGGGTCGGCGGGCCATTCGATATAGGCCGGATGACGCAGGATGGCGGCGCTCATGCGGCACCCCTGGCAATTTCCGCGACGCATTCGCGCGCGACATCGACATCGTCGAAGGGCAGCACTCGCATGTTATCTCCCGATCCGATGATCTGACCCGTTTCATGTCCCTTGCCGGCGACGAGGACGATGTCCTCCGCGCCCGCTTCGGCGATGGCTGCGAGAATGGCTTCGCGACGCCCGCCTATCTCGCGCGCTTGCGGCGCACCCTCAAGCACCTGCCGGCGGATATCCGCAGGATCTTCGCCGCGCGGATTATCGTCGGTGACGATGACGACATCGCTCGCCTTGGCGGCGGCAGCACCCATCGGTGCACGCTTGCCGTGATCGCGGTCGCCGCCCGCACCAAAAACGGTAATCAGCCTGCCCGACACATGCGGGCGCAGCGCGGCAACCGCCGCCGCGATCGCATCGGGCGTATGCGCGTAATCGACATAGATCGGTGCGCCCGAAGGCGCGATCGCCGCACGCTCGAGCCGTCCGCGAACCGGCTGGAGCCGCGCGACCGCATCCCAGACCCGGCTGGCTTCGGTCCCGGTGGCAAGCGCAAGGCCCGCCGCCGTAAGCGCATTGGACACCTGATAGGCACCGATCAGCGGCAGATCGATTGTCCGCTCCTGCCCGGCATGTTCGACGGTCAGCGACTGCCCGAGCTGGGTCGGCTCGCGATTGACGAGGCGGATCGCTTCGCCCTGTTCGCCGACGGTCATCACGGCGAGCCCGCGGGTGCGCGCATGCTCGACCACGCGGGCATTCCAGCCGCTGTCGCCCGACCCCATCCAGATCACTGCCGCTGCACCATCGGTTACGACTTCATCGAACAGCCGCATCTTGGCCGCGAAATAGTCTTCCATATCGGCATGGTAATCGAGGTGATCGCGGCTGAAGTTCGTGAAGCCGGCGGCCATCACGGGCACGCCTTCATTGCGGAATTGCGCCAGTCCGTGGCTCGACGCTTCATAGGCGACATGAGTAACGCCCTCGCGCGCCAGGCCGCTGAGGTTGGACAGGAAGGTCACGATATCGGGCGTGGTCAGTCCGGTCGAAACGCTTTCGTCGGGCGTGGTGACGCCGAGCGTGCCGATGCTTGCCGCGCGTTCCCCCGCCATGCGCCAGATCTGACGGGTCATCTCGACGGTGGAGGTCTTGCCGTTGGTGCCGGTCACCGCGACGATATGGTCGGGCACGGGGGTGAAGAACTGCGCTGCGAGGGCCGCGAAAGCGCGGCGCGGCTCCGGATCGGCGATATGGACCGCGCCTTCGACTGTCGCTTCGGGCCCCGCCACCACCGCGATGGCTCCGCTTTCGATCGCCGCGGGAATGAAGTCTTCCCCGTTTACCTGCGTACCTTGGAACGCACCGAAGACGGTGCCTGGTGCGACCTTGCGATTGTCGATTGCGAAGCCGGTCACGTTGGCATCGCCATCGCAGGCAAATCCCGCCGCGGCGCAGAGTTTGGCAAGCTTCACTTGTTCGCCTCCGGGATGAGCGGCTTGAGATCGGAAATATCGACATCGCGCGTATCGTCGGGGCGCACGCCGATCAGCGGGCCGATGCGCGGCACCAGGCGCTTGACGATCGGGGCGGCATTCCACGCGGCGGTACGCTGGTAGGAGCTGGCCAGCGTGCCGCGGGGTTCGTCCAGCATGGCAATCACGACATAGCGGGGACGGTCCATCGGGAAGGCGGCGGCGAAGGTCGAAACCAGCGCGGTCTTGCGATAGCCGGCACTGC
>MDTG01217993.1_pt1 | contig 14493 bp, 14 predicted proteins | sample 811421 | NCBI WGS metagenome assembly MDTG01 (sample SAMN05326645, study PRJNA326480) | marine metagenome | isolation source: seawater | place: Pacific Ocean: South East | collected 2011
ACCCAGGCAAGTGCCGCGCCGACCATGGCGTTGTCTGCAGAACCAAGCGCGTATTCTGCTGGTCGAAAGGCTACTACTGGCAAGGTGTATACCGGCTCAAATCGGGACGTATATCCGCTGTCATTTGCCAGCCAAGTAACAGCACCAAATAGTGTGCCTGTCCATCCCGTTCCAATCTCTAAGTCGATGGCATGACTGGCGAGCCAACTTCCACGTTTGTCTGCGATTGCTCCTGGGGGGGGCTGGTTGAGCCCAGGAAGATTGAGTGGACTGCCCACGGTCAGGTGTTGTGTGCGCCCAATCATGTGTACGTATGATATTCGATCGGTTTTCAAAACAATCCGGGCAAACGGGAGTGGTGCAGCTTGCCGGTCCAGCCAAAGTGAACGCCATCCCTTGCCCCAGTGGTGTCTTTGGTTTCCGACTTCAAAGGCAAGTGATGGAGTTATAGCGTAGCCAAGTGTGCCCACCATACGGACGAGCGCAATGTCGGCCTCGCTGGGGTTCCAAGCCAAGCCCATGCCGCCCCACGTTCCCCACTGCCAGGCCTCATTCCAATCGTCCTCGTGGACGCCAGCTATGCGCCAGTGATCGGCATGACCGAAGGTGTAAAATTGGTTCTTCGACCAGTCCCATGTCATGCCCAACTGCCATCCTGTTCCACCCGCTGAGGGCCAATTCCAAAATGCCCCACGGTGTATTGCTCCTGGACTATATTGAATCGTGCCGAATCCTTGGATACCTGGTGCTTGGTTCGCTGTATCCGATTTTTGTTCGATTGCGGGCCAGATGCCCGTTGCTTTTGGTGTCCATGCGCCAACATTCCATCGAGGACCGACTAACTCCTGCGCACTCATGGTGCCTTGGTGGGGAATGGCTACGAATATCAAGAAAGACAACAGCAGTATGTCACGGGCTCGATTCATCCCTTAACATACAATTAGGCAACGGCAGACTCTGAGGCCTTATGTTTTTTATTTTGTTCTATTGCATCCTTGAGCAATTCATCTCGTTTTCTGGCCAAATTGTGCTGTCCTTTGGTGCGAATTAAAACAGGCAAAAACCAGAGAAAGCTCAGTGTAAACAAACCAAAAAACATGCCCTCTTCATTCAATTTTGGGAATAGAAGAGGCCTTGCCCAGGAAATGGCTAAAATGCTGAAGCTAAATATGTAAACGAAAATCGACGTTTTGGCGTGGCTCAAAGTGACCATCATGAGCCGATGGTGCAGGTGATTACAGTCGGGGCTGAACGGGCTAATTCCTCGTGCTGCACGCAAGCAAAATACTCGCAATGTGTCAACCAGTGGGTACGCCAGGATGCTCATGGCGATTACGGGTTTTGAAATACCAATCCATGATATTGGGACCAAGTTATCTGGCGTATTGATGACATACGTTGCAAGTGAATATGCCAGCAGGCCGGCCAAAAGCGATCCGCTATCGCCCAAGAAAACCTTTGCTGGAGCGACATTGAACACGAGGAATCCCCCCATGGCCCCGGCAAGGGTGAGCGCGATAATCGCAATGGGCGTTTGTCCGGTGTTTAGAAACCAAAAAGCAAATGCCGACATGGCAATGACAGTGTAGCCTGCGGCCAGACCATCAACCCCATCGATGAGATTAAGCGCATTGACGACAACGATGTAAACGAACAGAGAGAAGACAAGTGATAATGACTCAGGCAACGCTTCTATTCCGAAGAGTCCACCAAATGTATTGATCTTGAAGTCGCCTACGGAAATCAAAATAATGCCGACAACTAGGTGAACCAGTAACTTTTTCGAGGGAGCCATCCCGATGATGTCATCTTTTAAGCCCATCATAAAAATGACAACCGTGCATGACGCCAAAGCACAACCCGCTTGGAACATTTCAGTTGGGGGTGTTGGGCCGAGTGCTAGCCAGAAAAATACATTGATTAAGAGCGCAGCAAAAATTACAACACCACCCATGGCGGGGACGGCTCGTTTGTGAATTTTTCGGGGGTTTTCAGGTAAATCAATGAGCCCCTTCTCTCGTGCCACTTTTATCAGCGTTGGCATACTAAAAAGCACGATGAAAAAAGCGGTTACTGCGACGAGGAACATCATTTGAAGGTCAAGCTAATTTTAAAAACCAACAAAATGTAGAGTGGCTGTGAAAAGTATGATTAGTTCAATGTGGATAAAGACCCCACTGCTGAAATTCAGGTTAGGTTGCCTAATTCCAATGCAAAACTCCGGCATGCACACCCGCTCGGATACTGGCGTAATCTTCGAAGGGGGCGCCTAAGAGCTCAGGACTCTTTTGGCCAATTCCCAACCAAAGACGAAGCGGCCAGATTGGTTGGAGTTCAAAAAAGGCATCCACATTCCATCCCGATGCGAAATTATTGTTTTCAACCATTGTACGTAGCATCCATCGTTCACCAAATCGAATACGGGTTTCGATGTGTGCGCTTTCTCTCCATAGGCTGTGAAGGCTCATTCCAGCGTTGCTTAATTCCGTTTGAATTAGTCCGGAGCTCCCGTCCTCAATCGTATGGCAATCCCGGCAGTGTGAAGATTCGTACTCGGCCCACTCTGCGCGCACCATCCAACGGTCGCCTTGGGCATTGATGCCAATTACACGTGTCAGCGCCTGAATGGAACGGGTGCTTTCGAGCCAAGTCATGGATTGTTGGGCATAAGCGATTAATTGGACTGAGGCTATGCGTTGATGAAATTGAAAGTCTAATCCTGCGACGTGCCGAGTAGGTGTATACATTTCTCCTTCTTCTAATCCAAGGGTTTCCCACCCTCCTGCAGCTTCTTGTTTAACAGTTTCCCAACTGAAATTATAGACCCCCTGCAGGACGATATGAGGCCCAATGCTTTGATGGTGGGCAAAGAACAAGGCTCGGCTTCGCTCTAGGAGCGATTCAGCGGTTTCGCCCGAAATCCCTCGACGGGTGGACATCCAACGGGTGGACCACAAGCTTGTTCGGTGTCTCGCTCCTTGATGAGTCAGCCTTAGGTAAGGTGCCGGTACAGCGTGGCGCGAAAGGAATGCACTCGACCGTCCTGCCCCAATATGTAGGGCGTCAATTCCGGCATCCCACCCCCATACCTCGTGCTGTCGGCCCACCCATCCCCGAGCAAACATGACGTCGAAATAGGCTTCGTCTACGGTGTTGTACCCGCCGTCTTTGCCCAATTTGGAGCGGCCCCAGCCGGGGATTCGATACTGTGTAGCCCAGTGACCGAGTAGAGGCTCCGCAAGCCCTTGGCGTTCAAGGAGCTCACCTCCCAATTGCCACTTGCCCTCTATAATTCCTTGGAATCGCGCTCCGCGTATGTTATCCCACCAGGTTTGGGCTTGTCGAGAGCCACCCTCGGACTTTGTCCGAATCGAACCTATATGAGCTTGTAGCACTGGATCGACTACGATAAGGGTCTGGGTGCGATCGTCATCGGAAAAATCGAATAAGTGATTGTGCAACGTTCGCTTCCACCAAGTGGACGCATCCGATGGCTCGGTCAATTTTGATCGTTGGATCGGGACGAAGCCCGTACTATCTGCGTTTCGCAGTTTCCACCAGGTATCAGTTTGTCCCGACACCATAGCGGGTAAACAAAAAAAGATTACACTGGCCAGATAGAACGGAAGGCTTTGTGTCATGTAAGTGATTCTTTCACTTCAGCGTACACACCTTCAATGCCTTCGCGAAGGCCAATTCGAGCTTTCCACCCGAGCGCTTTGATGCGTTCGATGTTCATGAGTTTTCGAGGCGTCCCATCTGGCATGCTGGCATCCCAATCGAGTTCACCGCTGTAACCGACGATGTCGCAGATCATCTCAGCAAGAGATTTGATACTCAGGTCTTCACCTGTACCCACATTCACCCATTTTTCGCCGTTGTAGGTATCCATTAAATGAACGCAGGCCTCCGCCAGATCGTCTACGTGTAGGAATTCACGCTTAGGTAATCCTGTCCCCCACATCGGCACGCTAGGGTGTCCATGAATCTTGGCGAAATGGATTTTTCGTAACAAGGCAGGTAGGACGTGGCTGGTCTTTAAATCGTAGTTATCGCCGGGACCGTAGAGATTGGTTGGCATGGCGCAGATGAAATTAGCGCCGTATTGATGGCGGTAGGTTTCGCACAATTTGATACCTGCAATCTTCGCCACGGCGTAAGGCTCGTTGGTTGGCTCGAGCGGACCGGTGAGCAGTGAGTCTTCAACCAGTGGTTGTGTGGCCATTTTGGGGTAAATGCAGGACGAGCCAAGGAACAGCAGCTTATTTACTTGATTTGACCAAGCGGCATGAATGACGTTCGCCTCAATCATGAGGTTCTCGTAAAGGAACTGAGCACGAAAGAGATTGTTGGCGTTAATACCTCCTACTTTGGCAGCGGCTAAGTAGACTTGCTGCGGCTTTTCGCGCTTGAAAAAATCCTGCACCGCATGCTGATCAGTCAAATCGAGCTCTGCACGTATCCGCGTTACGATATTCGTAAATCCTTTGGATTGGAGGTTACGGACAATTGCCGATCCGACCATCCCACGGTGCCCTGCTACAAAAATTTTCGTTGATAATTCCGCTCCAGATGTTCCCATGATGCAAAGTAAAAATGAAAACCTCAGTCCGGTTGAATTTGCCGTAACCCATCACCAATAAAGGTAAATGCCAAGACAACACTAATGATTAAAACACCGGGAGCAATGGCTAACCAAGCATGACTTCCAGTGATTAGGTGGTAGTGTTCTTGAATGATATTACCCCAACTTGGGATGGGAATTTGAGCTCCGTAACCGAGAAAGCTCAACCCGGATTCGACAAGGATAGCTGCAGCGAAGTTGGCCGCAGCGATTACAGTGATTGGACCAGTGGCGTTTGGGAGCATGTGCTTTAGCATGACACGTAAATCTGAATAACCTAGGGCTTGTGCTGCTTGTACATACTCCATTTCGCGTAATGTGAAAAATTGCCCGCGTACCACGCGGGCAACATCTACCCACATGGTAAGACCGATTGCTAAGAAAACCTGCCATAAACCCTTGCCAAATGCCATAGTGATGGCGAGGACCATTAGTAGTGTTGGAAGGGTCCAAACAACTTGGATGAACCAACTGATTATGGCATCTACCGTGCCTCCTCGGTAGCCGGCCCATGCCCCGAGTAAGATCCCAATGAAAAGCGAAATCAACACCGCAGTGAAGCCAACGCCGAGGCTGATGGCTGTACCCGCCATGAGGCGACTAAGCATGTCTCTGCCGTAACGATCTGTGCCGAGCCAATGGATCTGAGTCGTTCCGTCGGCAATGGACCATTGTGCCCCTGGCGCGAGGAGTGCCCGTTCGAGCAATTGGTCATTGGCGTTGGGGGTGGCATCTGGTCGAATTTTCGGTCCCGCCAATGCAACCAATACGAGCAGGCCAATCCAATAGGCCCCAATGCGAGCAGGAAGGTGATGGGCGAGGCGTTTCAAATCAGGGGGGTTCGTGGGGTGAATTTAAATCCGACGCCCCTTCCAATGAATTCTACCAAGCAGAAGTTGCCACCATGCTCCCCACACCAAAATGGCGTATCGAATCGGGAACAGGAGCATATCAACCGTTTGCCATGTGATGCTGAATTCTCGGCGTGCCAGCGTTAAGAGACGCCAATCTACGAATGACTTCGCGGCAGCAACTCCCACCAATGACCACAACAATGCTGTATTTCCTGTGGCAATTACCCCAAAGGCTAATGCTAATGGAAGGGTATGCAGGGCGGCTATAGTGAGAGCAGTCTGTTGTGTTTCTGAGTCTTGTGCGCCAGTTTTGGAGGCCCAACGGGCTCGTTGTTGCCACAAAGCTTTCCAGTTGGGCGCTGTACCGGTGGTAACGCGAGCTTCGGGAGCTCTGCACCATCCAATGGTTTTATCAGATTTCCGTAAGGCGAGCATGGCGAACGCATCGTCTCCCGATGCCCACTCGGGCTGTAGGGCGTCGACCGGGTAGTCCGCGGTGGCGTATAGAATATTTGCGCCGCTGCCCATAGCGAGATTCTGGGACTGTACACCACCCGCAATCCACGCCTGCATTACAGCGAATTCCATCTGCTGAAAGCGGTTCCATGCCGTGGAAGGTGATGCATCGATTATGACCCCACCCAATATACACTCGGCTTTCTGGTGCACAGCGTTTGACAGCATGGTTTGGGCCCATTCTGAGCCGAGCCGGACGTCAGCATCTAACGTGGCAAACCAAGGGGTTTGAACCCACTTGAACCCTGTTATTAGGGCAGCTTTCTTACCCGACCCCTCTGTTGGAATGCATTGCACGCCGGATTCTTTTGCAATGCGGGAGGTGTCATCGTTGCTCCCGTCATCGATGACTACGATGGAGACAGGATAAGATTGAGCTTTTAAATCGTTTAATAAGTGGGGCAAGACCTCCGCCTCGTTGCGGCAGGGAATGAGGACGGTAAGTTCATTTGAAATTTCGACGTAAGGGATATTACTGGGCTCAATCTTGTGGAGTCGAGCCCACACTTTCCAGGCAAAAAAAGTATAAGCGAGTCCGCACACCCCTGCTGCTGCCCAGAGAATAATAAGCACTTCAAACATGATTTCGTTGGAACTGAATTCCCCCGCCGATGAGGGCTGGAATGCCCAGATTTACGACCCAAACGAGGAAAGTTGCAGCTAAAAGTCCCGGCAGCAGGTACCCGGGGGGCTGCATAAAGGCAGCTAAAAGGGCTTCGCGGATTCCAAGTTCTGCAAGAGCTGCTGTTGGAACGACCATATTCCCGAGGTAAACCACGGCAATTGTTGTGTATAGCTCAAGATCCCATTTAATACCCCACGCCGCAAGAGCTGCTGCAAATTGGGTTGCAAAAACAGCATATCGCACCCCGCTAAGGGCGATTTGCCCGCGCCGTTGATTCCGAGAAGAACGCACAAGAGTGCGAGCCCAGCGGTATTTCAACCACCATTTTATCCAAAGACTCGCACGTGCTAGTTGCGGTAGGGACCACCACACTGCACTCACGGTTGCTAGCACGACGAAAACTGACCAATGGACTTCTTTAGGAATGGTCAGTGCATTCTGACCCATCCACGTGTGTGCCCACCATGCTGCCGTCCCAAACGTCAAAGTCCAACCTGACTGGGCCCACGCACCCATCAACCAAGCTTGTGTCCCTCGCACACGAACTGACTTTGGCAATAGGGCTACGCGAGCCACGGCATCGCCGGTTCGATTGGGCGTTATTAAGGCAAATGTCGCTCCAATTAGCACTTCACGTAGGCTTGTCTTCCAGAGCTTATCACTTGTGGCGGTCAGCGCGTGCCATTTTACGGTTTCCAATCCGAGATTGAGCGGTAGCCCAGCGGCAAGGACACTTAAGAGCCACGGATGGTTTGGACGCCACAATGCCTCGAACGCTTTGGGATTCGACCAAATGTGGTGGTCGGCCAAGGCCCAAGCGATGTAACTTAATGCAACTGCTGTGACGATATAGCGAAAACGCATTTCCAAATGTACCTTCGTCCGAGCATGCCTTCCAACCCTCCACCTTCAGAACTTGCTCAGATAATTTTGGGTATTGATCCCGGAACGACGATTATGGGCTACGGTGTAATATGCGTTCGGGGTAAACAGGTCGAATTGGTGGAAATGGGAGCTCTACATCTCACAAAGTATAAGGATCATGCGGTGAAATTGAAGCGGATTTTCGACCGCTGTGTTGCATTGATTGAGTCGCATGCACCAGACCATCTTGCGGTGGAGGCACCGTTTTTTGGTAAAAATGTGCAGTCCATGCTCAAACTAGGCCGCGCCCAAGGCGTGGCGCTGGCGGCTGCCTTGTCTCGAGATATCCCGGTCTCCGAATATGCTCCTCGGAAGGTGAAGCAGGCAATCACCGGTTCCGGTTCTGCTAGCAAGGAGCAGGTAGCTGCCATGGTGGCTCGAACCCTGTCAATCGAGCCCGTCGATATGCCTAAGGAGTTGGACGCTAGTGATGGCGTAGCTGTGGCCTTGTGTCACCACTTTCAATTGGCATCTCCTCGAATGCAAGCGGGGTACACCGGATGGAAGGCGTTCGTGGCCGATCAAAGCGACCGGGTCATTGGTGCTTGACCACCCTCAAGTTTTTCATAATGTAACCTTTTTGATTCCTGACACGTAATCCCGTAGCGAGCTTCGGCTCGATAACAGTATACTTGTTTTCATTCAACAGGGAGGGTCATCCAGCGGGGTGACCCTCTTTTACTTTGTTCCTTTGCGGTTTAGGCCAAAATCGTTTGCTCAATTATGCGGCTGATTAATTCCATTTTACTCAACCCCGAAGCTGCGGCTTGTTTGGGAATGATACTCGCTTCTGAAAAGCCCGGAACCGCATTGATTTCAATAATGTGGATATGATCGGGTGCTTTGGACATCATGTCCACTCGAGCCAAACCCCTCATACCGGTAGCTCGATAGACTTCAATTGCCATTGCTTGCAACTGTTCGGTCCATTCAGATGAAATCTCAGCAGGTGTGATTTCCTCGGATTCACCGGCATACTTTGCCTCAAAATCAAAAAATTCCCGATGTGTACGGATTTCTGTGACAGGAAGGGCAGTCGGCATACCTGATGCATCTGGAATGACCCCAGATGTGAATTCTCGACCGCTAAGGAACGATTCAACGACGACACCGCTGTTGCCAACGGCCATAGCCTTGTTTACGGCATCCGCTAGGTTTTCAGATTTCAAAACCTTTGAGATACCGATGCTTGAACCGGTTTCATTGGGTTTGACGAAACACGGCAACCCAATTGCAGCAATCAGATCTGAGGCATCCCACGATGCCCCGTTCATAATTTCAATGGACTTGGCTACCGGCAGTCCCCTTTCAGCGAGGAAGGCTGTTGTTCGACCCTTGTGAAACGTCATGGCCATGGCATCGGCGTTCCCCGTTGAGTGTGTGACGCCAGCGGCTTCGAGATCGGCTTGTAGCTTTCCGTCTTCCCCAGGGGTGCCGTGGACCATGACAAATGCACCGATGTAGTTGGCTGGATCGGCTTTGAGCTTTGTTAAATCTGTGGACGTCAACTCTCCCTCTATTTCGGCAAACCAACCGTCCTCATTGATGTGCACCAGTGTTGGCGTGAAACGTGTGCGATCGATATTAGCCATGACCATGGCTGCTGACTTGCGCGAAATCTCAGCCTCTCCAGAAGTGCCGCCTGTGAAAACAATGAGGGCTTGCATGGAATCAAGAACGTTTGCTCGAGCCAGTTTATGCGTTTTAAATTTATTTTCCTTTCACCGCCAGTTGTTCACGAATGCGCATCATCCGTTCGAGTACTTCCTGTCGTGAACTACCTGTAATCGTTACGTGGCCCATTTTACGGAAGGGCTTGACCTGGGATTTGCCATAAAGGTGAGGATGAACTCCTTCCGTAGCCAATGCGACGTCGATTCCTTGGTAATCAGGTGTGCCATGGGCTTCAGCCGTTCCAACAATGTTGACCATCGCACCGACGGCATGGACGGGAGCAGTAGAGCCAAGCGGCAGGTCCAAGACCGTTCGAAGGTGCTGTTCAAACTGGGATGTTACATTGGCTTCGATTGTGTGATGCCCACTGTTGTGGGTTCGAGGCGCAATTTCGTTGACGAGAATTCGTCCAGCAGTATCGAGGAACAACTCCACAGCGAGGAGCCCTTCAAAATTCATTGCCTCTACAACCAACTGAGCTATGCGTTCGGCCTCTGCGGCCTGTTCTGCGGTGATGGCTGCAGGTGCGATTAGGTAGTCTACGAGGTTTGCGACGGGGTCAAAAACCGATTCCACAACGGGGAAACATCGTGTTTCACCTGCGCTGTTCCGGGCGATGATGACACTTAATTCTTTGTCTATGTCAATGGAGGCTTCGAGAACACTAGGCACAGTGAATGCCTTGTCGACGTCTGCTTCGTCTCTCAGAATAACCACACCCTTGCCATCGTAGCCGCCTTTGCGCATCTTCTGCACTACAGGAAATCCCATAGCACCCACGTTGTTCATGTCATCGATGAGTTGGTATGGGGCAGTGGGAATCCCATGGGCTTCGAAGAATTGCTTTTGCAAACCCTTATCTTGAATTGTGGCCAAATGGTCAGGTTTGGGAATGACTCGGACTCCTTGTTTTTCCAAGGTGCGAAGGCCATCAACGCTCACATGTTCGATTTCGATTGTGATGCAATCAAGGTCTCGTCCAAAAGCCGCTACGGCTTTGGCATCGTTAAGATCACCTTGTACAAACCGTTGCGTAAAATTGCTGCATGGGGCATCTGCACTGGCATCCATTACTTCAACCCGTGCGTCCAAATCAATAGCGGACTGGATCATCATGCGGCCAAGTTGCCCACCGCCCAACACGCCAATGCGCAAAGAAGGTCCGAACGAAGCTGTGTTTTTGGAATCATTTCCCATAGCACAAAGATATTTGTCGATTTTTGCAGCATGGAATTTTTCGAACAGGTTTTTTTAGGTAATCCTCTGCGTGAGTGGGGCATTGCATTGCTTTGGGCAATTGGCGGTGTTGTAGTTGGTAAATTGCTGTATCGCTGGTTCAGTCGGCGTATGCGAAAATTAGCCGGAAAGACGGAAACGCAATTGGATGATTTGATTGTTGATCAAGTAGAAGAACCCTTGGCTCTAGCGGTCATTCTACTCGGTTTTTGGTTCGGCTATGACCACCTGCACTTCGGGGAAAACATTGACCAGTTCATGGAGCACGTCTTTTCCATTGCCGTGGCAATAGACATTACCTGGATGGCTGCACGCTTGCTCGATAGCCTGTTGGGCAGTTTAATGACCCGAACGGGTGAGCAATCTGATTCGGCCATGATGTCGCAAATGGCACCCATCCTGCGTAAGACACTACGGTCGACGGTTTGGGTACTCGGGGTCATCATGGCCATGAACAATGCTGGTTATGATGTGGGGGCCCTCCTTGCTGGGGTGGGTATTGGAGGTTTGGCCATGGGTCTTGCAGCCAAGGATTTTGTAGCTAACATCTTCGGCGGCATCACCGTTTTTGTTGACAAGCCGTTTTTGGTTGGCGATCGAGTGCAGTTGGATGGGGTGGATGGGATTGTCACTGAAGTGGGCATTCGATCTACACGCATTAAGACCCTTGCCGGTCGAATAGTTACCATCCCCAATCACAAATTCACTGAGAGCATTGTCGAGAACGTTACCGCTGAGCCAGCTAGGAAGATTAGGCTGGATCTTGGTATGACTTACGATACGACTCCTGAACGCATCGAAGAGGCCATGGGTATCTTGACTGAGATTATTGAGAAGCACGTTGGAACCGAGAACGATACAATCATTTGGTTCAGCGGGTTTGGTGACTTTTCTCTCAACGTCAGTGCGATCTATTACGTCCGCAAGGAAGCGGATGTCAGCTTGACACCAGGCGCGATAAATCTAGAAGTCCTGCGCCGATTCAACGAGGCAAAACTTGAATTTGCCTTTCCGACCCAAACCCTGATTCATCAGGGCGAGGTAGGCGCAAACTCCGCTGCAGAATGAACGAAGCAAAAACCATCCAAAAAGCTTACGATATCGTCATCCGCATGGACGAGCCGAGGTATTGGTATTTCTTACTGGGATCTTTCTTGGCGGGTTTTGTCGTTGTGCAGGCATTCCAAAAACTGAGGGGTGAAAGGAAAGAACGGGCTCTTCGGAACATGGGTATTTTCATGGTCTGTGTGAATTTGGTTCTGCCTTTGTATGGGATGCTTCACCCGGATGTCGACCTCAGTCTCCACCGGAATTTGCCGGTGCATTTCTGCGGAATCAACGGTTTATTGGTCGCATTCAATTGTTTTTGGAAGAATCAAAAAATATTCACCTTTTCCGCATTTCTCGGCACCATAGGCGGTTTACACGCTTTGCTTACACCGCAGTTGACCATTGGCGATGCACCGGTGATTCTGACGCATTATTATTTTAATCACTCGGCAATCATTGTGATTCCGATTATTATGGCGCGTGCGTATGGTTTCCGTTTCCCGAAGTGGGGATGGGTTTGGACGTATGCAGCAGCAGCGGTTTTATCGACTGCGGTTGGTGGTTTCAACTGGTATTTGAACACGTTTCACCCGGCAGATGTCACGGCAAATTATATGTATATGTGGGAAGCGCCGAAGGTTGATAATCCTTTCGTGCAGGACATGGCCTGGCCGTGGTACATTCTGCCTTTGCATGCTGGGCTTGTTTTGCATTTGGTGGTGATCAATTTCTGTTACCGCTGGGGGACGCCAATGGCCGCATTGGCTGAGAAGTCGTTGTGGTTGCGCCGATTTAGTTAAGTGGCGGTAGAGCTCAATTCTTTTCAACCTGATTTCCACGGGAGCGGGAAATGCAGGGGGTAAGAAATACCTTCGTTCCATGCGTGCTTACCTCGACTTGATTGAACACTTGTTAAACCATGGCAATCTGCGTGAAGACCGCACCGGTACTGGTACACTCGGGTGCTTTGGATACCAAATGCGGTTTGATTTGCAGGAAGGCTTTCCGGCGTTGACCACGAAAAAACTGCACTTGCGCTCAATTATCCATGAGCTGTTGTGGTTTTTACAAGGAGATACCAATATCCAATACTTGCAAGATAATGGGGTGCGGATTTGGGACGATTGGGCCGATGAGAAAGGCAATCTAGGACCAGTATACGGTTATCAGTGGCGAAGTTGGCCTAACCCTGACGGTACCCATACTGACCAGATAGCCAAGTTGGTGGAGCAGATTAAAACCAACCCGTATTCACGTCGCCACGTCGTCTCGGCCTGGAATCCTAGCTTCATTGACGACATGGCCTTGCCACCTTGTCATTGTTTGTTTCAATTTCATGTCGAAAATGGTCGTTTGAATTGTCAGCTTTACCAGCGTTCCGCTGATACCTTTTTGGGAGTTCCATTCAACATTGCTTCCTACGCCCTTCTCACAATGATGATGGCTCAGGTCTGCGATTTGGAGCCGGGTAGTTTTGTGCACACTTTTGGTGATGTGCACCTCTATACAAACCACGTGGAGCAGGCCCGCGAGCAATTGACACGCAATCCGCTACCGCTGCCTCAAATGTGGATTAACCCCGATGTAAAGGACTTATTCGCTTTCAACTACGATGACTTCAAGCTGTTGAATTATCATCCACATCCGCACATCAAAGCGGCCGTTTCCGTTTAATTCTAGGCCATGCGTGTTTCGATTATCGTTGCCGTTGCGAAGAATGGCGTCATTGGACGAAAAAATAATCTCGTGTGGCGATTGCGCGATGACATGAAATTTTTTTCGGATACGACGAGAGGACACACTGTAATCACAGGTCGCAAGAATTATGAATCCATTCCTGAAAAGTACAGGCCTCTGCCGAACCGATCGAACATCGTAGTGACGAGAAATACCGATTTTGTTGCGCCCGGCTCCCACGTCGTGCATTCCCTCGCTGCAGCAATGGAATATGCAGCCGATATTGGAACCGCGGAAGCTTTCATCATCGGTGGAGGAGAGATATATCGGCAAGCTCTTGAGCGACTAAATGTGGAGCGGGTTTTATTGACCCATGTGAATGCCGAACCGGAAGGAGACACTTTTTTTGAATTGGATTCAGTTGCGACAGGATGGCATCGCACTTCTTTAGGTGAGTTTCGAGCTGATGACCGCAACGAACATGGATTTGAAATTGTCGAATACTCACGCGTAGACTCATGAATGAGATTTACATGGGAGTCGAGCACATCACAGATTTAAACGGTTACGATCATATTCTGTTTCTCTTGGCGCTGGTTTCGTGGGCCAGCTTGGCTGACGCGTGGCGTGTTTTTTTGCTTGCGACAGCATTTACCTTAGGCCATAGCCTCACCTTGCTTTTGGCGGGGATGGGATGGGTTTATGTGAATGGTACTTGGATAGAATTTTTCATCCCGGTGACCATCATGGCAACGGCAATTTGGAACCTGCGCCGTGGTGCGGGAGCAGCGAATCAACGCGGAACCAAGGTAACTTATTTGGCTACGGTTGGGTTTGGACTCATTCACGGCCTGGGCTTCAGCTCATTTTTTCGTATGATGAGTAATGACGGAGAACAAATAGCGATGTCATTGCTACGATTCAACTTTGGTGTGGAAGTCGGTCAGTTGCTCATTCTGGCTATTTGCTTGGCTGCGGCATCCCTCTTCCGGGCAGCTGGTGTCACGCCCCGCGAGCAGCAAGTCTTTATTTGTGCAGTTACTGGAACTGTGGCATTTCTATTGGCCACAGAACGTCTGCCGTTTTAAAATTCATGTCCTGTGACTTGAAATTTGGCCATTTATGTCATGAAGCCATTCCTGTAGGTTGTAAATTTCCATTATGGTTCGCTCCGTTATGTTGTTCCTGGTTCGGGTCTACCAAGTCGTATTGAGCCCATTGCTTGGGTCCAATTGTCGATTTCAGCCGACTTGTTCAGCGTACGCCAAGGAGAGTATTGAAGTGCATGGTCCGTGGCGAGGAGGTCGGTTGGC
>MDTG01178611.1_pt1 | contig 14492 bp, 17 predicted proteins | sample 811421 | NCBI WGS metagenome assembly MDTG01 (sample SAMN05326645, study PRJNA326480) | marine metagenome | isolation source: seawater | place: Pacific Ocean: South East | collected 2011
CATTTAAAAAAATTTAATTGTCCAATAGTTGTTTGTATACATGTATCATTTTTATAAGGTATATTGATACGTTCCCATCTACAAAATGGATCAAAACGTTTTTTTGAATATGCTTTTAATTTTAATTTATAATCAATATAAACTTTGAATCGTTCATCATTATTTTTTTGAATAATTGTATAATATTTTTTTGAATAATTTGTAGCAAACCAATCTACTATCCTTAGAGAGATTGATGATTCACCGTTAATTATATTTAACATAGTCTCTAAATTTTTACCTGTTTTATAAAATTTTAATAAATTTTCTAGTAACAATTCATTTTGTGTATGATATTGTTGTGACATATAATTTATTTTGTTGTTTAAGTATTTAAATCATTTAATATATAAATACTTAAAATATTAATAATAAATGTAATAATAACTATTATAGTTTACAATTATGAAAACGTTTAACAGGTATTAATGGCATACCTCTTTCATGTAGATTTTTTCCATTTTTTACTATTTTTTTTGAAGGATCAATTGGACTTAATGTACCACGATTTATACCATAATAACTTGATAAATCAAAATCATCAAAACATTTATCTAATTTAAAAGAGAATTTTGAAAAAAGGTATATTAATATAACTCTTGCTTCCATTTGTGCAAAATTTTTACCAATACAATCTCTCGGTGGATATGTAAAGGGACTAAATCTTTCGCTGTATGGATTGTATCCTGCAAAATCTTGATTATTCCATAATTCATTGTCTTTAAATTCTCTGTCTGGATTAAATACATCTGCATCATCACCCCATAATAATTTTGAACGATGTTTTACCCAATTTGTTATTTGTACATATGTTCCTTTTGGTAATTTTACTTCTTCGCCATCACTTCCTATTATATAATCGTCATATTGTAATTCTCTAAAAGTTCCATTAGGAATTGCTGACCACAGACGTAATATTTCAGTCCAACATCTAGATAAAAATTTAAAATGTTTTAAATCTTCATATCTAATGTCTCTACCATTATTAACTGATAAAAAACTATCAATCTCTTGTTGTAGACGCTCTTGATAATCTGGACGTTTTGCCATTTCATAGCAAAAAAATGCCATACTATGACCAGTTGTATCATGCCCTGCAAATGAAAATATTAGACCATTTCCCCATCGTGTAATATGATCCGCTTGTTGATCAGCAATTGCTCTTCCTAGTGGTCCATTTATTGCACGTTGTTCATTGACAAAAAGGTCAATATGTGCTGGATCAAAGTTTATATTTATACTATTTTCTAAGTTTTTTATAAGATCATCCATATATTTTGTTAAAGTGCCTGATTTTGTTTTACCTTTAAATGTATCTCTAATTAATTTATTATTTTCTTCTGTATACATATTATCATTTCCAAACATTGTTTTGTTTAATTGTGCATTTGCTTCATGTAATAAAAAATCGCACATATCAACTGTAACATTCTGCTCTTGAATTTTTAACAATTTATCACAGCAATATTTTGCTCTATCAACTGTTTTATAAAATACCTGTTTTAGTGATGCATTTGGTAAAAAAGCCTGTGTAAAGTGATCGCGTTGCTCTCTCCAATTATCATTATTTGTTGTAGAAATAATACTATCCATTAGTAAAGGAGTAAAGTTTGGTTGTTTTTTAACATGTCTCTTTGCAATATCAATACAATCTTCTGGATTAGATAGTAAAACAATTTGACCTATATAACTTTCACCTTGTTCGGGTATTAACATGTCGCTACCAGAATTAAATTTCGCAACTGGTTTCTCAATAATTGTTGGTAATATTATATTTGAATAGTCACCACATGTTCCATATTTTTCTATCAATTCAGTTAATTTTAAATAATTCAATCCTATACTATCCGCTTCAAGCATCTCAATATATGCGTCTTTTTTTGATATACCATTTTTGACAGGTCCATCTATATTTTCAAACAAATTATCATCTGTGCAATCAGGTAAACTTAAGTATTTTTGTTCCATTGTTTTGCTATCGGTTGTTTTATCTGCAAATCCAGCTGGAAAAACATTATCTGATATGGTCTTTAATATTTTATTATTTGGTAATTTTACTGCACTCTGTTCTTCAATATTTTCAACTTTATGCATTATAAAAAATAAAAATATTATTTCTTTTTTAATATTTCTAAAAATTTTAAAAATGATAATACGTTAATGCAACCATACCAAAATCATCGTAATCATCGTGTTGTTTTGGTTCTTCTTTTTCCTTAATAATCAGATTTTTACTTAAACTGTAATCTTCAAATACCATACTATTACAATTTTCTATTTTTTCTTGACAATTCATATACTTATTTCCATTAAAAACTTTCCAGTGATGCAAAACATTACTAGTGATAAAACTTTTTGAATTACGTGTAAAGATATACTTTAGTGCTAGCATTTGATAAATTAATATAGATATATTTTTAATCAATTTTTATTAAAAGTATTATAACGTATATTGTAATTTATATAATTATCAATTAGTAAAGTTAGAATTACATGGTTTTAAGTAATTATCTTGATTAACTAAATCATTTACATAATTAGAGCTTGATAAAAAGGGATTTTGATTTGATTGAACAAATAAATCACGTTCTGCTATTTTTTTACTACTATTTTCTCTAAGAGAGTTATTTGGTTTAATTGCAAAGATTTGCTCATTATTAATGGGATTTTCTAATTTAGTATTTTCTGATGTAAACTGTGTATGTTTAATACCCATAACATTATCATTATTTGAATCTAAATTATTTTGTTCACTATTCATATTTATACTTGTTAAACGATAATCATTTTTTATTTCTACATGATTAAATTTACTTTCAAAATTATCATTTAATGCAAAATTATCAGGACTAGGTTGATAACTTGAAACAGGTAAATCATATGTATTTACAGTATCTTGTTTTATTGTAGTATTTTCAACCGGTTGAGGTTTTTTATTTCTGGGTGTTCTTTCTGGTTTTTCATTTGATTTCCACGATTTATGTATCATATTTTATTATATATAAAAAATTTATTTATTTTATAAATTTATCCTATTAAAATTAAATAATGTGATACGACAAAATATGATTTTATATTTATAATATTTAAATTATTTTATAAATCTCTTCTTCTAAATCATCTAGGTCAGGTGGTTCTAGTTTATTATAATCAATACTTCTCTCTGGATCTCCAAATGTTTGTGGTTGTAACCCATTTACTCTAACTGGTACTGGCCAATGACTCGTGGTTCGTCTTTCGTTGTAATATTTACGTCTTTTTTCAATCATTGTAACTGTATTTTTAGGGTGACTTTTTGGTAAATAGCATACATATTGTACATATCTCTCTTCAGAATTTGGTTTTCCATATTGATTTTGGTGAAATACTCTACTGTCCCAAATAGCCAATGCTCCTGCTGGTATATGTAATACACGTTTTCTATCTTTTATACTTTCTAAAAATGTTTCATCAATAAGTTGCCAATTTTGACTGCTTTTAATGTTTCTCTCTGTAAAATATTTTTCATGAATCCTATGTGTTCCTTCATAAACAACTAATGTTCTTTCTCTATTGTCTGTAAGACCGACTAGTCCCTGATAACACTGTAAACCTTTACTATTTGGTGCTTGATCAGTGTGTGTCCAACATTTATCTTTTAATGTACAGTTTTTAGGAATATAACAACAACTGTCAAATGAAACAACTAGATTAGGTGTATTCCATAAATGTTTATATATATTTATAATATTTGGGCGCGTACGTATAAACCAAGAATGACGTGCATGTCCAGCTTCGTGAAATTTATATATTCCATGGGGATTAACTGATTTATGTATTTTATCATGATTTGGAATTTTTGATTGCCATTCTTTAAAGAGAGATTTTGCATATTGCACTTCATCATTTGATAACACATCAGGAATAATACAATAACCATTTTTAAAAAGCTCTGTTTTGATATTAATTGTGGATTTCATTATTGTATTTAAAATAATAAATAACAATAAATCAATTTTTTTCTCTATTTTTAAAAATTTTATAAAAAACTTTTTTTTATTCAATCTTTACAAATCGCATATTTTTTGATTTGGTAAATCTCTCTACATTCATGTCTTTTCTTTGAATATTACATTTTAAACATGAAATGTTTACGTTATCTCTATTATGTCCTTCGTCATTATCAATTCTATCTAATGTCCACTGAGTATTATCATGACATTTATTATAAAGTATTGAAATATTTGTATTACAATAAAAACAATGTAGTTTTGATGCTACAAGTTTTTCTATTACTTCTTCATGTTTTATAAAATAACGATCATCAAAATTTTTATTTTTATTGTCTTGATTTTTATAACCTCTTAGTTTATTTTTTATTTCTTTTTCAATTATCTCGCGTTCGCTAAACTGATTATCCAAGAATAATTTATTAATATAATTTGTTTGTTTTGTATGTGTTAAGTTTTTAAAATCAATATTAGAATTTTTCATATTTTCTCTCTTTGGTTCATTTTTAAAAATTTTATCTCTACTTAGTTTACCTTTTATTTCTATAATTTTGCTCATTATATAAATAATATATTTGTTTTTAATAAAAAAGGTTAAAATTTATTTATTATATATATGTAGAATGAAAAAAGATGAATGCCAAGAATTAAAAAATATTAAATATAAAACAATGTTATTGACGAATAATCCAGTTGAGAATGAAACTCAAGAAACAATTACGTGCATTGATGATTTTTTAGAGAAAGAAAAGCAATTAAATACTAAATTACCATGGAGTAAATTGGATAGAAATATTAAATTGAAAAAACTTAATAATTTTGCCGATTATTATATTAAAGCAAATAATTTATCATCACAAGATAGTAAACAACTTAAGTCTGTATTAAAAGATTCACTTGATAAAAAATTATTAGTAAAATCAAGTGTTGTTATATACGATAAAAATAAAGAATTAATATCAAATATAACAAATTTAAGTTATAATAGTGTTACAAAGAAATTTTTAGTAAAGGATCTTACAAAACGAACTGTTACAAGTAAATCATTGGCGCCAAAAAAGCCAAGAAAAACACGAAAGATTGAAAAAGAAGACTTAAAAAAAGAAAAAAAATAAAATTGATATGATATAAAATTATTCTATTATATTTACTAAATATAATGGAACCTGAAGATAGATTAGAACTTATTGAACAACATGGTAATATTGCTTTATCTATGATTTTTAATGATATTAGTAAAATTGCTGAAGAAAAATTTATAGATAATGTTAAGAATGAAATAAAAACAATATTAACTATTCAATTACAACATTTATATAATCATGATATTGAAAATGATATTACAGAAATTATTAAAGAGATTTTTGATATAATACATAATACATATATTCCGAAACGTTCATATTTAAGTACATTTATAATAAAAAAATTAGATTATAATACACGTGAAAAAATTAAACAACAAATATTGTATCTTAGAAATGTTCCACAACCTGAACAACGTACATCAGAATGGTATGAAATGAGACATAATTTGATAACCGCTAGTAATGCATGGAAAGCTTTTCATACACAATCTTCTATAAATCAATTAATATATGAAAAATGTGAACCAATTAATACTGAAAAATTCGCATCTGTTAATGTAGATTCTCCATTTCATTGGGGTCAAAAATATGAACCTGTTTCAGTTATGTTTTATGAAGAAAAATATAACACTAAGATTGAAGATTTTGGTTGTATTCCTGATATTAATAATAAATTTTTGGGAGTTTCTCCTGATGGTATAAATGTGAAATATGATAGTGATTTATATGGTAGAATGTTAGAGATAAAAAATCCTATTAGTAGAATTATTAATGGAATTCCAAAACGTGAATATTGGATACAAATGCAATTACAAATGTCTGTTTGTGGACTAAATGAATGTGATTTTCTAGAGACTTCTTTTAAGGAATATAATTCATATGATGAATTTATAAATGATGGAAATTTTAATAAAACAAAAGATGGTAAGCAAAAAGGTATAATGTTAAACTTTTTAAGAGATCAAAAACCAATATATGAATATGCACCTCTTAACATTTCTGAATCAGAATATAAGATTTGGGAAGCAAAAAAGATGAAGCAACATATGGATGATACTTGGATAAAGAATATTTATTATTATCTACATGAATATAGTTGTGTTTTAGTATTACAAAATATGTCATGGTTTAATTATGCAAAAAATATTTTATCAGATTTGTGGAATATTGTTTTAAAAGAACGTGTTACAGGATATGAACATAGAGCACCTAAAAAGAGAATTAAGACAATTAAAAAATGTAAAGAAAATGATGATGAAGATATAACATTAACAAACTGCATGATTAATTTAGAAAATATTTAATCATAATTATAGAAATTAACACGCTTATTATTTGATTTTGGTTTGACAATCCTTTTTTCTTGTTGTATTTTTAATTCTTTTTCTTGATAATATGTATTTGTAATTTCGATAGGTATATTAGATTGCATATTAGATTCTTTATAATATTTATGATTATTTGTAACTTGTTTATATGGATTGGTTTGGTGTTTATAATAACTTGAATATGTTAAATTGTTATTACGAGGTGTTTTTGTGTCTTCTGAAAAATTAAAACCAAGAATATTGAATCCCTCACTATTAAATCCTTCAATTTCATTACTTTTTTCTAAATATGTATTATTTTTTTGTGGCATATTTTTTGATGTTAAAACTTTTGAATTTATTTCTTCATTTTCTTCATTTTGTTCATTTTCTTCATTTTCTTCACTCTTTATATCAGTGTAAGTGCAAAAAAATATAATACTTAATAATAACACCATTAAAAATAATTTTAAAATACTTAATTTCATATATATTAATAAAGATTAAATAGATGATTTAAAATTTATTTATTATACAATATAAATGGATCTTTTACAAGAGATGCGTGTAATTAAACGTAATAATAAAAGTGAAACATTTTCTTTTGACAAAATATTAAATCGTATCAAAAAATTAGGTTCTGAAGCAAAAATTTCATTAAATTATTCGGCATTAATTATGAAAATTACAAATCAGTTACATGATAATATTGAAACTTATAAAATAGATGAACTTATGGCTGAACAATGTGCATCGCTAATTACATCACATTTAGACTATGGTAAATTAGCAGCCCGTTTGGTAATATCTAATAATCAAAAAAAAATGCCAAAAACCTTCTCTAAAGCAATGATGATGCTTGCTCAAAATGAAACGGTACATAAAAAGAAACATTCTTTGTTAGGTGAAAATGAAATATCATTTATTAAGACAAATCAAAATGAATTAAATAAAATGATTGATACTGAACGTGATTATCTAATTGATTATTTTGGTTTTAAAACTTTAGAGAGAGCATATCTCATGAAACTAAACGATAAATGTGTTGAAACTATACAATATATGTGGATGCGTGTATCAGTTGGTATTCATTGTCATAATGATAAGTACGATAATAAAGAGAAATTAGATAAAATTAAGGAAACATATGATTTAATGTCACAAAAATATTTTACACATGCAACACCTACACTTTTTAATAGTGGAACACCTAAACGTCAATTAAGTTCTTGCTTTTTACAAGCCATGAAAGATGATAGTATTGATGGTATCTATAATACTCTAAAAGACTGTGCCAATATATCTAAATGGGCAGGTGGTATTGGTTTACATGTACATAATATAAGAGCAGCTGGTACACGTATAAATGGAACAAACGGTACAAGTAATGGTCTAACGCCAATGTTAAAGGTTTTTAATAATACAGCACGATATGTTGATCAAGGGGGCGGTAAAAGAAATGGAAGTTTTGCAATTTATCTTGAAGTTTGGCATGCAGATATATTTGATTTCTTAGATCTAAAGAAAAACCATGGAGATGAAGAATTACGTGCTCGTGATTTATTTTATGCACTATGGACATGTGATTTATTTATGGAGAGAGTAGAAAAAGACTCTGATTGGACACTTATGTGTCCTTATGAATGCCCTGGATTAGCAGATGTATATGGTGATGAATTTAAATCATTATATATAAAATATGAAACAGAAAATAGGGGTAAACGTACAATTAAAGCAAGAGAATTATGGTTTGCAATTTTAGATAGTCAGATGGAAACAGGGACACCTTATCTTTTATATAAAGATGCTGCAAATAAAAAGTCTAATCAGAAAAATTTAGGAACAATTAAATCTAGTAATTTATGTACAGAGATTATTGAGTATTCAGATAAAGATGAAACAGCTGTTTGCAATTTAGCAAGTATTGCACTTAGTAATTTTGTAGTGATTCCACTTGTCTCTAAATATAATGAATGTAAAAAAGCAATTCTGTACACAAAAGAACATTGTAAATGGTGTACAAAATTAAAGAAACTATTAACATATCATGATATATTTTATACAGAAGTAAAACTAACACCAGAAAGTTTCAAAGAGAAAAAAGAAGAATTAGGTTTTAATACAGTTCCTCAATTATATTTTGATGAAACAAGAATAGGTGGTTATGATGATTGTGGTAAATTAACAGTGCCTTTTTTTAATTATAATAAATTAGAAGAGATTACTGGCGTTATTACCGAAAATTTAAACAATATTATTGATATTAATTTTTATCCTACACCTGAAACAAGAAACAGTAATATGCGACATAGACCAATTGGTATAGGAGTTCAAGGACTAGCTGATACTTTTATTAAAATGAATATTGCATATACAAGTGATGATGCAATTGAATTAAATAAAAACATATTTGAGACTATATATTATGCTGCTCTTGTTAAAAGTCTTGAATTATCTAAGAGAGACGGGAAATATAGTTCATTTAAAGGAAGTCCAGCATCAGAAGGTATTTTACAATTTGATATGTGGAATGTAAAACCTTCAGATAGATATGATTGGAATTTATTGAAAAAAAATATTAAAAAGGATGGTCTTAGAAACTCTTTGTTATTAGCCCCAATGCCAACAGCATCAACTAGTCAAATATTAGGTAACAATGAATGTTTTGAACCATTTACTAGTAATATATATAGCAGACGTACAAACGCAGGTGAATTTATATTAGTAAATAAATATTTAATGAAAGAATTACAATATTACGATCTTTGGAATGATGATCTTAAAAATAATATCATTGCAAACAAAGGTAGTATTCAACACCTTGATATAATAGATGAAGAGATAAGAGAAAAATATAAAATAGTTTGGGAAATACCTATGCGTCATATGATAAATCTTGCAGTTGATCGCGGAGCATTTATATGTCAAAGTCAGAGTTTAAATCTTTGGTTGGAAGATCCGAATTATAAAAAATTAACAGCAATGCATTTATACTCTTGGAAAAGAGGTCTTAAGACAGGAATTTATTATTTAAGACGTAAACCAAAACATCAACCTCAACAATTTACAGTTATACCACAACAATCAAAAGAAGTAGAAGAATTAAACCAAAAAAATCAAGATGTTGAAGAAACTATATGTGAAATGTGTAGTTCATAATTTTATGCAGCTGAAAATGCAAAAATTATTAAAAATGAAGTTACTAATACAGCACACAATACATTTCCAACACATTCTTTATCTCTTTCTGCATATATATTATTTCTGTTATTATTATTTCTGTTATTATTGTTTCTATTATTATTATTTCTGTTATTATTATTTCTAGTTGTTATCTGAATATTTTGATTTATATTAATTTCTATATCTCTATTGTTATCATTATAATTATCACGTTCAAGTATCAAATCTGCAATTCCAGTTTCTATTATAATATTATGCAAAGAATTAATATTTGAATTGTTATTTTGTATTATATCACGAATACTATTACGTATTGTATCAGGTGTATCATTACGTAATACAAATTCATTTCCATTATATAATACATATCCAATCCAATTTAAAGGATATCGACAAATAGGACACTTATTTAAGCAATCTTTATTTTCTAATTCTATAATACATTCACTACAAATTTTATGACCACATAATAAGTAATCAAAATTATTCTTTTCGTCTAAACAAATAGGGCATTCATTACCATTATTTATAGAATTATCATCACTAATTGAATTATCAGAATAAATAGTTGGAGATTTTAGTGGACTACATGGTTTATGTACAATAAAAGATGTTTGTTGATTTTCTATATCTGTATTTACCTCCATATAAAATAGAGTAAGAGTTTAAAATAATTAAAATTGAAAATATATTTTTATTTTACTTTATTAAACTAAATGAATAAAGAAACAATTATGATGTATACTATAAAAAGTATAACTTATAATCATTATATATACAATTTTACTCTATATATAATTGTAATGCTTTACAAAGTATTTAATTTTAAAATATCAAATATGATTTTAAAATTAGTAAATAAAAAAGTAATTAATATTCAATTGTATAGAAATAAATATAACGATATTGCTTATAATGAATTTTTAAACAAAGGTAAAAACATAGAATTTTGCAATAGCCTATTTAAAGATAATACATTTTATGATTTTAAAATCAATAATTTTCCATATAATTTTGATAATAATTATAAGCATTACGTTTTGTGGGTACATCCATCGCTTACAATTAATATAAATTTTAATGAACATATTGAAAATATAATTGTTAACCATTTAAAAATAATATTTAAATCATATAAAAAATTTTATTACTTTATTAATGCACCTTCTATTAAAAGTATAAAAAATATTCAGCACATTCACGTTGTTATTGAAAATCCAATTTTTATATAAATTTATCTTAAATTTCACATTGTTCAAATAGTTCTTTAAATTCACTAGATGTTTCATAAATATCTATTTTTTTTTCTAATTTATAGTAACATCTAAAGCAAATTAAAACATCTATTAGTGCATTATGTGTATTTTTTGGTTCTTCATTAAATAAATGTTTATATAGCTCACATAGTTTCGGACGTTTATAATATTTCTCTCCAGTTTTACTGTTTACAAGTTCAATTTTACAAATATCACGGCTATTTTTCATTGTACAATAATAATTGCGATTTTTATAAAGTTCATGTCTAAAATTATTTCGTCCTGATTCAACCATTATCATCTGTTTATCAAAACACAAATTATGTGCAATTATCATATGAGATTCTTTTACATGTTTACGAAATTTTGTAAGAGCTTCTATTATTGGAATACCCTTTGTATTAGATATTTCACGTGTAATACCGTGAATTTTAATACTATCTTCTGGTATATCTACATTTTCATCTAGTTTAATAATATCATTGACGATTGTTAATTGCCCTGTATCAGTATCATATATTATATATGATAACTGAATAATATGAGGCCATTTATCAGTATCCGTAAATGAAGCACCATAAACAGGTAATCCAGTTGTTTCAGTATCGAATGTAAGTAGTCGCATTTTATCTAAAATAAAATTAACTATTTAATATTCAATTTTATATTAAATATTAAGTATAATTTAATTACTATTTTTCTCTCTCTGTTCCATAAGTGTTTTGTATAATATACTTTTTTTAAATAAACTTATTTCATATTCAATCTTTTCTATACGATATAAGGCTTCTTTAAAAAATATTGGTAATATTGTACTTAATTTCTCTCCTCTTTCAAATCTAACATGCATTTGTGTTCTCCAAATTTCATTCCATGGCTCATCTGATTCACTTCCCAGTTGTTTTATTTTATCAATTATAAAATTCATAATATTTTTAATCATAGTAATATCAAATGCATTATGCTTTACCATTGTTCTAAAATGGTCAACATCTAAATGTTCGTGCATATCTTCATGCAAATCAACTCTTTTTGGTACAACAAGACATATGCGAGCTCTAATTTCTTCAAGTATGGCAAATGTAGAATCAAAATCATTATTATCAATATCACATGTAATAATATCAAAATAAGCTCTTTTCATTTGTTCTTGAACTCTTCTTTTTAAATTTTCTACTTCATTAATATCATCATCTATGTTATTATTATCTGTATTATGATTTTCACCCTCCATATTAGGATTATCATTGTCATTATTATTAATTTTTGTGTTTTCCATTATGTTATATAATATTATTTTTAATTTTAAATAAAGATATATACATATTATTTGTATAATGGAGGATAAATCAGAGAGACCTAGTTGGCATGAATTTTGGAAAGATATTGTATTAAAAACCGCAACACGATCACCATGTAAACGTCTACATGTTGGCTGTTTATTAGTTCGTGATAATCGTGTTATATCACAAGGGTATAATGGTTATTTGCCTGGTTGTGCACATGAACAAAAAATGAGGGATGGTCATGAAATGGCTACAATACATGCAGAGATGAATACAATAACTGATTGTGCAAATCGTGGTGTTAGTTGTAAAGATGCAACTGCATATATAACTCATTATCCATGTATTAATTGCATGAAAACATTATGTGCGAGTGGTATAAAAAAAATTTATTATATTGATGATTATCATAATGATGAATTAGTAAATTATTTTTCTGAAATAGCATCTGTACCAGTTGTTAAATTGTCATAATCTAGATTATCATGTATTGTTTTACAAATACCATAACTTCTGCGATGCCATGGTGTTGCACCAAATTTTTTAATAGCATCTAGATGTTGTTTTGTTCCGTATCCTTTATTTTTTAAAATTCCATATTGTTCATCAATAGTTGGATACTGATTACATAGTTTTTTAATATATATATCTCTTTCCGTTTTTGCTAAAATAGAAGCAGCTGCAATACATGTATATGTATTATCACCCTTTTTAATACACACGTGTTCAATTGTTTCTATACAACTTTTATCTTTATTGAAAATTGTATATGGTTTAAAATCATTACCGTCCACTAAAATTCTATAATTTAAATTATTTTTATCAATATTTTTTTTAAAAATTTCAGTGACACAATTTTTCATTGATTCTAATGTTGCTTGACGAATATTTATTTTATCTATTTGTTTTTCATCATTCCATAATACAACCCATGCGAGTGCATTTTCTTTGATATATTTAGCAACTGCAATTATTTTTTTATCTGATGAAAACCGTTTACTATCCTTTAGTAAATCGTGTTGAAACGAGAGATTTTTGGGAAGAATAACACCTGCTGTATAGACCCTACCAAAAAGTGGACCTCTACCTGCTTCATCGACACCAATTTCATATTTTTCATCTTCATTATAATAAATATTCAATCCATTTGATGTAATTGTAGAAGTCATTAATATTAATTAATCATATATTATACATTTCAATTATTTTTCATATTATATTATAAATGAATGAAATGCGGTTATTACTTTTGTTGATTTTTATAGGTTCCTCATTTATATTTGTGGAATGTTTTAGACAAGATATTAAAAATAATTTAAATATAACTTTACTTGGAGCAAACAATAATACTTGGGGTCCTGCTTTACAAAATAATGAAATATTTAAAAATAATTATACACCTATTGCTAATAACGTTAATTATAACACTTTACCAGATTTATATAGATATTTTTTTGTTATTTTCTTAGGAGGATTTGTAATATTTTTATTGTTATAAACTTTTTTCGTTATATAAAGTATAATAATGAAAATTGATGGATCTTGTGTAATAATAATTATGTTGATTTTATTAATAGGTTGTACACTTTTAGGAAGAAAAAAACCACTCATAGAAAGTATGACAGGTAATCATACAAATGTTACATGTGACACTGATTCAGATTCAGATTCAGATACTGATTCAGATTCCGATTCGGATTCTGACAATAATTTTGATTATAGTGGAAGTTATTATTCAACAATACAAAATAAAAACAGTAGTTTAATGCCATCTAATGATGATAGTTATAATAGTAAGAAAAAACATAAAAATAGTCATAAACATCAAAAATCAAGTAATGTTAGTCTTGTAGGTGGTTCAAACTCAGCAAACAGTATGGTTTCACAAGTAAATCGTTTTAATGCCAAACATAATAATGGTGTTCCAGCTAGTCAAATACCAAGTGGTCAAGAAGATTTATACATATTAAAATCTGAAATAGTACCACCTGTGTGTCCTGCTTGTCCTGCAGTAACGGCGTGCCCAACTAGTAAAAATAAGTGCCCGCCTTGCCCTGCATGTGAAAGATGCCCTGAACCTGCATTTAAATGTAAAAAGGTACCTAATTATAACTCAATAAATAATAATCAACTTCCTCGTCCTGTATTAAATAGTTTTAGTCAATTTGGCATGTAAATATTAAATATAATAATATTAAATATAATAAAAATATAAACAATTATAATTTTATTATAAATATTAAATTAAAATACTAAAATCTTATTTAATTTTTAATAACCATATTATTTTTAAATGTATACCATTGTTCATCTTTACCCTTTATTGATTTTTCATAGAATACCG
>MDTG01377495.1_pt1 | contig 14492 bp, 16 predicted proteins | sample 811421 | NCBI WGS metagenome assembly MDTG01 (sample SAMN05326645, study PRJNA326480) | marine metagenome | isolation source: seawater | place: Pacific Ocean: South East | collected 2011
ACCGGTGTCTGAAACCACATCACAACCTGTATCAGAAACCAAATCTGAACCGGTGTCTGAAACCACATCACAACCTGTATCAGAAACCAAATCTGAACCTGTATCAGAAACTAAATCACAACCTGTATCAGAAACCAAATCTGAACCTGTGTCAGAAACTAAATCTGAACCTGTTTCAGAAACTAAATCTGAACCTGTATCAGAAACCAAATCAGAACCGGTGTCTGAAACCAGATCTGAACCTGTATCAGAAACCAAATCTGAACCTGTGTCAGAAACTAAATCTGAACCTGTATCAGAAACTAAATCACAACCTGTATCAGAAACCAAATCAGAACCTGTATCAGAAACTAAATCACAACCTGTATCAGAAACCAAATCTGAACCTGTATCTAATAAAAAACTAGATAAAAATAAAATAGGAAAACTAATATCAGAAACAATATCTGATAAGATAACTAATAAAGACGAAAAAACATCCAAAATATCACTTAAAGATGCAGCTAATATGACAGTCAAAAATAAGAATAAAACAAAAACTAATAAAATACAGAGTGCCGGAGGATATAACAACGATTTAAACCTTATTGATATGTTAGATAAAAGTAAACAAATACAAGAAGATGAAGAAAGTTACAACTTTTATGATATGATGAATGCATAGATAATCATAAAATGCCTTTTATGATAACCTATATTATATTAGATATTTTGGTGATTTTTTCATCGATTATACCCTCTTTTGCTAAAATTATATTTTCTATACTTTTTAAGTATGAATCATTATTTAGATTATTATTATTACTTATAGACTTGAATAAACTACTCAATAAAACAATATCATTTCTATCCCAGATACCCTCAAATGCCTTATCTAGATTAAGTTTTGTATTAGATGATAGCTGCAAATCATCACTTATCGATCTTGATTTATCATATGAATCTATATGAACTGATCTATCTATAAGCTTTTGTTCTAATATATTTATATACAGATCAATCGTATAACATACAGTACAAGCATCATTATTATAACTTTTTTTAAGTTTTTTTAATCCATCAATTGCATTATTATATATTAATTGTAATTCATCTGACTCATTTGGTGGATACAATTCGATACATCTCATTAAAGGTTTTAATAAAAAATGTATTTCTTCTCTATTATTTCCCCAAGCATAGCGAATTGTTCCTTGTAGCATACCAGGTTCTTGCATAAATATTCTATTATTATGAACTGCTATTTTAACACCATTTTCTTTAAAAGATATTATTGCAAGCTTGAGTAATGTTGAAAATGGCTCTAAAATCTGATTATTACTTTTATTATTTTTACCATTTGTTGACATGAAAGTATATGCTTGTTTAAGAATAGAAAAATTTAGATATGAATACATATATACTAAACTGTCAAAATTCTTAAGTATCTTTAATTTAATATAAAATAAATTTGATAATCATTTAAAAAATATTATGTAAATATAAATAAATATGATCATACCTATTAGATGTTTTACTTGTAATAGGGTATTAGCTTCAAAATACTGTGAATATCTAAACATCATCTCTTCAAATTCAAATACAGAAAATATTATCAATGGTAATCCTGATATTGATCTTGACAAAGACAATATTTATCAAGAAGCATTCAAAAAAGTTGGAGTTAATGATAGATACTGCTGTAAACGACATCTTATATCTCATACTGATTTAATTCAAAAAATATAAGTATAATTATAAAAAAATCTATTATTATTATATAATGAAGGAGGTTATCAATTATAGTGTTATAGTGATCATAGTTTTAGTACTTGCTTATTTTTTTAAAGGACCTTTCTATAAAATAATGGGTTCAATTAAAAACATTTTTACTAGTGCAATGCCACAGTTTAATTTAATTTATATTTAATAGTTGTTTATAACAATTTATCTATTTCTTATATTATATTAAATGGATAAATCTAATAAATTTTCTTTTGCTATGAGTAAAAAAGAAAAAGAAAACATTAATAAACTTAATATTGATTCTAATAATAATCAAATACAACATAGAAAAGATAATGATCTAATTAATCTTTCTCTTAAAAGTCTATTTGAAATGTGGGCATCTACTAACATAAAAGTATTTAGAGATTTAGTAACATTCATATCAACAATTGATAAATATTCTACATACTTTAATGATATTGATGAAACCAGACAATGGTATAATGGAATTATGGTTATATTAAGGAAATTATTTAAAATATTTACAAAAGACAACAGACCAATTTTTATAGGGATTACATTTATCTTTTTATCATTTGCTCTATATTTAATACAAATAACTTCTTAATCTATATTAAATGATAACAGATATTATTTACTCATTTAATAAAAAAGACTACTTTAAATATTTTTTCATAACAATTATGATATTCATTTTTTTTAATAAGATCAAGGTAGTTGACATATCTAATATATTTCCTTTAGTAATAACCATATGTATTATCTATTATATGATAAACAATCATATACTTAGAAATTTCTCAGAAATGGAAAAATACAACAATAAATTAAAAGTTGTAAATGTTGATAAATATAAATTCGTCAAAAAAGACGTTTATATCATAGATTGTATTGTAAAATTAGAGAATCTTTCTATCGTCAATAGACCGAAGTTCAATAAATTTTTAAACTATACTAACAAGTTTTTTATGTATTATGAAATGTCTAAAGCAAAAAATCTTAGACCATCAGATAATTACAATAGTGCCAAGGATAATGCCATTAGGTCTATAAATACACTTTTATCATTTAATGTTGATCTCAATAATTATCCCTATCTAGAAGATAATAAAGAAATCTCTAATAAGCTAGTATATGTTAATAATAATATAGATGAATGTATAAAAATAATACGTAAAAGATTTTCTATTTTTCTTACAGAAATAGAGAAAAAGATAAATTCTGATTGGTATAACGAAGATAATATAAATATATTTTCAAAACCAATTTATCCGGATGATATTGATAATAATATAGAAACAGATGTGTTATTTTCAAATAGATTTAATATATTATAATTTAATTAACATTACAGTTAATTAAAATATAAAATTATTATATAATGTCTAAAAATACACGTGATCTAGCAATTCTAGTAGATAAAAATTTTGGATCTATATATAACACATCTGGTGGTGGAAAAAAACAATATGGAGGTATGAATGTTAAGGAATTTCTTAAAAATATACTAGGAAACAGAGTACTAGATATATATCTTAAATATTTAGGTATAAAAACACTCACTACAGCATCATTGGTACCATTTGGCCTTATATTAGGTAAAGATCTAGCTGAAAAACTTATTGTACAAACTGGTGGTGATATTTTATCAGTTAAAATTCCATTTATAGATCATCCATTAATAGGTAATTATCTCAAATTAGCAGGAATATCAACTGCAAGTCTTACAACATCAACACTGGTTCCTCTTGGTATTCTTATGGTTATCCATAATCTATATAATAGTAGACAAACAGGAGGAAGAGTTAGTTTACCTAGCGAATACTTTAAACCACAGAAAAATCAAAAAGGTGGCTCACGAACATTTTTTGCATCATCTATACCACCTAATGTAATACAAAGAATAGATAATGCTATAAGAGGTCAACCATTATCTTCTTCTAGTAACTATATGGCGTGTCAAAATGGTGTATGTGGTGTAAATCAACATTCTTCATACTTTAAGCCAACTACAACTAATATGACTTCACCCGGTTTCCCTGAATTTAATATATCATCGAAAACTATTCCAGTCGGTTGGAGTGGTACTTATGATGCTGTAACATTTTCTGAAATTCCTCAAACTATGGCAGGTGGATCATTAGAACCTAATGAGCTTAGAGCAGCAAGACCAGCTATTAAAAGCGTACCAACATCACAATATGGAGGTTCTGTAAATAAATCAGAATTAAATAGTTATTACGAAAAAATAATGAATAAAAACAGAACACCAGTAGTTAATAACCTTATAAATAAATGGCAAAGCACAAATAGAGAATCCTTACCTAACAATATGTCTAAAATGATCAAAAAAATGTCTAATGATAAAAGATATTCAAATAAAACAATTGTAAAACTCTTTCCTAAAAACATATTACTTCAAGGATTACATTAAAAATACATAAAGGATATATCAAATAAAATAAATAAATGATTTTAGATTTTATTTATTTATTTATACAAAATAATATCATCGCATTCTCAAATACAATATACTTACGATCCTTTTTTAATACAATATTTCTACTCACTATATCATCAACTATACCATATTATACACTAGACTTAATATCAAATTTATCTCCTATAGATACTATCAATATTATATCTAGTAAACTATCACATACATTATATCAAATTCCGAGTTTTATCATTTTATTTATTATACATAACTCAAAATTATGTAAACTTTTAGGTACAACATTTAAAGTACGTAATAATCCTAATCATATATATCTTACCTGTTTTTCAACCTTTATGTACATCATATTTTATGTAATCAACATAATTAATGATTCTTATCTTATATCATACTATATTTCAAATATACTAAGTTATAGTATTTTCTTTAACGAAATAGCATATACCTTTTTAGATAATAATAAATATAATTATAATAATCGTATCGATTTTTATAACAACAATTATAAAATATTCATTTTTTATGGTGCAATAACATCATATTTACTATTTGATATTTCTAATAAGATATTTTTACCTATTTCTTTTATAATATGTTCAACAATTCAAAATGGTATAGTAGATATAAAATACAATAAACAAGTAGATACAAATAAATATAACATATTATATCCTATTGAGGTATTATTCAATCCAATCATAACATTTATCGGAAATTTTTTATTATTTTGGTTAAAGAGAAGAAATATGATTAACATAAAGTACTAATCAAAAAATTTAATCTTTTTTTATATAATCATTATAATTTTTTTTAAATTCTACTCTTGCATCATTTCTATTTAAAGTACTAAAATCAACAGTACCAATCCTAGGATGAGAATGTATATTATAAATATTGTTTTCAAATCTATTTTCAAATATTTTTTCAGATGTTTCTCTATTATTAATATAGTCTTCAGAAAAATATGTTGGTCTTTCATTTACTGTACTCGATAATTGTGCATTAAGTATATTTCTATCAAATATGCGTTGATTAAATGTTTCTTTGTTATCAACAAAACTACTATCTGTATTATTTATATTATTTACGTTATCTTTTTTTCTAATATTACGTGTATTATTATTCATAAAACTTCTATCCATATAATTATTATTATTTGATCTACTCAAAAAATTGTTATTCATAATATATTTAATCTATAAAAAAATATTCTTAACCTAACTTCTAAGAATTAATAATTATCTATAAAATTATTATAACATTTTTTTAACATATTATATAATTCAATTGAATATTTTTCTTCCCATATTGATTTACAATCTTTTATATCTTTTTCAAAAAACACCATTTTTATAAGTAATTCCCATATTGTTAATCCTATATACTCTTTATCTAGATTGTAACCATTATCTATGCTTATAGTTATATTATCTATATATTCTATTTTATAGACTATATCATCTCGATTATTTAGTATATCATTAATATAAGTGTAAATATTATCTGTATCTATATATGCACGTATTAACCATTTTGGGTATTCACTATATGATAATAATATATAATTCATTATCAAGTTAGATGTTTTTTTTGAAATCATATGTATACGAGTTCCTAAATTATAATTATGATTAAGATTTTCAATATAATCATATATAATATGATCACGTAAGGTATTATTTTTTAGGTTTTTATTGAAAATGATTTTATATATTTTATCTAACATATTAATATATAATACTATTATATAATGAATATTAAATACATCATACTACTTATCATTTTCTCTATAATCATCATACCATATATTTTCAGCATAGATCTGAATAGAGAGTCTTTCCAAAATTATCATATGGCACAACCAACAAAATGCTTTTCCTGTGAAAAAGAGCTACCCCATAATTCCAAATTTATGGGTGGTCCTTCTAAATGCTTTTCTTGTGAAAAAGAAATATCAAAAATGAAGGGTTCAGAATATAGTGATCTTGCACAACCTACTAAATGCTTTTCTTGTGAAAAACAATTTCATAAATTATAAAATAAATATAAAATACTTATTTATATCTATTTTTTTTTCATAGATTTTATAGCATTAACTGATTTTTTGGCTTTAGTTATTTCATTGACTGTTTTTTTAACTTTATTTTTTACCTCTTTTTTAGCATCTTTAACTTTGTCTTTTATATCAGTTTTATCATTAACCTTATCTCTAACATTTTTTTCTATGCTTTTTGCTTTATCTTTTGCTTCTGCTACCCTTTTTTCTAATTTGTCTTTCTTCTTCAAGGCTTTATTTATAACATCCATACTTTCAATTTTCTTAGCCTCTAAAAACTCCTGCATAACACTTTTAGAATTGAATTTACCTAATTCCAATAATCTATTTTTTTTATCAATAACAAAATTAGAACCCTTATTATACATACTTTTTAGTAAAATCATATGTTTATTAATTGTATCTATAGGTATATTACGTATTATAGGCAAGCGTTGTCTATTTGGATATACCACTTTATCCCATACCCCCTTTGGTTGAAACATTATTTGCGGCTCTTGTAAAAATGGTTTAGATAATGATCGGGTAGTTATTATTGTATTTTTAAAAAAATCAGTAAATCGCACACCTTTGTAAGCATATTTATTCATAGTATATAGATTTGTAACTGTAGCATCCATCAGTGATGCAAATCCAGGTATTACTTCCAATAAACTTGCATAAGCAAGACCCCATTGTTTACGTTGAACATTTAAAAATAGTCCAAAAACATCTGGACCGTGTGCAATCATATATTGTAATGGTTTTTCTGCAAATTTCATTCCTAATCCTACAGCAGCAATAGCTGTATTTAGACCTGGTAAAGGAACTCCGCTTCCTACTCCTAATAGTATATCCAAACCTTTTGGAATAACATGAGATAGTGGTTCAAAAATAATACCACTATTATCTATTATAGTACCTATAATATCAAAAGGTATCTCAAATGCAATTCCCACTAATGGTAGATTCTCTAAACTATATAAAGGAAAAAAAATCCAATCAAAAATATATTTACCTACTTTATATGCTGCTTTAGGTCCTATAAGCAGACCAGCTTTTGCAAAATCAACCAGTTCTTGATTTTCCTCTATCCAATTATCATATCGCTTTGTTCTTTTTTCTAATTCAGTAATGCTTAAAACATTTGCATATTTTCCCATATTATATATCAATCGCAATGGATAATACTTTTCAACAACATCTAAAAACTCCTCAGAAGATAACTTTTTTAATAATTTAGCTTGCTCTATAGGCATACCTCTGAATAACAATTGTATAGAAACAGGATTCATATTTTTTATTAAATTCACTACATCTAATAATGATGCGTCTTTTTCTATACCAAATTTTTTGAGATAATCATATATATAATCATAAACCTTATTATTACTAAAATATTCTTCTCTCTCATAACCACCTTTTTGCTTAATAATTGACTTATTTTCTAATTCTCTGTAAAAAGCTACTAAAGGCTCTTTGTATAGATCGAGTATACTTTCAGCAACATCACGGGTTAATAATAATTGTCCTTCTGGATCTTTTAACATACACATTCTATCTATCATTTCTTTTCGACTAATATTTGCACTAAAAATCTTATAGGTTTTAAAAACTAATAGATTCAGATAATAAAGATTTTTGATAATCTCATCATAATTTACTATCTCACCCTCGTCTAATATTTGTGTGTCACCTAATACTTTATAAATTTTTTTCAAACTATCATATCGATCATTTATATTACTCATTTAATATAAACAATTATAATTATTTAAAGTATATTACAGCAAATACATATATTTATATCAAAATGACTATATTTTGCTTAAATATCGTATTATATAATGGTGACATTAATCTAAACACTATTAATCTAATTTTTAATAAATTTAGTTCTAAAATCAAAAAAACACGTATTATTCATTTTTCAGAAAATATTTCATCTGATAATATAATCTCTTATCTTAAAAATAAGAATATTGAATATAATGATATAGATATTAAATTCGATTCATATAGTCAATTTTTAGAAACAATAATTGAGTATAGTGATAATGATATGACAAATATACTTATTGATTCAGATCAACAAATAATCTTTAATGATAATCTAATAGATTATAACTTTGATGAACATAAAAGTTACTATATAAATCATACAGAATTATTATATAGTTACCCCAAATTATTTATATTTGGTAAAAATACCAAAAAAGATGAAAGTCCTCTTATACATTTTTCATCATTTCCAAAAACCCATATATTTATAGATGACATTAAATCTAATACTAATAATAATAAAGAATATCTACAAAATAAATACAAAATTGTATGCAATATTAAACCTAATGATAAATCAGATTCTCATAATTATGTTGAATTAATATTTTATAACTATATTATAAAAAATTTTGATATTGCTATAAAATACTCTATTGATATTAATGATAAGGAAGACTGGTTTATAAACTACATATTATCTATTGGATATTTTAATAATTCTAACTACAAAAAGAGTATCGACCACGCAAACAAATGCTTACAAATAGATAACAAAAAAATAGAACCGTTATATATACTATCCAAAATACTGTATATGAATAAAGCATATAAAGAAGCACAAAAATTGTTATTTGATATTGATATTAGAAATATTCAGTATAGTGATAAACATTTTGTAGAGCTAGAGATTTATCTATTTTTTATACACTGTCAAAATGTATTAGTAAACAAAGCACTTGGTATCAAAGATAAGGCTATTGATATATGTGAATGTTTACTTTTTAGATTAGAAAATACAACATATTATAATATAATAAATCAAATACTATCCGGATTAACAGAATCAATAAATAGCGAAATAAAACCTATTAACTTGACTATAGCATTAAATAGAGATTTATTGGAAAATGAACACCTACAAATATACAAAGATAATAATAATAATGAAATCATTCGACTAAAATATGATAATAAAAATGAAAGTATAGAATTAAAAAAAACAGATAAAGATCTATCTGCAATATCTAATGTAACTTTTAATAATTTTACCTCATTAATGCATAATAATAATCTAATCATTATAGATTGTGACTTTTCAAGATTTTCTATTTTCAATTTAGATTCGGATATGTCTAAACTAATAAAATATAAACAGTTTGATTTTCCTTGGAAAAATGTAAGGATAGTTACTAAATTTATTAGAATATATAATATATATGTTGCTATTACTAAATTTGTTAAAACAGGATTTTTTCATTTTATATGTCTAAATAATGATTTTAAACCAATTTATATTAGTAAGTCCTTTAAAATAAAGATTAATAGTGATATAATTAACATAGAAAAAGAGTCTGATAGCATTCATATATATACAAACAAGCGTATTATTGAAATTATACAGATATCTGATCTCTATTTTAAATATAATCTTCCTATAGAATACACAGAAAATGTTAAGATTGAAATTGAAAATCAAATAGAATTAGGTATAAAAACACACGGATATATATTACCTAATAATGAATACAAAAATTATATTATTTCTGAAAATAATATTAAGGTAGAATATGATTTCAATCTTGGTATAATAAAATACAAAAAACTTGATTATAGTAAGTATTTAGATAGTTTTATATATTTGCCTAAAAACATAGAAAACCATACTAAAAAATATGTTATTAGTTTATTTAATAGAGAAACTATTGACAAACTATTAATAGATAGATTTAATGAAGAAGAGATATCGGATGACTACAGAGTATCTGAATATCTTATTATAAATAATTATGAATTAGAAAAACTAGATTTATTAAAATTATCAAATATAATTGAATCAAAAACAATAATCATTTCACTTATATCTGAGGATAGTCTAGAAAATAACAATATACCACAAGTGTATTCTCAAAATGAATATCTTAATCGCTTATTTTTATTTAATATAGTCAAAAATACTGAGTATATTGATTTTATTTTGGAAAAGATAATTAAATCTGAACAATACAAAAATAGACAAGAATATATGAGTATAGATCTAGATAATATATATAATAATTGTAATATATTTCAACATTTTTTCACTACATCTAAAGATGTTAAAAAAATATTAGATAAATATGAAAATGAGCTAACAAAAGACAAATATCGTGAATATCTAATAACAAGATCAATTCAAAATATAAATGATACCAATATGATAGAAATAATCAAATATATAATAATTAATATGCAGGATATTGAGATATACTATAATGTAGAAGAATTACCATCAATTCTTGAATTAGTGAATATATTTGCAGAATCATTTAATATATGTGATTTTAATGATATTAAAAACATAGAACAAAGTAAATGCATATTATATGTTAATACAATTGAGGATAGTGTCAAATATCGATGCATATGTGATGAGGATTCATTGATATACTGTTTAAAAGATAATTTTATTTACTATACCTAAGTTATATATATTTAAAATGATCTTACTATTTTAAATATACCTATAAATGAAAGAAGAATTACGAATAGCATCAATAGGAAATGTTGATTCTGCTAAATCCACTACTATTAGTGTTCTTTCTAATAATATTTTAGATAATGGAAGAGGAAAAGCAAGAAAACTTGTATTAAAACATCCTCATGAAGAACAAACAGGTAGAACTTCATCTATAACTCATCATTATATAGAGACAGAGAAAAGCATTATAGGTTTTATTGATCTTGCTGGTCACGAAAAGTATCTTAAAACAACTGTATCGGGTTTAAATGGGAATTTTATTGATTATGCAATGGTTACAATAGGGGTTGATAGAGGAATTATAGGTATGACAAAGGAACATCTCGCAATTGCTTTATCACTTAAAATACCCTTGTTTATGGTAATCACTAAAATAGATATTGCTATAAAAGATAAACTAGATACTATTCATAATAATATAGTCTCAATATTTAAACATCCAATTGCAGGAAAGAAAAAAACCCTAATAGTAAATGATGATAATATAGAATTTGTTGTTAACAATTTTACTAAAGATTGGGAATATGTACCTGTTTTTCAAATATCTAATGTAAGTGGGGAAGGTATTTCTAATCTCAGAAATTTCGTATACAATCTGAAACGATATAAATATATAGGTAATGTACATGATAATAATCCAGTATTTAAGATTGATGATAAATACAGAATCAAGGGTATAGGTATAGTAGTGTCTGGAATCGTTCAAGATGGTAAAATCTCTGTTAATGATAAATTATCATTTGGACCATTTAATGGTAAGTATAAAGAAGTGATAATTCGTTCAATACACGATAATTTTAAAAATAGTATTGATTGTTTAACATCTGGACAGGGCGGCTGTCTTAATATTAAAAGCACAACAAAAAAGGATAGTATTGATTTTAAAAAAATAAAACAGGGTAGAATTATAACTAAAATTCCCAAAAGCTATGAATTTTTTGATGCATCTATTACTATATTACATCATCCTACTACAATAAAGCAGAATTATGAGCCGGTTATACATTGTGGATCAGTAAGACAAAGTGCTAAAATATGTAATATGGACAAAGAACTTGCAAGAACAGGTGACTCTGCAATAGTTACTTTTAAATTTATGTTTAGACCAGAATTCATTGAAAATGATATGAAAATAGTATTTAGAGATGGTAGAACAAAAGGAATAGGTAAAGTATTAAGAGTTCATTAGTATTTTTAAATTCTATATTTTAATTATGTAAATACAGTAATTAAAATATAATAATAATTTAAAATGGTAAAAAATTATTGTTCTCCTAATAACAAAAATAATTCTCATACCTGTTTTTCTAATGATTCATTAGTTAAAATTGCTACTGAATATAATAGACAAAATGGAAAAAAGATAAAAATACCAAAAACATTGAATGAATCCTCAAGAAAAACACTATGGAATAGTATTAATAGCAGTATGAAAAAATATACAAAATGTAATGATGATTTTTGTTTATTAGATACACCTATTGTTAAGAATATACCCGATAAAAGTGTATTAGATGAATTTCGTCCTGCTATGCCCTTAGAATGGAAATCAAATCCAACTGCTTGGTTATCTACTATAGATATTAACAAAGTTATGAAACAATATGAAAAAAATAGTGATTTTGTATTTTTAGGTGCCGTACCTATTGATTTTGATTATGATTTTGGAATAGGTACCTGTGTATCTAATGAACTTTGTAATCTAGATGTTAAAAATATGGTAAAAAATAATAAATACAGATTAGGCGTTGTATTTAATCTAGATCCACATTATATGAGTGGTTCTCATTGGACTGCTCTTTTTAGTGATTTCAGAACTGGTGGAATATACTATTTTGACTCTTATGGTAATGAACCTCCACGTGAAGTACAAGTGTTAATGCAAAGAATCAAAACACAAGGAAATATGTTGATTAAAAATGGTATAATTGACATAGATAGAATAGATAATAAATATATTCAATTTTCTGAATATGATATAATTAGTAAAAAAAGAATTGTAGTTGATAATCCTGAAGATTTTCATAAGGATACTCTTATAGTATTTGGTAATATCAAAAAGGGTAATAAAATAATATTTGATAAATCTACATTTAATACAATCACAAATATAAGTGATAATGTATTGACCTTAAAAAATAATGTTAATTGTAAAAATTGTAAGTATATATTTATGAAATCATTTAGAACATTCTATAATAACAATAGATTTCAATTTAAAAACTCTGAATGTGGAGTATATTCAATGCATTTTATAGAAGAATTTCTTAATGGAAAAGATTTTGAAGAAATAGTATCTAATATCATACATGATGACAAAATAAACAAAAAAAGGAAAATATTCTATAGACCTTCTTAAAATTTTGATAAACTTTTTAATAATTTTTAATATTAAAATGTTTATTCTTGGATATAAGAATACTGGTGAAACTACTCAAGAATTTTCAAATAGAATAAAGGCAATACATAATGCTGATTATGCAGCTGTTTGTGGTAAACTAGATCCTATGGCTAGAGGTATTACTAAAGTATTATTAAATGAAAATAGAAAGCTCATGGATAACTATCTTCAAAGTATAAAAACATACACTTTTAATATAATGATAGGAATAAAAACCTCAACTGATGATATACTTGGTGAAATACAAGATGTATCTAATAGTTCTGATTATTATGAAAAAGTCATATGTTACTTAATCAATAATATTTCTAACCAAAAAATACAAAAATTCCATCCATATTCTGCTAAAAGAATAACTATAGATAATGTTAGAAAACCATTGCATTATTTTAGTAGAAGAAATTTGACGACTCATAGTAATTTACCAGAAAAAAAGGTTAATGTATACAATATGTCAATTTTAGATCCAAATAATATAGATTTTGGTTTTTACAGAAACCAGGTACTAACAAACATAAATATGATTAGTAAAAAAAATAGAGAATTATTTAATGTAGATAATATAACTAAACTATGGGAAAGTATAGAATATCATAAAGAAATAATGTCTATAAAAGTTACTATGGAAGTATCTAGTGGATATTATATAAGAATGATTCCATATTATTTATATAGAGATCTAGGTATACCAAGTCATATATATGATATACAAAGGATTAGTACTTAAAACTACTATATATAATATATCTTTATATATGATTGATACGTATTCTATTTTTATTAAACATGATAGGACATACTGTATTTATGATATTAATAATACTATATCACTCAATAGGCTTAAATACATAATATCGGATAAGATAAAAGTTCCTGTACATCAATTTTATATGGTATGTGGTGGAAAGATAATAGATAATATCGAAACTATAAAACTTAATCCAACTATAGAAGAATATAACAAAAATATTAGATATCCTATTGAAAAAGATAGAACATTGTTTATACATATAAACGGATATGAAAATTTTTATAAAAAACTATTATATTTTTTTTATGAGAATAGATGTAGTTTATTGAATATAGATACTGTTCAAAATGAAAATACTGATCAAAGTATACTAAACATTCAAGTAATGTTGAATAAGTGACTATATCTTTTGTTTTTGTGTTTTATATACAAAAATAAAAATCGTACAAAAGTTTCAACTCTACATTTTGGCATCATCCGGAATGAGCTTATTTTTTTTACTCTAAAAGTTGGCTGGGGCGTCAGTAAGGAAAATTTGCGTTTTTCCCAAATTTTTTTGAAAAAAAGTTTTTCAATTTCAAAATACTTTTGGCA
>MDTG01097434.1_pt1 | contig 14491 bp, 8 predicted proteins | sample 811421 | NCBI WGS metagenome assembly MDTG01 (sample SAMN05326645, study PRJNA326480) | marine metagenome | isolation source: seawater | place: Pacific Ocean: South East | collected 2011
ACCGGTACTCCGGCTGAAATGTAGTCAAAAAATTTGTTTGGTGAGGTTCCATAGTAGAAAACCGGAATATTAGCCAATATTTGCAAACCAACATCAGTCGAGGACATCAAACCCGCTAATCTTTTCTTATCAACTGGCTCGTGGAATATCACGTTATCTAAACCTTCGTCAATCGCGCGATCAATTAGGGACTGCTTCAATTTTCCTTGGCCCAAAAATAAAAACTTAATCTCATGAATACCCCTTGAATTGAGTTCACTCGCAGCATCTAAAACACTATCTAGTCCATTCGCTATCCCATGAGTTCCTGCAAACAAAACTAATAAATCTGTTTCACTGATCGCATCTGGCCTCCAGGCTTTTACCTTATTATCAAATATATCTAGATCACATCCGTTGGGCACAAAACTTATTTTATGCATGGCAATACCTCTTTTCGCAATACCTTCACTAATTCCTGGAGATAGAGCAATAACATGATGAGCTGAGTGATAGCTCACCCATTCTAGTACTGACATCAAACCAAGAACTATTGGATTTGTGATAACGCCCATTGCTTTTGGTAATTCAGGCCAAAGATCTCTAACTTCAAATACAAATGGTTTATTTCTTAACCATCTCGCAATAATACCAGGAATAGCTGCTGTCAGTGGTGTAGTTGTAGCAAAAACTAAATCATACTTTTCAGTAAATACAAACCTCAAGCCTCTGAAAGCATATTTAAAAAAGGTTCTAACTCTCTTTAAGAACCCATCATTATTAGAATAAGATAAATCAAGCTCTATTACATCGATGCCATCAACTATTCCGCGTCGCATACCATTTGAAAATGGCCCATCAAGACCGGTATCAGAAACTAGATAACTTCCACAAATCAAGGTTACTTCGTGCCCTCGCTCAATTAAACATCGAGACATAGCATATGATCTAATCCCTGCAGAGCCATTTGGAGAGGAGAAATGTTGATGAAAATAAAGAACTTTCATGATACCCAGCTAAATTCTGAAATAATTTTACCTGCTCGGTTAACTTCAACCTCTAAAACAGACACTGATTGTTTTTGCATATAATATAGAGATTTCCATCCAGCGACTATCTCAGCTCTAGATATTGGGACATCAGCTGAAATAGTAAGTTTGCTTGTTTCATTTGAAACTTGAACACCGTCTTTAGTTTTTTCAAAAATCCATTCACTATCCATTAAACGCCAGCGAATGATAGCTTTTTTCTTGAATCCATTAACTTTATCAAAAATCTTTAAATTGTGCTCTTTTAAATCAACCTGTCTGAAATGCTCAGCACCTTTATAGTCTTGATAGCAAGCGGATGTACTCATAAGAGAGTCATTTGCCAATATAGGAGAAACTTGTTTTGTCTTTAGCCAATTACCAAATAAAAATCTACTCAACCTGGGCATTTGATCTCTGTCATCAAATTGAATCGTATTGTGACTAGCTGTTCCATTAAAATAGCCTGATAAATCAGGTATCGAATTATAACTATATGAACCTGCATCGACTAAGATATTTTTTCCGTTTATCCAAAAATCTACGTGCATTGCGTCTGCTTGACTTGGCCTGTAACGAAATTTAGGGAAACGGAAAATTACAGTGGCATCATTTGAACGGAGTATCTTATATCCTCCAGAATCATAATCACAGTTAATATAATTTAAATTCTTTGATTCCTCATTGTCTAGTCCCATCCATGCCAAATGACTATCGCATAGATCATTATTTTCATAGGCACGATGCTTTATAAATAGATTAGCTGATAGTTGAACGCATGGCCTAAAATCTCTATATGAGCTATCTGTTAACTTTAGAAGAAGGGAGCCATCATTAGCTCCAATATTAGGCCCATCACCACTAACAGGACTGATCATTTGAAACAACCAAGATGTTGCTTTGGACACGGAATTATAAAAATCTGATGAAAAATGCTGAAGGTTTAAACGTCGAAGCCAAACCTCTGCTATTGAAAAAGTGTCTAAAACCATACGATGATAATTTAGAGAATACTGGCTAAAGCTTCCATCCTCTTCTAAAAGCTTGCTCGCTCTGTCTTCAAGCCACTTGCGTCCTAATTTTTCGTATTTCTTACCATCTAGATCCCCTGATGCAGCTAACCAGCTACCCCCTATAAATAGAGCTGCTGCTTCTGAAGTACCATGGTTATTATTTTGTGCTATTGCATAATGAATCGTTGGAGCAATTCTTTTGAGATGAAGTCTTATCATGTCCTTAAGACCAGGCAATGAATCATTTTCTTGTCCAAGTATTAAAGTGGCACAACATAAATTAATTACCCTTATTGATGCTTCCTGCCCACATTTCCAATTTATTCCTAGGAAAGGTGGATTGCTTTCTAACCAATGCACTAGCCAAGCATTCAATCTATCTAATGATTTTATATCACCATTTCTTGCACGTTGGGCAAATGCAATAACCCAATCCATTCTTGACATTTCCCAAATTATCTTGATGTCGCCGGTTTTTTCTTCGAAGTCAGAAATTTCCCACCAGGGAGCTGAATGAAATTGAGATTTAATCCTAGTAAGAGGATTGGCTTGCCAGGTTGGAGGAGACTTATCCAGCGATATATCAATATTGCCAAATAAATTTCCATTACTGTTCCATGAAGAAACAGATGGTAGTTCTAATTTAGGAAGTCTAGAGGCTCCAAAAAAAATTTGTGATGAAATCTCGCCTTTAATTCTGCATACTGGATGGATATGAAGCTTGATTAATAACCTGTAAAGGGCAACCATGGATACTTCGATCATACCTAATGCCACAATAGATTTTAATTTGAACCATAAATTCATAATAAAAAACTAGGTTGCTAGTCTCTTAGCAAAACATTGTTTGCTTCAATAGTAGCATGAGCAACTTCAAATATCTCATCTATAGGTATACATGGAATTCCTGTTTTAATTGCTTCTATAAAAGCTAATGCACATGCATTTTGTCCTTTGTTCTGCGACCATAGGTTCATCTTTTTAAAATTGTTCCAACCATAGCCTTTTAATCTTCGGAAATTATCTAACTGAAGTATCTTGCCTCCAGTGAAAACCTCAATACGTTCTTTAGGAAAATTATTAGCTCCATTTGCTAGATACATTATCGAACCAAAAGAACCATCTTCGAAACCCAATGTAATTGAAGATCTATCAAGCATGATTTCTCTTGGAGAGTTAGAAGCCATAGCCTGGCCATTAATAGAGGTTATTTTTGAACCAGTAAGAAATCTCATCAAATCTATAAAATGACAACACTCACCAATAATTCTTCCGCCCCCCTTTAATGAATCTTGAGTCCAGTGTTCTTTAGGAATAAAGCCTGCATTGATAGTCATTATAATACTCTTAGGCTGATCCACATTAGATAACAATTTATACATTTTTTGAATCTGAGGTGAAAAACGTCGATTAAAGCCAACCATTAGTTGAGGACCAGTCTTTATATTTTCACTATTTTTATGCGCATTTTTATAAGCATTTTCAATAGCAATCAAACTCTCTTTATTCAGTGCCAGTGGTTTTTCTACCCAAACATTCTTGCCAGAATTTAAAGAGTCTATTGCATATTGCGCATGACTATCATGTTGTGTAGCTATTACTACGGTATTAATGTCAGGCTCATTAAATATACTCTCAACATCAGTTGAAGCGTTAAGAAACCCAGCTTTTTTTCCATGAATATAACTATTAATTCCATTAACTGTAACAATGGTATTTAGTTCACCACCTGCTTTCTTGAAAGCAGGTATCAATACTCTCGAAGCATAGTTACCACCGCCAATAAACCCTAAAGCTGTGGCACCAGGTAAGCTTTTATATGTTTTAGGCAATTTAATTGATTGTGAAAGGCGCTCTGAAAGACCTGATTTATAGTCCAGAAGAATGCCAAGCGAAGAACTATTAGAAGTAAGTTCATCATAAGCTGAGACGGCATTAGTGAAATCAAATCGCGCAGATATAAGCGGCTTTACGTCAATATGGCCGTCAGCTAACATATCTAAGACAGCTTCAAAATTTCTCTGCTCCGTCCATCTTACATGGCCTATGGGGTAATCATTTCCATCTTCCTCATAGCTAGGGTCATAACGACCAGGTCCATAGGAACAACTAACCTGGAAGTTTAATTCTTTTTCATAAAAGTCTTCTCTATCTAAATCCAGTCCTACTACTCCAACAAGAATAATTCGCCCACGCTGCCTAGATATTTGAGCTGCTTGTTTTACAGGATCATTGGATTTAGATGACGCAGTTATAATTACACCATCAACACCATGACCTCTACTAAAGGATTTAGCATGATCAAATATATCCTCCCCAGACGAAGGATTACATATTTCAGCACCAAACTGAGATGCTAAAGCGAGCTTGTCCTGATCAAAATCAACAGCTAAAACACGACATCCATTTGCTCTTAGTATTTGAACAGTAAGTAAACCTATAAGCCCAGCTCCAATAACAACAAACGATTCACCTAATGTAGGTTCCGCAAGCCTAACGCCCTGAAGAGCAATACTACCAACCACAGTAAAAGCAGCAGCCTCATCATCAACTTTATCAGGCACCAATGCACAAAGATTTTTTTTAACAGCAACAACATCTGCGTGCGAGCCATTCGAAACCACCCTATCTCCAATTTTAAAACCTGAAACATCTTTGGAGACCTCTTGAACAACTCCAACATTTGAGTATCCCAAAGCTATAGGTTTAGATAGTTTAGATCTAACAGCTTCAAATGTTGTCAACAAACCATCACTTACAACTTTATCTAAGACCATTTTTACCTTTTCAGGTTGTTGTCGAGCTTTATCTATATAAGATGCTTTTCCAAAATCAATCAACATTCTTTCGGTCCCACTTGAGATTAAAGACATCTTGGTTGCTATTTTTAACGAATCACTTTGAAGTTCCGGGGCAGGACACTCAACGATAGATGTTTGCCCAGAACTCATATCTTGGAGTATTTGTTTCATTTTTATAAAGCCCTCGTAGAAGAATCTGTTGTTAAATGAGATGAATCAAGATGTTGGCGACACCATATTTCAATACACATCAAGGAAAAGATGGTATAGGACGCATCTATCTTGCCCTTATTATTATTTATTATCAGTGAGCGAACACGTTCTGGATCAAAAAGGCCTCGGGCATTAAGCGAACTATAACCTAAAAGATCTTCTAAATAATCGTGAAGTTCATTTTTTAACCAATCGCGCAAGGGAGCGCCAAAGCCAGTTTTAGGCCTATATATTATTTCTTTGGGCAGATATGCTTCCATTGTTTTTTTAAAAATCCATTTCCCATCACGCCCATTTTGTTTCATATAATCTGGAATTGTAGCAGCAAATTGCACGAGGTTTTTTGCTAAAAGTGGTACACGGACTTCCACTCCCATAGCCATAGACATTTTATCAGTATAGGCTAAATTATGATCGGTGGTGAAATAACGCTGCTCTAAGGCTAACATTTTGTCTAAATCACTAGAATCTGAATATGAATCCTTTAAAAAATCTAACATTGGCTGTTCAGCCAAATCATCCACGATCTCTTGCCGGAAATCATCAGTATACAAATTAGAAAGTGTGTGCTGATCAATCCATTTAAAATAGTTAATTATTCTTGCATCACCGAATAGCGCTGCGCCATTAAATAGTTTCGCCAATCTTCTAAATAAAGTTACTCTTTTATCTAATTTTCCAGTTATTAGCTCCATCCTTGACAAAATGCATTTAGGAAACATTTGTAATTTTTTATCAAAAGTTATTGCCTGATGTCGGCGATAGCCTGTAAAAATATCGTCTCCACCTGTACCGGATAAAAGCACTTTAATCCCATTATCTTTAGCTAATTCTGAAATATATAAGACATTTAGCGGAGCAGGATCTCCAAGAGGTTCGTCAAGCATCCAAACCATTTTCTCTAGATTCTTAATCAAAGAGTCAGAATCAATTTTTAGAACCTCTATAGGCACTTTAAGAAACTTTGCTGCAGCCTTTGCATAAGGCAAATCATCTGCCATACCATCATTTGAAGAATTTTGAGTATCAATCGTGAAGCAGGTTATATTTGGGTCAACTTCTCTAGCGTATGCAACAACACTAGAAGAATCTAAGCCTCCAGATAAAAATGCTCCTACAGGCGCATCCGATATCATTTGATCATGCACTGCCGTTCTGATGTTAGTATCTAGAGCCTTAGTAACATCATTTACTTTTATGTTTGTATTCTTATTTTTTGGAAAAAATATTGGTAGCCGATAAAAACTATTTTTGCTTCTAATTTGACCATTTGATATAACTGTTATGACGCCGGGATCATGTTTTTTAATTTCGGCAAAAGGTGTGCCATCTCCAGGGCACCATTGGAATGTCAAATATCTATTTATATTTGATTTATCAAGCGATAACTTGCTCTTATTTAATAGGCTCTCCAATGCTTTGATTTCGCTAGAAAAAACAAAGCTTTCTTCGTCATTGTAGTAGTAGAGTGGCTTAATCCCCAAGCCGTCTCTAGCAATAACTAGAATATTTTTATCAATATCATATATTGCAAGTGCAAATATTCCATCAAGCATTGAGAAACATTCGAGACCATATTCATTATATAAATTAATAATGACTTCGGTATCAGTATCACTTGAAAAAATATATCCCAGTGACTGAAGTTTAGTTTTTAAATTAGGAAAATTATAAATCTCTCCATTGAATGTGATCACTAGCTTTTGATCACTTGATTTCATAGGCTGGGCGCCTGCGGAACTTAAATCCTGTATAGATAATCTTGTATGCCCAAGAAAAACTCCATCATTAACAAAGAATTCTTCACCTGACCCATCAGGTCCTCTATGTTCAAGTTTTGTTAAAGATTTTTTAAAATTATTAATAGAAAAAGGATGATTATTGCCAACCTGACTTTTATCACTATTAACTTTCGTAGATATTCCTAAAATACCACACATAAATTACATTCCTATTTAATTAGATTGAGAAGCTTAGTTAAATTTTCCTCATAATCATGCTCTTTTGAAACAGTTAATATAACCTCTTTAGATTCAGCCTGAATTAAATTAGGATCATTTATATATTTTTTCATAGCATATTCCAAGGATTTTATACTCTTTGAATCAACTAATGTGCCATTAACATTATGCAGAATCGTATCTGGGATTGCTCCAACTTTTGTTGCTATAACGGGTATTCCTTTACTCATTGCTTCTAAAATTACATTTGGGAATCCCTCAGCATAACTTGGCAAAACCAAAACATGGGTTTTTTCTAAGTACGAATCAATCTCTTGCTTTTCAAGCCACCCTGTAAATTTAATACAGTCTTCAATGTTACTTTTAACAATATTTTCCTTAAGTGTCTTTTCTAAAACTCCCCCTCCTATTATATTAACTGAAAGTAAATAACCTTTTTCTCTTAAGTTTTTTACCGCTGCAACTAGCTCACAAAGACCTTTTTCTTTCACCAGCCAGCCAATAAAAGTAAAAGTAATATTTGCTCTATCACTTACTGATATTGGAGTATCTGTAATTATACTCTCAGATGATATCCAGTTTTTTATGACATTAACTTTACTTTCTGGAATGTTATAACTAAGCAATAACCTCCTCCAAGAATTTCCTTGCACGACAATTTTGGAAGGAAATTTAAGAAACAGTTTAACCAAGAAAGCGCTTACCCATGAACCATTCAACATTGCTTTAAAATGGCCATCACGATTCATCAATATTGAATTAGTTTTAAATAATCTACAAATGGCGCACATTAAAGTCCTCTCATAAAAACTAAAACCTGCACCTGAGAATAAAACCACTGCAGAATAATTATTAGAACGCAACAGTTCAAATAATCTTAATACTCGACGAAACCCAGCTGAAAGCCTCTCAAAAATACTTGGTAAAGGAAAACTGACTCGTAAAGTATCTATTGTGATAAGGTTAATATGCTCTTTAGATAAAAACCTCTTAATGCCTAATGCTGCGGTCAGTTGACCACCTGGATTTGAGTTCTTGCCGAATCTATCTGGATCAGGCCCTACAAAAATAATATTTATCTTCTACCCTCCAATAAATAAAACATCACTTTCTTAGATATATCAAATAAAATCATATTACAGAAATTCTAATAAAGTCGATTTCTAATCATATTGTAACGTTACAAAAATCAAGCACATGTTTGCCTTGAGTGTCTAACGAATGGAATTCACGATGCTTAACTAAAAAAACTAAAATATCTGAATTTTGAACACCTTCGGTGATTGACAATAGCTTTAAACTTTTACAAGTCTTAATGTTTGGTTCTACTGCGACTACATTAAGCTCTAAATCACTCAAAGACTCAGCTATAGCCAACGCAGGCGATTCTCTTAAATCATCAATATTTGGTTTAAAGGTTAATCCCATACAGGTAATGCGAGCTGGTCTATCATTCTTAATTTGAAAATTCAAAGCTGCGTTCTTGATTTTTTCAATAACCCATTTATTTTTATAGTTATTAACGTGGCGTGCTGTGCGAATCAGATTTGAATTCTTGGGGTCCTTTGCCACAATAAACCAAGGATCAACTGCTATACAATGACCACCAACTCCGCAACCAGGCTGCAATATATTGACACGTGGATGTCTATTAGCAAAACTAATAAGCTCATTAACATCGATACCCAATCCATCACACAAAATAGAAAGCTCATTGGCAAAAGCAATACCCACATCTCGTGAACTGTTCTCAACCAACTTACACATCTCAGCCGTTCTTGAATCAGTCTTCAAAACTTCTCCTTTGACAAACGTTTTATAGAAATCTGCGGTGATATCGGCTGCAGTTGGTGTAAGACCGCCTACTATGCGATCATTTTCAATTAACTCAGACATTATATGGCCTGGCAAAACGCGCTCTGGGCAATAGCTAAAATGAATTGAAGAAATATCTGAGTTAGATTGTTTTAAGACATCACGCACTAACTCTACAGTACCAACGGGTGAAGTAGATTCTAAAATGATAATGTTCCCAGAACGCACATATGGAGCAATATTTTTAGTTGCTTCCTCGATATAACTCAGATCAGGCTGAGGAATAGAATTGTCATTTTTTAAAAATGGAGTAGGCACACAAATCATAAAAATGTCTGCCTCTACCGGTTCAGTAGCTGCCCGCAGGTTACCAGAATCCACAGCTGAATCTACAAATGTATCTAATTCCGGTTCAACAATATGAATCTTACCTTGATTTATGGTATCTACTACTTGTTGGTTTGTGTCAACGCCATGAACAGAATAACCCTCTTTTGCCAGAAGTGCAGCAGTTGGCAAACCAATATACCCCAGACCAATCACACAGACTTTTTTATCTTGTTGCATATAGCTTCTCCACTTTTTACTAATATTTTTGCTTAAATTAATGTGTGCATATTTATTACATATTATAGATCAAACTACATCATCTATTTGCGGATTAACATAAGATTAAGCAATCAAACAGAACATCATCGAATTCATTTCGTAACTCATGAATTCATAAAGAAATTCAGAATGTCACTATAAATAAAATAATAAAGGTACTCAATGAGTTGTATTGATTTAAGTGTCTACATATTTTGTGGTGATAAATATTTACTTAATAGATTAACGATTTTATCTGCTGCTTTACCATCTCCATAAATATTTTCAGCACATGACATATTTTGATAGGCTAATTTATCATCAAGCAATTTGCTAGCTTCATGGTAAATTTTTTCTGCATCAGTTCCTACTAATTTTACGGTACCTGCTTCAACTGCTTCAGGTCGTTCTGTAGTATCCCGAACAACAAGAACGGGCTTGCCCAAAGAAGGTGCTTCCTCTTGTATCCCACCTGAATCAGTGATAATTAGATATGAGTTATTCATTAAATAAACAAATGGGAGATAATCTAATGGCTCAATCAAATGAACATTTGGAAGGTTACCAAGTAAGTGACGAACTGGTTTCTGCACACTAGGATTAAGATGAACTGGATAAACAAGCTCAACATCATCTCTTTTAGCTAATTCAGCCAAGGCTTTGCAGAGCTGTTCAAAGCCGTGTCCAAAATTCTCTCGCCGGTGCCCCGTTACAAGTATTATTCGCTTCTTAGAATTCAAGAAACTAAACTGCTCTTCGAGTGCAGACCATAAAGCTGGTTCATTCTCTATTTTTTTTACAATTTCAAGCAAAGCGTCAATAACAGTATTTCCAGTGACAAAAATACTCTCTGCTTCAACTGATTCACGTAATAAATTATTACGTGCAGTCATGGTTGGTGCAAAATGTAATGTAGAGATGGCTCCGGTCAATCTTCGATTCATCTCCTCTGGCCATGGCGAATAAGCGTTACCAGTGCGCAAACCTGCTTCAATATGTGCAACAGGGATCTTCTTATAATGAGCTGCCATGCTGGTTGCAAAGGTTGTGGTTGTATCTCCATGCACCAAAACAATATTGGGTTTAAAATCATCTAAAACATTTCGTAAAGCTATAAGAACATCAGTGGTTATTTCAGTTAAATCTTGACCCGACTTCATCAAATTTAAATCATAATCGGGAACAATATCAAACAAAGTTAACACCTGATCAAGCATCTCGCGATGTTGCGCCGTAACGCACACCCCTACTTCTCCATTAAAACTTTTATGCATCTGCTTTACCAAAGGGGCCATCTTAATGGCTTCTGGCCGTGTGCCAAAGACTAAAAGTGCTTTCATAATTGGGTCCTAATATTATTCAAAAAATAAACTTCCATAAATTTCCCTACAATGCATGTGAAAATTCTACTATCTTTAACAACATATGTAGCTCGGCTTTGGGCAATAATTATTATATTAATTAGCGTGGCCTGATCCATAAAAAGATTTAAGTGAATGTAATAACAAATAGTAATAAATATTTTTTATCCTAAAAATTTAACTTTATTATGATTTGCCCAAATCATAAAATTCAAAATTTTCCAAAGCAAGAAAGACCGGTCTCGATATAGAGAGGTGTGTTCATTATATAATGAGTGTATAAACGTAATATCCAGCACACCTGGATGATTATTCTTAAAGGTTTCCAAATGATCAAAAAAAAGCGGCTTTAAGGCGTCGCGCAGCCAGTATCCATATGGAACACCGAATCCAGTTTTCTTCCCATACAGGATATCCCTGGGCACAACTTCTTTTAATGCTTTTTTTAACAACCATTTTTTTTGACCGAACCGAACTTTTTGAGAGCCAGAAATCTGCATACAAAAATCAACAAGGTCATTATCTAGAAATGGAACGCGCACTTCAATGCTAGCTGCCATAGTGGATCGGTCAACTTTCTCCAAAAAAATATCGGGTAAAATTACCATAGCATCAACTAAAAGCATTTGATTAACAACATCCTCATTTTTCATGTAACCTTGACATTCTTTAAACCTTGAAAAAGGATCAGTGCCCACGATTTTTTGTTTAAAGTCTGGAGCAAAAACATCTGCAATATTTGAAGTATTGTCTTCTTCTGTCAAGAGTAAGGCCATCACTGTCGCTAAGTCATTTGGAGCCAGTGCGTTAATATAGCGTTGTCTTCGAAAGTATTGAGGGTTGCGTGGCATTAAACCATTCACTAACCCCATTACCTTAGCAAAAATTTTTGCTAATTTATAAAAACTAAGCGTGGAATAACGACTGTACCCACCAAACATCTCATCGCCACCATCCCCTTGCAATATAACTTTGGTTGTATCATTAATTCTAGAGCTCAGTAAATAAAGAGGTATGTTTGCTGCATCTGAAAATGGCATGCCATGGTGCTTGACCATCTTTTCTACAACATCTCCAATTTCAAAGCCTGAAATATGAATTTCATGATGATCTGTTCCATATAGCCTAGCAATTTCTTTTGCCTTGGGTAACTCATTGATACCCTTATCATAATCAAAACCTACTGAATAGGTAGCAAGCTTACCTGCATAGTGTTTTGATGCGAAAGCTGTAATTGCGCTCGAATCAATCCCCCCAGAAAGAAAAACACCCACTGGCACATCGCTGATGAGTTGACGTTTAACTGCTTGTTCCAACAGATTATGAGTATTCTTAATGTGGTCATCAACAGAGCCAAAATATTTTTTACATCCTGAATAGTGAGCAGGACTCCAGTAGCACTCTATTTTTGAAACGAATGTAACCAAATCTAATTCTAAATAATGACCTGGCGATAGCTTACAGATTCCTTTAAAAAGTGTTCTGTCTGAGTATGTGGTTCCGTAATAAAGCCATTCATGAATTGCTGAAAGATTACATTGAGCCTCCTGATCATCAAAGGCATTTATCTCAGATGCAAAGGAAAAACCATCTTCATCAAAACGATAATATAATGGCTTTATTCCTAGCCGATCTCGAACTAGCCAAATTTTTTTTTCCTGTTTGTCATATATTGCGAAAGCAAACATGCCATTAAATAGTTTAATAGAATCAATACCAAGTTTTGCAAAAGCATGGAGTAACACTTCCGTATCTGAACAGGATTTTAAATCATTTAAATTTAACTCTCGACTGAGTTCGTTGAAGTTATATACTTCACCGTTATAGCAAATCACGTAACGACCATCTGGAGTTGACATTGGCTGGCCTCCAGCATCTGAAAGATCAAGAATACTAAGACGAACATGCCCTAGCCAGACTTGATTATCTTCATATTGCCCTTCAGCATCAGGGCCACGGTGGCTGATACTGCCCAGAGCACGATACTTCTTCTCTTTAGTAGGACCAAGTCCATTTTCGTGATTTGCTACAATCCCAGTTATACCACACATACTTGTCAGCCTCCCATGTCAATAAATATTTTCTTTATAATTAATAGCATTACAAACGATCTGATAAAACATCTTTAAATAAATTAATCATGGCGTCTGTTCGAATTTCATTACGAAAGAACTGCGCTTTGTTACGACCCTTCTGAATAGCTATGGCAGAGTTATCTGATGAACGGTTAAGAGTCTTTAAAACCGCTTCACGAAGACCTATTGAATCATCTTGAGCAACCATAATGGAGTCTGTTTCTGAAAGAACTTCTGGTATACCCTCCACATTAGTTGCTACGACAGGAAGTCCTGAAGCCATTGCTTCGGCCAATACTAGACCAAACCCATCTTTTTGGGTTGGATGCACCAGAATATTAGCTGAAGCCATCAAACGAGGAATATCGTCACGAAAACTAATAAACTTAACTCTTTCACTCCAATTACGCTGCTCAATCTTTTTTTCCATTTGCTCAAGCATTGCTTTGGTTCCTTTAACAAAAATATCTGGGTTGCCAATATAAAGTAAAAAAAGGTTATGTTTTTGCAAAATAGGACCCAAGGCATCCAGTAATGTATTCAAACCCTTGTAAGCGGCAAGGCGCCCCACGTAAATAGCAATTCGTCCATCCTGTGGAAGCTCAAATTCATTTCGCACGCCAGTTCTATCAGAAATCGTTGTAAAGTAATCATCAGAAATTGAATTATAAATTCTTCTTATATGTCTGGCTGAGGTCCCAGAGTATTTTATCCAATCTTCAGCAACATAGTCAGAAATAGCGTAATACCTAATGTAACGGTTAAGTTGAGTAGATAACTTTAAGAACATATGTTTTTTTGAATTGTAATACTTCTTAGTAAAAACCTGATGCAGTCCAGCTATATGGCGAACTCGCATGCCCAATGTAGCAAAAGAAGCAATAATAGTAGGCGACATAAGCGAGGTCTCAATAATGTCGTAACCATGCTTATGTATTAACCTCCTTAATTTAAGTGCTGCAGGAGCCATGCTTGCAATTGATGGGTGTATTTTCATACCAAGAAAATGTACAGCAGGAATCCCCTTATTGAGTATGGTTTCCTTTGCCTCAATTACGCCAGGAATATCCTCAGTATACATACTTAGAATGTCTGCATGAATCCCACGCTCATTAAGCTTTTCAGCCAGCTCCACAGCTAATTTCTCAGCCCCACCTAACTGGTAAAACTGAGTCATAAATATCAAAACCTTCATTACAAAAGAACTCCTATAACTTTATTACAAACCATATAAAGTGCAGCATAGCCATAATAAATAAAAAAGTTATCAGAATAATCTTATAAGTATTTCGATATTTTTTTAAATTAAGATCAGGTAAAAGTACTAATACAAGGATTGGCACAAGAAAAGCACCAAGATGCCTGCCTTCGAGACTAGTTCCAGCAATAGCTAACGTAAAACCAATGGTAATATAAAACAGTATCATTAGAGAGGGTGATCGAGCAGCTTTATTTCGAATAATTATCCAGAATGACAAAAGCATCAATGGAATTAATGCATAAAAGAAAAGAACATTAAGAGATTTGAAGAGGTGGTAAGCTGAATCAAGTTGAAAGCCCACCCAAAATGGAATCGGAAATATAAAAAGATAAACCGAGCCAAATATTAATCGGATCGGTATAGGCTGATTCACGATTAAGTCAACACCAAGAGAGG
>MDTG01318197.1_pt1 | contig 14491 bp, 9 predicted proteins | sample 811421 | NCBI WGS metagenome assembly MDTG01 (sample SAMN05326645, study PRJNA326480) | marine metagenome | isolation source: seawater | place: Pacific Ocean: South East | collected 2011
ACCACCACCACCACCCAGATCAACGGGAGAACACCATGCATCGACTGAACCTCGTCCTGTCCGCAAGCATCGCCCTCGGGGCCGTCGCCGCCCTCGAGGCCGCCCCCCCCACCGAGGACAACTGGTGGATGGGCGTCGGACGGTACGCCGGCGACTTCCACCTCAGCGCGGACGGCTCCGACGCCCCGATCGGCAAGTTCAGCATGCGGTGGGTCAAGCCCTTCGAGGTCTCCAGCTACACCTACCTCGCCGCCGGCGACCAGGCCCAGACCAACACCGGGTTCTGCATGTGGAACGACGCCACCAAGCGCGCGGAGTTCACCGAGGTCGAGCAGGGCAGCGAGGGCCGGGTCATCTACCAGGGCTACTGCAGCGACATGACCCCCACCTCGATGACCTGGACCTGCCGGTGCTGGTCGGAACAGGGCGAGATCCGGCAGTTCACGGTGACCGACACCATGGACGCCAACGGCAACCTCGGACGCACCATGAAGGTGACCAAGGGCACCCCCACCCCGGTCAACTTCGTGAAGTGGATCCGGACCAACGACTTCCTCGAGCAGTTCGCGGGCGCGGCCGACTTCGTGGGCACCTGGCGCTACCAGTTCGGGGACACCCGGCAGGAGACCGTCATCGAGTGGGGCCCCGGCCGGCGAAGCCTCCTGGAACGGGACTACCGGGTCGGCAAGGACGGCACCCGGGTGCTGAGCGCCACCTGCACCTACATGATCGACGAGGAGACCGGGGAACTCTACGCCCACTACACCGACAACCAGGGACTCTCGGCCTGGGCCAACCCCACCGTCACCACCGACGGGACCACCCACACCATGACCGCGGACTGGCAGGGGACCGCCAACGGGGGGAGCGTCGGGCTCACCACCGTGAGCACCCTCAAGGGCCGGGGCGACACCCTCACCAACACCATGGACGACTTCGAGGTGGACGGGGCGGCCCTTCCCGCCGGGCCGCTCGCGAAGGCGCTCAGCAAGCCGGTCACCATGACCCGTGTGAAGTGAGCGGGACCGGACGACCCCACCGATCCGACCGTTCCAACCGATCCGACCGACGCGCCCCGGCCCCGCCGGGGCGCGTCGTCATGGGGTCGGCCGCGGAGGCACCCGGAAGCCGATTCCGCTAGCATCCGGGGCACGCGGTCGACGACCCGCGTGGATGGACGGCCCACCGTGATCAAGAGGCTCCTCAAAGTGCTGCTCGGCCTGGTCCTGGGCGTGGTCCTGCTGGTGGGCGCCCTCTTCATCCCCGGGGTCGCGAACCTGCTGGGGCTCTCGGGCTTCGTGACCCAGCAGGTCGAACGCCTCGCCGACGACTTCCTCAACCCGGAGCTCGCCATCGGGTCGATCACCTACGTCTTCCCCCGGGGGGCGATCCTCTACGACGTCACCCTCACCCAGGACGACACCACGATCCTCCACATCAAGCGCGCCAGGATCGCGCTCGAGCGACTGCCGATCTCCTCCCAGCAGGTCCGGTTCAGCGGGTTCTACCTCGAGGACCCGGTACTGCGACTCCAGGTGGACGACCAGGGGGACCTCATCGGCTGGGCGGACCTCGTCAAGGAGGAGCCGGGCGAGGCCTCCGACGGGGAGGACCGGGCGAGCGACCACTTCGCGGTGGACCAGATCGTCATGACCAACGCCACCATCGAGTACGCGGACCAGCGGGTCGAGAGCGCGGCGATGAAGATCGACGGATTCAACCTGGACGTGGAGGCCAAGCCCTCCATCGCCAAGGCGGGGGCCGCGGAGGTCGCGGCGGCGCCCAAGGGCTCGGTCAAGCCCAGCCCCGAGAACCCCCCCATCCCCACCGGGGCGGGCTGGTACCGCCTCACCACCACGATCGATCGGGCCCCGATCGTGACCATCGACCTGGACATGGCGCTGAGCATCGACACCCTGGACCTGGTGTTCAAGCAGGCCACGATGAACACCACCATGACCAAGGAGAACTACCAGGTCCTGCCCCCCCAGCTCCAGGAGTTCGTGACCGAGCATTCGATCACCGGGGACCTCTCGGTCCAGACCACCGGCTACCTCGACATCGACGATCCCCTCGAGGGCCCCCTGCTGATCAACGTCAGCCTCACCAACGGGGCGATCACCGGGGACGGCAACCAGCTGGAGGTCGACTCGCTGGGGGGCAGCGGGCGCATGAGCGACGACGAACTGGTCTTCGATGACATCCAGGGCTCGGTCCTGAAGGGCGGGGTCTACGCGGACTTCCTCCTCCGGCTCGCCGACGGACCGGTTCCCGCGGGGACCCGGCGCCCGGAGACCGACGCGGACGCCGCGCGCCCCCCCGCCACCGACCCCGGGGGGGCGAACTCCGGACCGACCGCCGCCCAGGGGGCCCGCCGGGACAACCGTGCGTTCTCGATCATCTCCGGGCTCCAGCTCAAGGACCTCGACCTCGCGACCCTGACCCGCAACCGCCCGGCCCGCAACCGGCTGGTCGGCAAGCTCACCCTCGACGTCGAGGCGGTGGGCAACGTGGCCAGGTGGCCGAGGACCCTCCGCGGCGACGGGGAGCTGCAGGTCCGCGACGCCCGACTGACCGGGCTGGGCCTGGTGAGCGGGCTGAGCTCGGCGATGCGGGTCGTGACCCTGCAACGGCAGCACCAGGACCGCATGGTGGCGAACTTCGACCTCACCCCCACCGGGGTGGAGCTCAGCCACGTCAACCTGGTCACCAGCACCATGGCGGTCCGCGGGGCCGGGGTGATCGGCTTCGACGGATCCCTGAACCTCATCCTCAACGGCGGTCCCCTCGAACGGATCCAGGAGTCGATGGGGGCGGTCGGGCACGCGCTGGGCCGGGTGACCGACCGGTTGGTTCGCTACCAGGTCCAGGGCACCACCGAGGATCCCGTGGTGCGCGTACGCCCGTTCGGGCTCTTCACCGGGAACCCGATGGCGGAGGCCAAGGCCGCACGACAACGCGACCGGGAGGCCCGTCGGGCCCAGAAGGAGCAGGCGGCGCAGGACACACCCGCGACCGGGAACACCGATCCCGCCCCGACCGACGCGACGGGGTCGGACTCCGGGGGATGAGGCGGCTCACGGTGGATGCGGGTAGGATCACTCCGTGCAGTCCCCACCCGACGACATGGCACCGGTCCGACTCAGCGTGATCGCCCCCGCCCACGACGAGGAGGCGAACGTCGCCCCGCTGGTCTCCGAGCTCGAGGCCGCGCTGCACGACCTCCCCGGCGGCTTCGAGGCGATCATCGTCGACGACGGGTCGAACGACGACACCCGACGCAGGCTGCGGGAAGAGGCATCCTCGCGGGAGTGGCTCCGGGTGCTCGCGATGGAGGACACCCCGCCCGGCCGGGGGAACGGACAGTCCGCCGCGTTCAAGGCGGGGATCGGGGCCTCGCGCGGGGCGTTGATCGCCCTGCTGGACGCAGACCTGCAGAACGACCCCGCGGACCTGCCGGGCATGGTGCGGCTGCTCGAGGAACGCGACGCGGACTTCGTCCAGGGTGACCGCAGCGCCAACCGCCGGGACACGGTGGTCCGTCGGGCCTCCTCCTGGGTGGGACGGTTCGTCCGCAAGCTGATCCTCGCGGACACCATCCGCGATACCGGCTGCTCGCTGAGGGTGATGAAGCGGGAGATCGCCGAGGCACTGCCCCTGGAGTTCCGCGGCATGCACCGCTTCATCCCGGTGACCGCCCGGCAGCTGGGCTACACGGTGATCGAGACGCCAGTCCGGCATCGCCCCCGGGTCGCCGGCGAGGCGAAGTACGGGGTCTGGAACCGGGCGATCCCCGGACTGGTCGACTGCTTCGCGGTGCGCTGGATGCGGGCACGGCGACGCCCGACCGGTGCCAGTGAGCCGGGCAGCGGCTCCGGCTGAAGCACTTGCAGGGTGCCGTGAGGGGGACCGGCTCGAGCCGGCGGACTACTTGTTGGAGTGATCGGGGTACTGGACCCCCCGGGAGCGATCCCGGCGGGACTGGAGGAACGCCAGCACGCACCACATGATCATCACGCTCAGCCAGAGCGCCATGGTGATCATCACGGGAATGAAGGGTGCGTTGAAGAGCATGGGGCCTCCTGGACCGGGGTCGGGCCCGCCGTCGTGCGGGGACCCCATTGTATCGGTATTCTGTGGATCAGGGCCGCACCAATGCCCGATTGTTTGAATCAGCCGACCGGCCCCCGGGCCACGGCCGAAGGGGAACGGACCACACCGTGACGCGACACCGATCGACCATCCTCATGCTGACCGTGCTCTGGGCCCTCGGGTGGATGCCGGGCGGCCTGGCCGCGGCCCCCCAGAGCCCGGTGCAGTCGGTCGAGAACTCCGAGGCCCAGACCCCGACCGACACCAGTGAGAAGGACGACGACAAGGCGCTGCCCGAGGAAGCCGAGGAGACCGACGCGTTCTCGAGTCCCGGCCAGACCCTGAGCACCTTCCTGGTCGCGATGGCCGACTCCCCGGCGGACCTCACGACCGCCTACCTCTGCCTGGACCTGCCCAAGGGCACCTACAGCAAGGAGAGCACCCGCCAGCGGGCGATCGACCTCCAGCAGATCCTGCTGCACATCGGCTACGACCTCGACAAGAACCCCGGGGTGCCGATGACCTGGGACAAGCCGATCGACCAGTTCTCGCTGCTGCCCGCCCCCCCGGGATCGAGCACCGTGATCCAGGTCCGCTCCGGACAGGTCATGGAGGTCACCAACAACACCGTGGTCCTCGAGCTGCGCCGGGGCATCGACGGGCGCTGGCAGTTCAGCGCCGATACCGTCAGCGACGCGAACGACCAGCTCCTCCGGGAGGCGGACCGCAGCCTGCTCCAGACCTACCCCGAGCTCTTCGAGACCGCTCGCGAGACGATGTCCCTGAGGAACTGGCTGCTCAAGGTCAGCCCCCCGTGGCTCTGGCAGGAGTTCCTCTTCATCGCCTACATCCAGTGGATCGGCCTCGCGGTGATCCTGGTGATCGGGCTGGTGGTGAACCTGCTGGTCAGGTTCATCCTCGGGGTCCTGCTCCGCAAGTGGATCACCCGCACCCTGGTCCACGTCGCGCAGGGGGACCGGAGCGAATCCTTCGACATCCGACGGACGGTCCGGGCGTTCGGGCTGCTGGGCTCGATCCTGGTCTGGCGGTGGCTGGTCACCCTGCTGGTGCTCCCGATCGGGGTGTTCAACTTCACGTCGATCGTGCTCAACCTGATGGCGGTGCTCGCGGCGATCAACGCCTCCTTCAAGCTCACCGACCTGCTGGGCGACGTGATCGGCCTCCGGGCCGCCAACACCCACAACAAGCTCGACGACATCGTGGTCCCCCTGGTCAGGAAGACCATCAAGTTCGTCATCCTCAGCCTGGGGTTCTTCTACCTGGCCAGCGCGGTCAACTACGAGATCACCCCGCTGATCGCGGGCATCGGCATCGGCGGCCTGGGCTTCGCCTTCGCGGCCCAGAACTCGATCGAGAACTTCTTCGGGTCGATCACGGTCATCCTCGACCGTCCCTTCCAGGTCGGGGACTGGGTGGTCATCGACGGGGTCGAGGGCAACGTGGAGCAGGTGGGCCTGCGCTCCACCCGGGTCCGGACCTTCTACAACTCCGAGATGACGATCCCCAACTCGATCCTGATCAAGACCACCGTCGACAACTACGGGCGCCGGCAGTTCCGCCGCTGGAACACCAAGCTGTCCCTGCTCTACGAGACGACCCCCGAGCAGGTGGACGCGTTCTGCGAGGGCGCCCGGGAGCTGGTCCGGAACCACCCGATGATGCGTCGGGACTCCTACCAGGTGTACCTCAACGAGTTCGGGGAATCGGGAATCAACATCCTGGTCTACGTCTTCTGGAGCGCACCGGACTGGGCGACCGAGCTCCGGGAGCGGCATCGGTTCATGCTGGACCTGATGCGACTCGCGGAGGCACTCGGGGTCGACTTCGCCTACCCGACCCAGACCGTCTACCTCGCGAAGTCCCCGGGCATCCGATCGGTCCCCGAGCACCTCAGTCCGGGGCAGCAGCAGCCGTCCAACGAGGCGGCGGGGCGCGAGGCCGCCCGGCGGATCATCGAGTCCGCGGAGTGGAAGGAGAACCGACCCACCCCCTACCGCTACCGGAGCGCGTCGGAATCCCTGCAGCTCGACCAGGGCGACGAGGAGGCGGACCGCGAGGAACCGCGTCCCGGTCCGGAGACCCGCGGGTCGGCGGGCGAGGGCGGAAGCGGGAGCGGAGGCGGAGGCGGGGAGTGATCCGTCCGGTCCGTCCGGTCAGGGCGTGAGGTACCGCCGGGTGACGTCGACCCCGGGCACGCTGGTGTCGTCGGGGTCCCAGGCCAGCGGCAGGTGCGTGCCGGTCGGTCGCCAGCTGCTCGCCCACACCCCGTGTTCGGGATCCCCCTCGAGGGCGCGGGTCGCGCGCTCCCGCCACCAGGCCTCGTCGTAGCCACCGCCGCCGAACGCCTCGACGAAATGCCAGCGGCCCTGGTCCCAGACCTCGACCCAGGTGTGGTTGCCGCTGCGGTCGTGCCAGTTCGGCACCCCGGCCAGCCGGGCGGGGATCCCCACCGCGCGGAGGGTGCTGGCGAGCATGATCGAGAGGCCGGTGCAGCTGGCGACTCCGCAGTCGACGGTCTCCGAGGGGCTCTGGTCGGTCTTCGGGCGCTTGGTCGGGTGGTAGACGATCCCGTAGCTGCGCCACACTTCGCGGTTGAGTCGCCGCACCGCCTCCGCCTGGCTGGGAACGTCGCGGACCACCGGCCAGAACCGTCGGTGCAGCGCTTCGCGCCAGGCCTCCCGCCGCTCTCCCGCGAAGGCGTAGGGAAGCACCTCGTTGAGGTGCACCGGCAACGGCAGGTCCCGGCCGAAGTGGCTCAGCCGACGGATCCGACTGGCGGTGCGGACCTCCTCGGCAAGGAACCCGCCGTCGAGGGTGCGCAGGTCCTCCGGGGGCATCCCCGCGAGGAGGAAGCCGATCGAGGCGAGGTCCAGCTCGTCCTCCAGACGGCTGATCGCACAGGCCAGCTCCCCCGCGTTCGCCCCCGCCCGCGCGAGTTGTCGACGGACCTCGGCCCGGTACCGGGCGGGCAGGCGGGCCAGCTGCCGGTCGACCTCGTCGGGATCCGCGGCACGCACGGAGCGTGATCGGAGCCGCGCGGGGGTCCCGTGGATCAGCACCGAGTGGGGCTGCCCCGCCTCGAGGGACCCCAGCGCCCGGAAGCAGACGAAGTCATCCGCCACCAGCACCCCGGGGGTCGGGGGCGCGTCGGGATCCAGGTCGAATCGGAAGGGCAGCCGGACCAGCGGGGGCAGGCTGGTCGTGAGGTCGACGTCGGGGACCAGGTCCAGGCGCCAGCGACCGGTCGAGAGCTCGTGGAGCTCGATCCGCCAGGACGCCGTCGACCGCTCCACGCTCGCCTGCCAGGTGGGGTCCCCGTAGAGCACCAGCGCGTCCCGGTCCCAGAGGTGCCCCACCACGCGTTCGAAGGTGGACTCGTCGAATCGATCCCCGAGGTGGGCGGCCAGCTCCTCGCGGAACCGCGGGTCCTCGCGGGGCCCGAAGTCGCCCAGGTCGAGGTCCGGGAGGTCCGCCCCCAGGTCCGCGAGCTCGTCGAGGAGCTGGACCTGGTTGCAGAAGACCGCCTCGGGCAGCGTGCACCGGTGGGGACCGGCGAGGAACCACTCGGCGACCCCCCACCCCGCCCGACCGTGCCAGGTCCGTCCGGTGTAGCCGAGGAACTGGGTGGCGCCCGCGGAGCCGAGGATCGCGAGCGCCATCGAGTCCCGGTCCGCGACGTCGCCGACGAGGCAGTTCCCCGCCGCCAGCCAGACCTTGGGATTGGGGGAATCGACGGGGTGCTCGCGGTGGTCGAGGTCGACGCCGGTCAGGATCCCGTCACGGACCTTGAAGGCCCCGGCGTTGAACCGGTACCCGATCCGCCAGTCGTCCTGGGTCGCGCGACCGCTGGAGAAGAACAGGTCCGGCTGGTACTCGTTCAGGGACGCCACGATGCCGGGCATCATGTCGGAGGCGTCGGTGGTGGTCTCCACCAGCCGACCGTCCGCGGACGTCCGGAGCGACCGCCCGGGGATCGACTCGTCCCAGCACCAGACCTCCTCGAAGGCATCCACCGGCAGGCTGGCGACCCCGGCCGCGCGCCGGATCGAGAGCGGGGTCCGGGTGGTGACCTGGCGCATCGCGTCCGACCAGTCCCGCCCGGTCACCACCCCCCACTCGACGTCGGGCCAGGGATCCTCGTCGAGTCCCCGGACCACCCGATGGAGGTCCAGGAGCATCGGCCGTCCGAGTTCCCCGGGGCGCGCGACGAGGACGAGGTGGCGCGGGTGCAGCGCACGAAGCGAGTCGAGCAGTTCGAGCGGCGAGGTCTCGAAGTGCAGGGTCCGCACCCCCCGGTCCCGATGGAAGGTCCGCAGGGCGGCCACCACCTGCGCCCAGCCGTCCGTTCCGGCGGTGGCGTGGGAGACCACCAGCACGGACCGTTCGTGGGGCTCCGGTTCCAGCACGGTACGCTCGTCCACCCCGCCCGCGGCCAGCCGCGCCCCGACCGCGAGGACCGCGAGCAGCGGGATGAGGAACCGGGAATGCCGGGCGTGGACGGGACGGTGCATGACGTGGGCCCCTGCGAGGTCCGGGAAGGTGAGGAAGTCCCATTCTAGCTCCCCGGCCGGGGGTTCCCCCCCCGGGAACGCATGGCGGGACGATTTCGTTTCAACTGGGAGGGCGGAGACCCCCCATGACCGACCCCTCCCTGAACCTCGTGCTCTACACGCCCCAGATCCCCAACAACACCGGCAACATCGGACGGACCGCGCTGGCGATCGGCGCCCGCCTGCACCTCGTCCACCCCCTGGGCTTCGACCTCTCGGAGAAGGCCTGCCGTCGCGCGGGGCTCGACTACTGGCGGCACCTCGACGTGGTCGAGCATGGAAGCTGGGAGGCGTACCTCGACTCGGCGGGCTCCGCGCGGATCTGGTTGTTCTCGACCCGGGCCGGGCGGTCCTTCCGCTCCGCCCGCTACGTCCGGGGGGATCACCTGCTCTTCGGGCCCGAGGACCGGGGACTGCCCCCCGAACTGCACGAGTCGGTCGAGTCCCGGCACGGGGACGAGGCGCGGCTGCGGATCCCGATGTCCGATCGTCCCGAGGCGCGGAGCCTCAACCTCGCGACCGCGGTGGCGATCGCCAGCTACGAGGCGCTGCGGGAGATCGAGGGCGGATTCTGAGGACGAGGCGGGCGACGGAGGGAAAAAATGGAACAACCGGTCGTGGTTTCGACGTATCCTCTAGGGCCGGGATCGAGCCACGAGGACGCCCTCCCGCGGGATCGGGAGGGGCGACCCGACCGGCCCCGCCGACGCCCGGACGCACCACTCTGGCACCCCGAGACCACGCACCCATGAAGCACCGCATGAACCACAGGACCGCACCCCACCGACGAGCCGATCGTTCCCGCCGGGGAGCCCGGAAGGGCTTCACCCTGACCGAGCTGCTGGTGGTGATCGGCATCATCGTGATCCTCATCGGCCTGCTGCTGCCCGCCCTCGGGCGCGCCAGCTCGAAGGCCCGGCGGACCAAGACCCAGACCACCCTGAACGAGTTCATGAAGGGGTGCGAGGCGTTCTACCAGGAGTTCGGGTTCTACCCCGGGGTGGTCACCGAGGAGGAGCTGGCCGCGAACCCGGTGATGAGCGGCACCCAGAACGCCCTGCTGCACCTGATGGGCGGCGCGGTCCGGCGCAGCGACGTGACCGACGCGGTCTGGGAGGACTTCCTCACCAGCACCAGCGGGGAGTCCGCGGTGGTGGTGAACTTCGGGGCCGAGCCGGTCGCCTTCCGTCCGGACCTCATCGGTCGTGGCCCCTTCCTGCGCGGGAAGCAGTACTCCCCCTTCTACAACCCCAAGGAGGAGGAGCTGAAGCCGGACCTCGAGAGCGCCGGGAACGACTTCCTGGTGAGCCAGGGCAGCATCGGGCAGCTGGGGCTCCCCCTGAACCAGGCACTTCCCACCCTGCACGACGCCTGGGACGCACCGGTGATCTACGCCCGACAGATCCGCCAGACCGGCCCGCTGGTCTGCCCCATCGACTACCGGCCCCAGTTCGCGGAGGAGGTCTTCACCACCGTCACCGCGTTCAACACCCTCGGGGGTCGCGGCGGCCAGCAGGAGACGCTGAGCATCATCCACCCCGACGGTCCGAACTCCACGCTGCCCGACTACCCCGCCCACATCGCGCAGTACATCCGCTCCCCGACCCTCGGTCCGTGGGATTCCAGCAACCCGCTGCCGGACGCCGCCCTCGGTGGGGTGCCCCGCGGCTCGATCCTGATCTGGAGTGCGGGCGAGGACAACGTGTTCCTCTCGAGGATCGACGGTCCGGGCAGCCTCGGCGACGCACAGACCAGCCTGTTCCAGTCCGAGTACTTCAACCCCAAGGTCAACGACGAATACGACGACGTGATCGTGTTCGGCGGCAGCTGATCCTCGAGAACACCGTCCCGGGACGCACCCGCCCCGACGAAGGAACCCACCGATGTCGATCGACGAAGCAGGCGTCCGGAAGGCCCTGGAGACCATCATCGACCCCCAGCTCGGGAAGGGGTTGATCACCCTCGGACTGGTCGAGCAGGTCGAGGTCGCGGCCGACGGGATCCGGGTGGTGATCACCAGCGAGGAGTCGGACCCCGCCGCCAACGCGCCCCTCGAGCGGGCGATCACCCAGGCGATGGAGACCCTCGCGGAGCTGGAAGGCGTCGCCCTGCCCCCCCTGGAAGTCAGCTTCGCCCGCAAGGTCCGGCTCGCCGAGCAGTCCTCCAGCAGCACCGAGAACCCCCTGCCCAACGTCCGCCACGTGATCGCGGTCGGGGCGGGCAAGGGTGGGGTCGGGAAGTCGACCTCCGCGGTCACCCTCGCGATCGGACTCGCCCGGACCGGGGCGAGGGTCGGGCTGCTCGACGGGGACATCTACGGCCCCTCGATCCCCACCATGTTCGGACTGGACGAGGAGGTGATCAACGTCCGGGGGACCACGATGATCCCCTTCGAGGCGTTCGGGGTGAAGACGGTCTCGATCGGGAAGCTGGTGGATCCCGACAAGGCCCTGATCTGGCGCGGACCGATGGCGCACGGGGCGTTCAAGCAACTCGCCCTCCAGACCGACTGGGGACCGCTGGACTACCTCCTGGTGGACCTCCCCCCCGGGACCGGGGACGTGCCCCTGACGCTCGCCCAGCTGCTGCCCCTGACCGGGGCGGTGCTGGTCTGCACCCCGCAGCGCGTGGCCCAGGACGACGCCCGACGAGCCGCCCGCATGTTCCAGCAGCTGGAGGTCGAGATCATCGGGGTGATCGAGAACATGAGTTCCTTCACCGGGAAGGACGGCACGACCTACGACATCTTCGGCGAGGGCGGGGCCGAGATCCTCGCCCAGACCATGGGCCTCCCCTTCCTGGGGCGCCTGCCGATCCATCCCGAACTCAGGATCAACCTCGATGCCGGGACCCCGGACCAGTGCTTCAGCGGCGACCCCCTCCTCGCGGAGGCGCTCGACGGCCTCGCCAACGGACTGGCCTCCCGGGTCGCCCTCATGGAGCAGGCGGGAGGCCTCGATCGGCCGACCCTCGAGATCAACTGAGGCGACACGATCCCGGGCAGCGCCCGTCCATCCCTCCGACCACGCATGAAACAGGGCGCCGACCGAAGTCGGCGCCCTGTCACGTGGGTCGGATGTGGGCGTGTACCGGGTGGACCCGTCCACGCCGCGGGTCATTCCTCGCAGACGTCGGGGATGCTGTTGCCGTCGAGGTCCGGGGGCCTGAAGTTGATCTTCAGGTCCCAGGAGGAGAAGGTTCCCGAGATCCCGGGGTAGGGATCGGTGAACTCCAGCCGCCAGATGCCCTCGAGCGGACGATCGGTGAAGAATGCACCGAAGCCACCGCCATCGGGCAGGTAGGGGCTGTCCTCGCCGTCGGGCGCCTCGAGCCCGGTGGCGAGCTGCTCGCAGAACGTCTGGGACCCGAGGTCGGAGAAGACGTAGGTGCTGGAGTTGGGTCGCAGGAACCCGGCGACCGGGCAGCCGATCTGCAGGACGGTCGAGGTGACCTGGCCGCCATCGGGCTCGGTGTGGATCAACCTGATGTTGAGCCGCTCGAGCTCCGCGTGCTGGAGGTCGTGGATGAAGAGCTCGAACCCGGGCAGCACCACCGAACCGGGGGTGACGCAGGGGTCGAGGGCCTCGTCGTCCCCGAAGCACCCTTCATCCTCGGCGGAGATCACGAGGTTGAAGGTCGTGATGTTGCCGTCGCGGATGAGCCCGCCCGGTCCGGAGGCCCGGTTCGGGTCGGAGGTGTCGAAGATCCGGGTGGCGCAGAAGACCTCGTCCGACTCGAAGCAGTCGAGGAACAGGTTGTTGTTCTCGTCCAGGTCGGGTCGGTCGTCGGTGCTCGAGAGCTGGCCGTCGATGATGTCGCAGAGGTCCGCTCGCCCGTTGGGGTTGAAGACGTTGCAGGGCAGCGTGGGATCGAAGGTGTTGATCCCGAGCACGTTCTGGATGTAGAAGGTGTCGCCACCGAACGGGCCGCCGGAGACCACTCCGTTGCCGTCCGCGTCCCAGACTCCGCCACCGAGGTCGGTCAGGAAGGTGTTGTCCTCGCAGGTGTCGATGACGCCGTTGAGGTCGCAGTCGAGCAGCGGGTCGGACTTGATCTGGCAGGAGTCCGCCACGTTGTTGAAGTCACAGTCGGAATCGAAGCGGAACGCCTCGTTGCAGGTGTCGGGAATGCCGTCCGCGTTGCAGTCCTCGTCGTAGGGGAGGACCTTGACGGTCATCGACCAGCCACTGAAGAAGCCGGAGGATCCGTTCGCGGTGTCCGTGACCCGAAGCAGCCACTCGCTGTTGAAGGGGACCGACTCCGCGCCGATCTCGAAGTCGGAGAAGCTGTATCGCCCGCTGGGCAGGACGAAGCCGTACTGGTCGGAGGCGATCACCCCGCAGGCGGTCTGGTACCGCAGGGCGGTCGAGGCGGGGTTGGGGGCGTTCTCCGAGCCGCCCGAGACCTGGAAGATGTAGGTGCCGCTCAACGCGCGGGTGTTGCTGTCCTCGGTGCACTCGAAGACCGTCCAGCGCGTCTCGGTGGGGTTGTTGTCGGGATCGACGGTCTCGCTGCCGATCTGGCGACGAACCAGTTCGATCTTGAGCTGGTCGAGCCGGGGGTGGACCAGGTTGTCGATGCGGATCTCCTCGGGCTGGAAGAACCAGTAGAGGTCCTCATCCGAACCGGGGGTGGGAACGCCCGCGAGGATCGACTCGGTGTAGGTGCTGTCGGCGATGATCCCGCCGGAGCCCTTGAGCAGGGCCGGGTTCTGGGGGTCCTGGGCGACGTCGGGGAGGTAGGTGATCACCGCGGGCTGGTTGGGGTTGAACAGCGAGGGGGCGTCGCTGCACTCCCGGGGCCAGCACCCGTCGGGGACCCGGTCGCGGTTGACGTCGGTGAGCACGTCGAAGCCGCTGCTGCCGGGGGCGGTGCCGTCGAGCTCCTCGGTGTCCATCAGGCCGTTCTGGTTGCAGTCGTAGGGGATGGTCCGGCAGCGAAGCTGGGCCACGCCGGGGTTGGACTCGAAGATCCGGACCCAGGGCTTGACCTCCGCCACGCCCTGGAAGTTGTTCTCGGGGAGCGGGGGCTGTTCGGGGCGACCGAAGGTCCCGCCGTCGGTGTGCGGCAGGCAGCTGTTCTCCGGGTCCGCGGTCTCGACGCCGCCGAGTCCCACGACCACTCCGTAGTTGACGGGGTAGCCGGCACCGGACAGCAGGCCGTCGGTGGCCTGCCCGGGATCGAGGACGTTGGAGGCGGAAGGGAAGTGGTTGAACCCGTCCGCATCCTCGAAGACCGGGACGTAGCCGGTGTCCGCCCAGGCGGGGTTCGCCACCAGGTTGAGCAGGCGCTCGTGCATGATCCAGGCGTTGGCCGAGGTGTTGCCCGAGGAGATGCAGGCCCGGCAGGAGAGGTTCGCCACCGCACCGCCGTAGGGGACCTCCGCGGACGAGGCGAAGGTGACCTCGGGGTTCGCGAAGTACAGGATCTCGACGGACGGCGGGTCGTCGACCGGGTAGGCCATGACCGTCACGAAGGAGGAGGCTCCACCGAACTCGTTCGGCTGGTCGATCGACCCGCGGAAGCCGCTGGCGTACTCCTCGGGGTACACGATGATGGGGAGGATCGGGCCGTCGAGGGAGGCGTCCCCGACCAGCTGGGCGGGGTCGCAGACCTCGTCCGCGTAGCAGGCGGCCCATTCCTCGTAGTCCTCCCAGGCGCACTCGGCATCCTCACTCGTCGGAGGAGCGGGGACGCGGCCGGTCGGGGTCCCGCCGGGTCCGCCCGCGGGGTCGCAGAAGGCGACCTGCGGGCAGTCCTCGTCGCGGTCGCCCTCGGGAGAGCTGCTCGCGGAGGCGTGCTGGGCCCCGAAGACGTGGCCGACCTCG
>MDTG01099034.1_pt1 | contig 14489 bp, 17 predicted proteins | sample 811421 | NCBI WGS metagenome assembly MDTG01 (sample SAMN05326645, study PRJNA326480) | marine metagenome | isolation source: seawater | place: Pacific Ocean: South East | collected 2011
ATTTATACATTCGGCGGCTTGAAGGAAACTAACAAGTGGTTGAAGGAGAATAACTATGTCTAATGAATTTGACTATAGTAAAGTAAGACACGCAACATCAGTAGATCAATCTGATAGAAACGTTCCTTACAATTTAAGACAAAGCGGTCCAACAAAAGTTGAAATGTTAATTTCAACAAGAGTAAGAAAATCTCCATACTGGCATCTATCAATGCGTGCTGGTTGTTGGAGAGCGACAGTGTACAATCGTATTTATCATCCAAGAGGTTATGTTAAACCAGAAGATGGTGGGGCGATGGTCGAGTATGATGCAATTGTAAACCATGTAACAATGTGGAATGTTGCTGTTGAAAGACAAATACAAGTTAAAGGTCCAGATGCAGAAAAATTTGTTGATTATGTAATTACTAGAGATGCATCTTTAATATCACCTATGAGAGCAAGATATGTAATATTATGTAATGCATATGGTGGAGTATTAAACGATCCAATTCTATTAAGAATATCAGAGGACGAATTTTGGTTTAGTTTATCTGACAGCGATATTGGTCTTTACTTGCAAGGAGTTAATGCAGATGGAAGATTTAATGTAACTATTGATGAAATTGATGTTAGTCCAGTTCAAATTCAAGGTCCTAAAGCAAAAGCTTTAATGAAAGATTTGTGCGGTAATGATATTGATTTTGATAACATGCCTTTCTATGGTCTTGGTGCAGGTAAAGTTGGTGGAAGAGATGTTATAGTTTCGCAATCTGGTTTTTCAGGTGAAGCTGGTTATGAAATATATCTAAGAAATTCTACATTATATGCTGAAGATATGTGGAATGCAGTTCTTGAAGCAGGAAAAAAACATAATTTAATGGTTATAGCACCTGCTCACCATAGAAGAATTCAAGCAGGAATTCTCTCTTGGGGACAAGATATGGATAACCAACATAATCCTTTTCAATGTAATTTAGGATATCAAGTTTCACTTTCTGGTAAAGGTGAGTGGAATAAAAAAGGCGATTATGTCGGGAAAAAAGCTTTAGAAAAAATGAAGGAAGAACTTAAAGCTGGAAACAAACCTTATAAACTTCAATTGGTTGGACTTGAATTAGGAGGAAAACCTATCGAGGAATATGCGCCTGATTTTTGGTTAATATCACCAGAAGATGGTGGGGATCCGGTTGGGTTTATTACGTCACCTTGGTATCACCCGGAAAAGAAGCAAAACATTGCAATGGGATATGTACCTTTTGATGGAACTTTAAATGCTAATGGTTTTCCAAAAGGAAAACTTGGAACTAAATATAAAGTTCACTTACCTGAAAAATATTCTGATACACCTGGTCAACCTGTTGATGCAGTTATTGTGGATATTCCTTTCAAAGAATCTTTTAACGCAAATACTAGAGAAGTAGTTAAAGGATAAATATATTTTATTGGGGGGAATTCAAATTCCCCCCTTAATATGACTAAATCATTCCTGATTGTTGTTTGCATTCTAATAGCCATTGCATTAATAATATTCCCATTAATAGTTTCTTATAAGGCACAAAAAAAAGATAAAAAATAATAATGTTCGCACAATTTCTAGATATTGTTTTCAAATCACTCAAGTTAGATAAAAGTCTTTATAGAGATAATAGATATTTCGGTGAAGCAGGTATTTATTTCGCTGGATTAATAATGATACTTGATGGTGTAGCGGGAGCTGTTGCAGCAAATACGATGGTTAAAACCTCTATTGGGGTTTCTGGACTTACGGCAATTCTAACATGGTTTGTTTGGGCAATATTTATATATGTTATTGGTGTAAAAATTTTTCCTGACAAAAATAGTAAAATTTCATTTAAAAGGGTTTTAGTTGCGGTGGGGTATGCTCATGCTCCAGGGTTAATTAGATTTTTTGCAGTAACTCCTGATTTGGTAATTGTAATTATATTTCTTACACAATTTTGGATTTTTGCTTCATTAATAATTTCAACTAAACAAATTTTAAATTTAAAATCTAACTTTAAATCTTTTGGAATTGTATTTTTGTCTTTTTTAATTATTGCCTTTTTATCGATCTCTTTTGTAATGACTAGGATGAATTCATTACCTATAAGCAATATAAGCTAGAGCGGGAACACAGTTTTAGAAGTTCTACAAGATTTACATAATTTAAATCCTGTTAGTATAAGATTTTGAGAAACGCTTTCATCCTCTGAATTACATTCTTCACAAATATAATCTAAATCTTCTATTTCTTTATGTTTTTCAGAGTCATCAGGTTTATCTTTAGTCATTATCAGTCAGACCTGCCCCTGCTCCTTTTTGTTTTAATTCATCTGTTTCTTCTACAAAAGTTTTTTCGGAAATTTTATATAAATTAGACCACTCATCTTCGGTAAAAGTATCCTTATTTTCTAAAAATTTAATATCTATGTGTTCTGCTTTTTCTAATATTTCTCCACTTAAATAGTTAGAATAAATTGATTGATTAAAGTTAAATAAAAATTCTTTATCGTCTATTTGTACAAACATTCTTCGTCCAATTATCTCGGATGATCTACTTATAAATGAAATAAATAGCAGTGGGAAAGCCATTTTTTTAATCTCTAGTTCCTTTAATTCACTAATATTTATAGATTGATCCATGAAGTTTAAACCTGACATAATAGGACAGAAATATTTATTAGATTTGCATGATTTTTCAAATTTTTGAATTACCTCAAAAAAGTCTTTTTTATAAATTTGATAATATTTGTTAATATTTTTTACCCCAGGCAGACCAAACATTTCTAAAAGCCTGATGTTTTTTCCAACTTCCTCTGCAACACCCCATTCAAATCCCATTGCTTTAGTTGCTCTCTTAGTTGTTGTATCTATTTCGCTAAAACTTTGCATTTAATTGTAGATCCAGTGTTTATCAAAATTTTTCAATTGATGAGGTAAAGGTGCGCCTTGAAACATACATATTCTAAGCCATTTATCAGATCGTGGATCAAATTTAATAGCACCAAAAAAAGATAGTTTAAGTCTTAACATATCAATAGGCACTAAGTTAGATCCTATAATATTATCTTGAATTTCAGCATATGGAAATTTTTCAATAACAAATGCTCTTCTTACAACGTGCCTTAAATGGTTGTTTTCAGTTAAAAATTTACCAATAGTTAAACTATTTTTTTTTTGTAAATATGTTTTCATAAAGATTTTTAATATCTCTTGCAATTGCCAATGGTTGTTCTAATTCTGATCCTGATTCTGAATATCTATTTGCTATTCTAGGTTCTTCTTTATTTTTTGAGATAAACCAAAAATTTTCATTATTGTCTTTTTTTTTGAAATCCAGCTTTAAGATTTCTGAGTAGTTTGTTTCAAGTATAAATCTCAGATCTTTGATTGTTCTATGTATGGGTATATTAAAATGCTTATCCTCGTCTGAGCTCATCTGATATACTAAAGGATCAACTATTTTATCAAAAGGTTCTAACATTAATGATACGACATATTCCAATCCTTCGTCACTTAAGTTTGACTCTGACCATAAATATAATGAGTTAAATGGAAAATCTTCTTTTAAATCAAATTGATTTTTTAAATATTTAATAAATTTTTCTAAATCCGAAATTAAAAGCTTAATTTTTGTTTTTTGGAATTCACTTTCTGTATGCCAACTAGTAACAATTTTTAATGATCTTATTAAACATTTGTTAAATAATTTATATTCGATATCAGTTATAGATTTTAATTCTCTTATTTTTTTAAGAGCGTTTTCTCTTGCCATAATCCAATTATTAAGAAGTGTTGGGTGATTAACTATGAATGGTGCCATTCCTAACCCTGTTGAATTTCCTATACCTAAATTAATTGATATATTCTCGTCTAACTTCACTGCATTTCTTGAATTTCTACTTTTTGCAATATGATTTACTTGGTCAAAAGTAAATTGTCTTACCAAGTATACCAGCATCATTTCTAACCTAAATGGACCAAAAATTTCTTTTCTATTCTTAATCCTAAATCTATCAGCTAAACCAAATTTTCCTGAACCATAAACAGCTGTTGTTCTATATAAATAACCTACTTTTGTTAAAACATTGGTATCTGGTTGTTTTCCATTAGTCAAACAATCTACAACGTATTCAAATAGTCTAACAGATCTATTGGCTCTTGATAAAGCTAGTTCTTTATATGATAATCTTCCAACTTCTTGCTTTGGAACATTTGCTGATAAACGATCTAAATCATTTTTTGTTGGTATGCCATCAAACAATGTGAATGCGGCATCCCATTTTGTTGCTATAACCCTATCAGATCTCTCATTATCCATTAATTCATTGGCAAAACATACTAAGGAATATGTTCTTTGATCTTTGGTGAAAGAGTAAACTGCTCTTCCGAATCCTTTATTGTTTAATTCAAATAAATCGTTTCTATATTCCCAATCTTTAAATTCTTCTAAAAAAGATCTTAAAAAAGATAATTTTGATTGATGAAATGAGCCAAGTCTTGAAAGTTTCATTAAAGTTTTTGGGTCTCTTAATCTTACTTCCATTAATTAATACCTTTATAAAAATTAAACCAATTGTTACCCAAAATATCATTTGTCTCTTGTTCGTTAAAACCAGCTTTTTTTAATCCCTGGTCTATATTTTTAAAGCCTCTAGCATCTATAAACCAATCAGGTTGAGCTGGAAATCCAGGTTTGTCCTTGCTTCCCTCACCGTAATTTTTAGAAATTGTCCAAGTTCCATTTCTCATCCACTCAACTACGCTGTCTGGTTGATTTAAACATAGATCAGATCCAATACCTAAATTTTTAACTCCCATAATATCTGCTGTTCTGGCAACCATTTCACAAAAATTATCCAATGAACAATTTGTGCTATTTTTAAGATGATGAGAATATAAAGAAAATCCCAACATACCTCCACTCTCAGCTAAAGATTTTAAAACAGTATTAGATTTATTTCTTTTTGCTTCATGCCAGAAAGATGGATTTGCATGAGTAATTGCAATTGGTTTTTCGCTTATTTCAATTGCATCAAGAGTACTTTGTTCTGCTGAGTGAGACATATCAATTACAATTCCCACTCTATTCATCTCTTTGATAGCTTCCTTGCCAAAATTAGTAACTCCACTATCATTTTTCTCATAGCATCCAGTTGCTAATAAAGATTGATTGTTATAGGTCAATTGCATAAATCTGCATCCATGTTCATGAACTTTTTCAACTAACTTTATATCATCTTCAATTGGTGAACAATTTTGAAATCCAAAAAAAATTGCAGTTTTGTTTTCAGACTTAGCTGTTATTATGTCATTGTAATCTCTGCCTAAAAATATCAAGTCTGAATTTTCTTTAAATAATTCCTCCCACTCAGATAATCTTTTCAAAAATTCATCGTAATCTTCATGGTACACAACTGTCACATGTACTGCATTTAGTCCAGCCTCATTATTGATTTTAAATATTTCTCTAGACCATTTGCAATATTGAAGATTATCAATTTTATAATTCATAAAAGTTACACTATATTGGTAATTTAAATTGTCGACTAGATAATCTGACTACCTCTATAAAATTGCATTTTATGATAAAAATCTATAAAATTAAATAACTGATCAATGAAAAAATCAAAAATAAAGCATAAAGTGTCAATAGTTATGGGTAGCCAATCTGATTACTCAATAATGAAGCATTGTGAAAATGTTCTCAAGATTTTAAAAGTTAAATTTGAAACAAATATTGTTTCTGCGCATAGAACACCTGACAGAATGATTAAATTTGCTAAACAGGCAGCAAAAAACAATATTTCTGTAATAATAGCTGGTGCAGGGGGTTCTGCTCACTTACCTGGCATGATAGCTGCAATGACAAGTATACCCGTAATTGGGGTTCCAATTGAGAGCAAAAAACTCAAAGGCTTAGATAGCCTGCTATCAATTGTTCAAATGCCCAAAGGAATACCGGTAGGTACTGTTGCTATTGGTGAAGATGGAGCAATTAACGCTGGTCTTTATGCTGCTTCAATTATTTCAAATTTTGACTCTACCATCAGAAAAAACCTAAATCATTGGCGAATAAAACAGTCTAATTCAGTAAAAAAAAAACCAAAATAAATGTCTAAACCAATTCTTGGAATAATAGGTGGAGGTCAATTAGGAAGCATGTTGGCTCAAGCTGCAAAAAAACTTGAAATAAAAACAGTTATTTTAAGTGATGATGAATATGCTCCCTCTAAAAATTTTTCAGATATTTTTATTTTTGGTAGATATGACGATGATCAAATAATTAGAGAATTTATAAATAATATTGATGTTGTAACATTTGAATTTGAAAATATACCTTATTCTATTTTAAAAAGAATACAGACAGAAAAAAAAGTATTACCGGATCCAGAAATAAATAAACTCATACAAAATAGATTAACTGAGAAAGAATTTTTGAATAAAAATAATATAACTACCACAAATTATATTTCTGTAAAAAATATAAAAGATTTAGAAAAAAACAGTCATCTCTTTCCTGGTTTATTAAAAACTTGTACCTTAGGTTATGATGGAAAAGGTCAATACAAACTAAATAATATTGATGACATTGAGAATAATTTTGATTTTTCAAAAGAATATATTTTAGAAAAAAAAATAAATTTAAAAAAAGAATTTTCAGTTATAATAACTAGATTTTCAAACAATACTTATGAAATTTACGATCCAATAGAAAATGTTCATGAAGATCAAATTTTAAAACATTCAAAAATACCAGCAGATATAACTGAAAATATAATTATTAAATCCAAAGAATGGGCAATTACTATTGTTGAAGAATTAAATTATATTGGAACATTGTGTGTTGAATATTTTATTGATATGAATGATAATTTATACGCTAATGAAATTGCACCAAGAGTTCATAATTCTGGACACTTAACAATTAATTCATATAACGTTAGTCAGTTTGAAAATCATATTCGAGCAGTTTGTGACTTAGAAATTATTAAAGTAAAAAAAATTTATAATGCAAAAATGATAAATCTAATTGGTGATGATATTGTTTATTATAGAACAAAAAAATTTAATGAAAATGAATTTTTTTTTGATTATTTAAAAAAAGAAGTTAAAAAAAAAAGAAAGATGGGTCACTTAACTATTATTGATAAATAATCCTTATTTTTTAATCTCTTGTAATAATGAAATGTTATTATTGGTTGGTTTATTTACGTCTTTTGATATTTTATAAAAACTTAGCTTGGGTTTTTCTCTGCTGATCAAAAAACTTGAGCCCGGTATTTCTAAATTTAGATACCTGTTTATGTCTTGCTCTTTTAAAATCACAGGCTGTCTATGGTGTATTTCCTCGATATTTTTATCAGCCTGCTCTGTAATTAAACAAAATTGATCTTTTTCATAAATGCCAGCAAAATATATATTTTTTTTATCATTTCTTGAGAAATAAAAAGGTGTTTTCATATTAGCTTCCCTTTTCCATTCATAAAAACCATCTGCAATTGCAACACATCTGTGAAGTTTAATTAATTTTTTAAATGAAATTTTTTCATCTATGGTTTCGACTCTTGCATTAATTAAAGCTTTAAAATCTTTATTTTTTGACCAGCTAGGTACAATACCCCAAGTTAACTTTTCAAGAGTATTTCCGTTAATATATTTTTTTACGACTGGTAACTTTTGATAGGGATGTGCATTATAATTTTCAGAATCTTCCACCTTAATAGCAGATTTAACAATTTTTTTTGTTTTAGTAACAGAATTTGTAACAACGTATCTTCCACACATATTATTTAATTGTTGGCATAATTTTAATTTAGATTATATGTTTTTCTCAATAATGAAATCAATAGAAAATAATTTTGATAACCCTGAAGTAAATGAATTACTAAGAAATCATTTTATTGAACTTAGGTCTGTATCACCAGAAGGAAGCTCGCACGTGCTCGATATTCCTGGTCTTAGAATACCTAGTATAAAATTCTGGAGTTTATGGGAAAATGAAGAATTAATTGGCTGTGGTGCACTTAAATTACTGAATGATACACATGGAGAATTTAAATCAATAAGAGTTGCTGATAAGTTTAGAAAACAAAAGTTTGGTAATAAGATAATTTATCATCTAATAGATAAATCAAAACAAATAGGTATAAAAAAACTAAGTGTTGAAACCGGAGCAGGAGAATTTTTTGCGCCAGCTAGAAAGTTGTTTAAAAGTTTTGGATTTATAGAATGTGCGCCATTTGCCCACTATAAGGAAGATCCAAATTCGTGTTATTACTCATTAAATATTTAAATTAAGTAATGAATGACGATAAATCTAGACCTTTTGTATTGTATGTAGCTGAATTTATATATTCAAAAGTTTTTGAAATTAAAAATAAAGACCCAAGTCTAAATAATATTGAAGCTTTTGAAATATTTATATCTTCTGATGATTACGAAAAAATAAGTTCAGGAAAATTTCATGAAAATTGGCTCAATGAATTAAAAAAAAATGACTATATTGATAAAACTACTGGAAAAAAAATTAATAATGAAACATTAAGACTTTTAAAAATTCAAAAAGACTCAATGGAAAAACAGCTAATGAAAATTCCAAGATTGTACTATGCAAAAAGTCATTTTCCTCTTGAACTTTCCCAAAGAGCTTTTGATCATCTATGGAGAGTTTGTGAAAGTTATGAATTATGGTGTAAAGAAACTAAACAAGATAATTTAATTTTATTAAATCTAACAAATTAAATTATAAGTTTTTAAAAAAGTAAAATACAATAAAATAAATGAATAACAAAATTTTAAATTTTATCGATAAAACATTTTTTGATCTGGGACGTGAGTTTAAATGGTCATACTTGCCTCCATTAATGATATATGTTGCAGCAGGTATCTCTGGTTTAACAGGTATTGTTGGTACTTTTTTTGTTAAAGATTACTTAAACCTATCTGCTGCTTTTCTAGCTGGATTAGGTTTTTGGGCAGGAATTCCTTGGGCTTTAAAGATGCCTTTAGGTCATTTGGTTGATTTAATTTGGGAAAGAAAAAACTACATGGTCTTTGTAGGCGCTTCTCTTATTTCTCTCAGTTTGCTCATAATGTATGGTCTTATTATCCATACAGAATGGATATCAAACTTTCTAACTATTGAGACATGGTTTGTAATAAGTGTTCTTCTAGCTCCTGTGGGTTACGTGGTACAAGATGTTGTCGCTGATGCAATGACAGTCGAAGCTGTACCCCTTGTTGATGATAATGGAGGTAGATTCTCAAATGAAAAAATAAAACTAATGCATACAACTATGCAAACACTAGGACGTTTTGCAATTATTGGAGGTACTGTTTTAGTAGCTCTTGCAAATGTATTATTGTTTTCTGATGTTGATAATCTTGATCAAGCAGAAAAAATTAATTTATATGGTTCTATTTATATTTATGCACTAATTATTCCTATAGTTTCAGTTCTTGGAATTTTTTTTGCATCTTATTTAAAAAATAAAAAAAAGAAAAAATTAATTGAACAAGGATATAAAGGTGATGAAAATTTAATAGTTCACGAAAAAACTGAAATAAACTGGTGGATACTTGGTGGAAGTTTAATTTTTGTTATTTTTACGCTTGGAATTGGTTCATTTAGAGTTCCTTATGCACAAGAAATTGTATTTATAGGATCAATGGCAATTATCATTTTTTTAATGAATAAATTAATAAAAGAATTACCCGAAAATTTAAGATTCACAATTGTTGGAACTGCAATAATAATTTTTGTCTTCAGGGCTATGCCAAGTCCTGGGCCTGGATTGTCTTGGTTTGAAATTGATGTTTTAAAATTTAATGAACAGTTCTTTTCTATTTTATCTCTAATAGCATCAATACTAACTTTAGTTGGAATTATAGTTTTAAGACCTTTTATGGCAAATAATTCTATTGCAAAAATAATTGTTATTTTATCCATTGCCGGTGCGATTTTATTTTTACCTAGTGTTGGAATGTATTACGGTTTTCACAATTGGACTTCATCAATAACAAATGGCATAATTGATGCAAAATTTATAGCAATTATAAATACTGCGTTGGAATCTCCACTTGGACAGATTTCCATGATACCTTTGCTGGCTTGGATTGCTAAAAATGCACCTAATCACCTAAAGGCTACCTTTTTTGCTGTTTTTGCCTCCTTTACTAATTTGGCTTTATCAGCCAGTGCTTTGTTTACAAAATATTTAAACGAAATTTTTGTAATCACTAGAGAAGTAAAAGATAAAGTAAGTAATGCAATTTTAACAGCAGCTGATTATTCTGATTTGGGATTATTACTTATAACTGTTACTATTATAACATTAGTTTTGCCAATTATTTTTGTAACAATAATTCAAAAAAGCAAACTTAAAACTTACGAATAATTATATAGCTTTATAACCGTATTCTAAACAAGCATCAGTAATTGCATGATGCAAAGACTCTCCAAAGCTTCTTAATGCAAGTAGTCTCACTTTTTTTGGGTCATCCGAAATAAAATCTAATGTAATTGTAATTGCGTGAAATACAGAGTTTGAACAGTCATTCTTTTTAATATTTTCTAAATTTAAAGGACATCCTTTTTTAATAACTTCATTTGCGAGATCGCCCTCAATTTCTAAGATTGTTCTCGAGTGAGATAAATCTGTTACAGCAAATTTATCACTTTCAAAAGACTCAATTATTTCTTTATCTAAGTTTTTGTTTGTTGAAACAATAAACCAATTGTCAGGACCCATCCATAATATTCTTGTATTATTATTAGAGTTTACTTTTAATGAATTTGGTAAATTTAAATTATCAATCTTTATACTTTCTAAATTAATTTCTGTTTTTTTATATTTTACCACCTGGAAAATTAAAATATTTTTTAATTCTGAGATTTTAAGTAATTCATTTTCTTTTTTGTTTGCTATATCTCCATACAATCCCGGTTTGTGAACATTTGAAAGCGATGATCTTGATATCATGATCTAACTCTCTTTCCTTCTGGGTCTACATAATGTGAAGATATCACCTCAACCTCAATAGCTTTTTCTTTCAATGGAGAAACAGCAAAGAATTTTTTACCAATCATATTTTTTCCATCTTTCATAATTGCAAGTGAAAACGGATTATTATTCTCCACGCTCCAACAAGAGGAGGATACATGTCCTAATTTAGGATTTGGTAATTTACCATTTTTATCTTCAACTATATGAGATCCTTCTGGTATACTTGATTTTCTATCTGTTGGAACAAGTCCTATAATTTTTTGTCTGTTTGCTTCATTAAATGCAGTTCTTTTTAAGGAATTTTTACCAATAAAATCTTTCTTTTTAGAAACTAAACCATCTAGAGATACGTCTGCTGGGATTGTTCTTCCGTCTAATTCTGGAGCAGCTACGTGTCCCATTTCAATTCTTAAAGTTGAAAGTGCCTCTGTACCGTACGGTTGATTTCCAAATTCTTCACCAATTTCCATCATTTTTTCCCACATAAACATGCCATTATCAGACTCTACATTTACTTCGTAAGCAAGCTCTCCTGAGAAAGATATTCGAAATATTTTTGCTGGAACACCAAAAAGTTGATCTTCTTTATATCCCATAAATGGCAGTGCTTCATTTGAAACATCTAGATTTGGAAATAGTTTTGCAAGCATATCTCTTGATTTTGGTCCAGCAATTGCAGCTCCTGCCCACTGCTCTGTAGATGAAACAACATTTACATTTAATTCAGGCCAAACAATTTGCAAATAATATTCAAGATGAGATAATACATTTGCAGCTTGGGCAGTAGTCGTTGTCATATGATAGTGATTTTCAGAAATTCTAGTAGTTGTTCCATCATCCATAACAATTCCATCCTCTCTTAACATCAATCCATAACGTGCTTTTCCAACAGGTAGTTTCATCCAAGCATTTGTGTATACACGGTTTAGAAATTCTGCAGCATCTGGTCCCTTAATATCAATCTTTCCTAACGTGGTTACGTCACATATTCCGACATTTTCTCTTACATTTTTTGCTTCTCTTTTTGAAGCTTCAAATAAATTTTCGTTTCCTCTTTTGTAATATCTTGGTCTCTTCCAGGCTCCTGCATCAACAAAAACTGCATTATTTTTTTCATGCCATTCATGCATTGGTGTTTTTCTGGTAGGCATAAATTCCATTCCTACTTCTCTTCCTACAATAGTTCCAATTGTTATTGGCGTGAAAGGTGGTCTAAAAGTTGTATGACCGACCTCTGGTACAATTTTGTTTTCTATATTTGAAACCAATTGAAGTCCATTAAGATTACTTGTTCTGCCCTGGTCTGTTGCCATGCCAAGTGTAGTATATCTTTTAACATGTTCAATTGATCTGTAGCCTTCTCTAAGAGCTATTTCAATATCCGATACCGCTACATCATTTTGAAAATCTACAAATCTTTTTGGTGTTTCACCTTTTGGAAGTGGCATACACCAAAATTTATCATGTTTTTCATAATTACGTTCTGTAACATTTGGAACAGAAACTTCTGTATTATTGTTCGTTACATCTTTTGATAAAGTTGAACCAGTTTCAAATCCCTGTTTTAAAGTTTCTTTTAATGTAAAAGAACCATTAGCTGCTCCAACTGTTTTCTCATTTTGTTTTGATACATCAGGCACAAAAGCATCAATTTCTTTATCAAATTTTAATTTATTTCCTGATTGTGATGACAAATGAACTGTAGGTGTCCAAAATCCTGATACGCATATACAGTCACATTCTATTGTCTCAATTTTTTCTAAAGAAGTTTTATCTTTATTAAGTTTGCCAATTTTAGCTGATTTAACTTTTTTATAACCTTGTGCTGAAACAACTCCGTATGAAAATTTTATTTCTATACCTTTAGATTTAGCTAAATCAATTACCTCTGATGAATGTTCTTTTCTAGTATCAAGAATAATTGGCTCTACATTATTTTTTTTAAATTCTAAAGCTGTTTCGTATGCGCTATCATTATTAGTAAATATTAGAGGCTTTCTTCCAACTAAGACACCATAAACCTTCATATATTCTTTTGCAGCAGAAGATAAAATTACTCCAGGAGTGTCGTTATTTCCAAATACAATTGGTCTCTCAATTGAGCCAGTTGATAAAATAGTTTCTTTTGCTCTAATGTACCACAGTCTTTGTCTTGGTGTATATTTTGATTTTTTAGGAAGGTGATCACTAACTCTTTCGAACATTACTAACATGTTATGATCATAATATCCGAATACTTGAGATCTATTTTTAACTTCAACATTTGGCATTTTTTTTAGTTCGGAAATAATTTTATCTGCCCAATCTCTACCTGAAAGATTATCAATGCTTACATCATCGGTCAGTAAGGATCCTCCAAACCTAGGTTTATCTTCTGCTAATATAACTTTGGCCCCATTTTTTGCAGCAGCATATGCGCTAGCTAAACCTGATGGTCCTGATCCTGTTACTAATAAATCGCAGTACTCAAATTTATGCTCATATCTCTCATTATCTTTTTCTAAAGAAGCTACACCTAGTCCTGCTGCTTTACGAATAAAAGGCTCATATATTTTGTACCAAAAACTTTTTGGCCACATAAATGTTTTATAATAAAAACCAGCTGGGAAAAATTTATTTAAAAAATTATTTATTGCACCAATATCAAAATTTACAGACGGCCAACAATTTTGAGTTGTTGCTGATAAACCTTCAACTAGCTCCATCTCGGTAGCGTTTATATTAGGTTCAGAATGACCATTAAAACTTACTGTTAATTTTGCATTTGGCTCTTCAACACCTGCACCTAAAAATCCTCTTGGCCTATGATATTTAAAACTTCTTCCAACTAAATGAATACCGTTAGCTAATAAAGCTGAGGCAATCGTATCGCCTTCATAACCAAAATATTTTTTTCCATCAAAGTAAAAATAAATTTTTTTATCTCTATTTATTAACCCTTCGTTTGGTAATCTAAAATTTTGTGTCATTCTATTTCCTCATGCATTTTAGCTGTTGCAAAAATTTCATGTGTTGTAGTATTTCTTAATACCTTAAACCATTGTCTACATCCTGAAACATGATGCCATAATTCTAAATGGTTTCCTCTTGGACTTTTTCTCATATATACAAAATCATCCCATTCTTTATCTCCAACCTCCTGATTAAGTTGAGGTCTTTTTACTGATGCATCGCCGCCATAGGCAAATTCTTTTTGTGCTCGCATTCCGCAATAAGGACATTTTATGTGAAGCATTTATTATCCAATCCAGGTTTTGGTACCTAGTCCTTTTTCATCTAGTAAATACCCAGTAGAAAATCTATCAAGTCTTAAATCAGCATTTAATTCATGTAAACAGTCTTGGGCTATTGTATGAGCGAACGTCCAACCAGAAACTGGAGTAGATTTAAAACCACCGTAACACCATCCACAATTTAAATATAATCCATCAATATGCGTTTTATCAATAATAGGTGAACCATCCATTGACATATCCATTATTCCACCCCAAGTTCTAA
>MDTG01056233.1_pt1 | contig 14487 bp, 10 predicted proteins | sample 811421 | NCBI WGS metagenome assembly MDTG01 (sample SAMN05326645, study PRJNA326480) | marine metagenome | isolation source: seawater | place: Pacific Ocean: South East | collected 2011
AGCCCTACAAGTGTTATACAGACTGCCGTGCCTTTGCCGTGTCTCTGAACGCAACCGCCTTTACCTACCCAAGCTTCCCACTTGGCGAGGGAATGCCAGTGGGGACGCTCTGCAAGGCCTACCTTGGAGAGGCAGACTTTACGAGGATTGGCGAGTACATGGACTTTGCCGGAGAGCACGAAATATTACAGAAAAGTGCATGCCTTCAACGAAAGAACAAGTTCGGCGGTGGCTACGTCGAGTGCGACTCCGTCTATGGCGCCGGTCTCGACAGTCAGAACGGCTTTTACTGTGCCGACTACGATTATCGCATGCACCCAGAAGACTACAATTCCGGAGATCACAGCATTGCTGGAATGCCATCGCTACACAAGACTTGTTTGGTAGAGAAGATATCACAGACTGGTATATGCGAGACAGAGTCCGAATTTGGCACCTGTACCTCATACAACACCCACGGCGAGTGCCAGACCTACAACTACCTCGGCGAGAGAGTAAGGAGGAACGAGGACATTACGGTGACCGAACAGGACCAGCGCGGGCTCTGTGTCCAAGAGGACAGCCTTGGCACCTGCACGGAGGACTCGCGGCACGGGTCCTGCGACGAAGAGCCACCCTACCGCATGGGCGTCAAGCACGAGAATCCAATCGGGGACTGTTCCGGCGAAGCAAAGAGGATCACAGAGTGTGAAGGAGAATGGAAAGCGAACGCTGCAGTAATTGAAGGAAACTTTAATACGGAGAACAAATACAAAGGACCGTTCACGGAACAACACACGAGTGCCGTGCTGCTAAAGACCGTAGCCTTCCTTCACGAAGACTCACTACACCACTGTGAAAGGGCATGCTCGACGCTGGAAGGCTGTACTGCCTATGCCGTCAGCAACGAGCCCCTAAAGCCCTACGAGCAGGCACCGCTTCTGGTCGCGAAAAGGAGAGACTGTGCGCTCTATGGGAACGTCTCTGGGATCGGTTCGTTTCCGGAGCTATCACTATCGGTAGCACTTCAGAACGACACCGCGTGGCTGTGGTTTTACGGGACAAGGGCCTACAGCGGCAGGGCACAGTCGAGCGACGCCGTCATCGTCTTTCGAACGGTCGAAGACACCTTTGGGAAAGGCTGCGCTGCCCTCTGCGACGGCATCGACGCCTGCCTTGCCTACGCCTACAATGCTACGAAACACTGCGAACTACTATCGGAACGACCGAGCCTCGAAAGCCTCTACGTGGAAGCGGCAGAGGGCGTCGTAGTCTCCATTGCTACAAGACACCCAGAGACCTATGCAAGCTTTGCGGAGGCCTACGCAGCCTGTGAGCTACGGCATCAGGCGCACAACCCGCTGACAAATGCGAGCAATGACGCATGCCTTGGCATTGAGCTTAGTGGTGGTTCCTACAAATTGATCCAGAGCGTCCATCGCGGCGGGGACAGTGCAATTGCCGACCAGAAGAGTTTTAATGAGACGCTGCCGGCCTGCTACGACAGCCACACGGCTGCAGACGTGGCCGCCTGCAGCGCCATTGCCGACACTGTGCCGTACTCACCGCGCTATCCAGAAGAGGAGCCGCGCTACGCAAGTATTGATTACTTTTCCTTCTCGGCTCCGACGAACTGCCGTGTCATGAGGGCGGGCTACAGCCTTGCCACCTGCCCGCTTGTCTCCGTAAGTGGTCATGTTGCCTACGAGAAGCTCGCCTCCGACAGCCTTCCGCGTTACGAGACGGGAAGCTCCGTCTGGACGAACCGACGCGATGCCGGTGTCCTCGACGTGTCCCCCGTAAGGGAAGCCTTTGATGACTACCACGGTGTACTCGGCGAGTGTTCTCGTCAAATTGGCACGGGGATGGAGACGCCGATGGAGTGCATAGAGGCTGCTGTGGACTACCCGAACGACGCAAAGATGCTCGAAGGTCGCTTCATCAACGACACGGACATTGTCTGTGAGACGGAAAACGATCGCGGCACGATGCTCACGGAGAACCGGCTGGGCAGTTGTCGGGCGACATCTGACTATGGCGACTGTTACCGAGAGACGCAGCACGGTGTCTGCACAAAGCACACCGGCAAAGGGCAGTGCCTCGAGTTCAGCACCTGCCAGAACAGCGTTCTCGGATCGGTAGCGAAGGGTGTCTGTGCCTACAGGAACCGCTATGGGGACTGCGAGTACGAGACACAATTAGGCACTTGCGAGTTGAAATCGAAGCTCGGCACCTGCTCCTACGAAGACCGTGGTGGCACGTGCGCCTACGACAACCCCGACGGCAAGTGCGTTCGAGAGAAGACCAACTACTCGGTCAGCGTCTACTTGGAGTCTGTGGATACTGGTGAACACATTCAGTTGATGCCGACGCAGGCCACGGGGACGCTGCCAAAGGGCTTGCTCTTCCTCGATAAATACATCAACAGTCCTGATAATGTGAACATGGGTACTAGCTATGCAACCGTAGAACTATGTGCTTCTGCATGTTCAGGCTACGACTATTTCATGCTTCTGAATGGGGAGTGTGTTTGTATGACTTTGGGTGGAAAAGATATTTTTGACACAGGTAGCAACGGAGCCACTTACAAGAATGTTGTCGACAGCGCGGACGCACAGTTCCAGATCGACAGCATAAAACATGACGATTTGCCCATTGCGTCGTTCAAGGCCAATTACGTCTCCTATGATGCCCTGTTTTCTGGTATTAGCGTCCCCTCTGGCGACACGCTGGAGGAGGCCTGCTTGGCAGATGAAAATTGCAAAGGTATCACCCCAGAGACCAACACGGTGGGTTATGCTTCGGAGGCATCGGTCGCCAATGCCTACCCACAAGCAAAACGGATGGAGCGTCAACACCTCGAAATGTACACCACGAGGAATTATATGGTCTACCACACCGACAGCGTCCACGATGCAACAATACTTCATGATTATGGGACGTCAGAAACTTTTTTAATCAACAATGACGATTTTGACGCCTGCAAAGGACTTTGCGAAACCTATGCTATGAACTTTGATGGTGTTGCGGAAGGTTCCAGTTTTTATCCAAACCAATGGTTTCACCAAACATTCTTAGACTACGCTGGAAGATACATTTGTCGATGCCAACATGAACGATCCTCCGATTCATCGTTTGCTCTGGAGTGCCCAAGTGGTTCCATTATGCACACAAATGGCGAACAGAAGCTCGGAACCTTGCAATCGTTTCGAGAACAAGAACATGCCGGAACCTTGGCAACACTGTGGACCAGTTTTCCGAAAACTTCTCAGGACTTCCAAAACAATTACCAGAGTGGAATTTGGGACGTCGTATGCGAGGGCTGCCCGATGGGAACATACGCTTCTGCTTTGACCTCCGGTGTGAGCTGTTACTACACGTTCTCGAGCAGTTGTCAGAAGACAGCCTGTGTTCCCTGTCCGGACGGCTACTACAACGATCAGATCGGTCAGACAGAGTGCACGAAGAAGTGCCCTGCCGGTCGCTTCTACTCCGACGCAACGAGAAAGGCCAACACGGCTTTATGGGGACAGGCGGAGTGTACGGAGTGTGCGGCTGGTCTATACCAAAACGAAGAAGGCAAGAACACGTGCAAGACATGCTCTGCGGGGCAATTCCAAGACACAACAGGAAACTCTGGATGTAAGAACTGTCCATCCGGAAAGGCGACCGACTTGGTACAGGGCCAAGGACATGCGGACCGAACGGAATGCCAAAGATGTGGCGTTGGTTACTACTCGCCAACGTCAGGTCGCACTTACTGCACTTACTGTAATGCAATGTATTTTACCAGTCCACAATACTGGGGTGCGGGAAAGTACCAGAACGAGGAAGGCAAAACTTCATGCAAAACGTGCGGCTTGACTGAAACGACCTACAGCAACGCCGCTCCCGCTTGTGTGTCTTGCCCAACTGGGACAAGAGCGTCTTCCAACTACATTGGAACTTGTGGACATTGTTGGTACGGAGAGTACCAAGATCAATTAGGACAGACTACGTGCAAGAGCTGCATCGCAGGGCAGTACAGCAGTCAGACCGGCCGATCGTCTTGTTCTTCTTGTGACACGGGGCGATACAGTGGTGGTGGAGCCAGCTCTTGCACCGTCTGTCAAGGGGGAAAGTACCAAGACTCAGGGGGGCAATCGTCTTGTAAGGATTGTCCTGCTGGACGGTACCAATCGCAATCTAGTACCAGCGACAGTGGCTACCACAATAGTCTTAATGACTGTAATGGCGCGTGTCCTATAGGCAGGTACAGCAACGCTGGGACGTTCGATAATACAGGACCCTTCTGCACAGCATGCCCCGCGGGAAAGCATGCACCGAATACTGAGTCTTGGTACTGCAACGATTGCGGAACAGGACAATTCCAATGGGACACCGGTGCTACTGAGTGTCAAATATCAATTAACCCTAACCCTAACCATTGCACAGGGCCGGGAGGGGTATCTTGTGCTACAGCTGCCCCAACAACGCCAACGGCATGTACATTACCTGTCGCTTATGCTTCAATTACATTTCGAGCCTCCTTGTTCTGGGTGTGGCATTTCTCAACATATGAGGATAGAATGTCGCTGGGGTCCAGCGAAATAACTAGCCTAAGTATTGCAGACAGAAAGGCTTTACAGTGTGTACATTATTTAACTAAAAACGTCGGTGCAAGTTGGCTTGCAGCCGAATGGGTATATGTGAGGACCTCGGATTACAACAGTTTTGGTAATGGAGACGGTTGGATCAGATGTCATATGTATTCCGACACATTATCCGGTAACCCCAACAGTTATGGTCATTACTGGTTAGGAAACTCAAATGGTCCACAATCCTCAATTAGGTCGAATTGTGGTTTACCGTGGTAAAAAACTAAAGAAAATTATTACTTTTTAAGTTGGGATAGGGGGTGGTTTAATTTCGGGAAAACCTTCACGTGCTACTACAAACGATAAATATGAATTCTCAAGGGTAATTGTGCTTGTTGGAACTTTAAAACTGTGCCTCATTTCTATTATCCCTGTTGGGGAAAACATTCGATCAAACAGATGATCCTTCATTTGAACGTAAGCATGTGTATCTAAGAGTTCTTGCACACTGTCCTCGTCCATGTCGTCGGTAAGTTTACAATAGAAGTAGAGTTCTGTTTGGTCCTCTGAACGATCCCCAAGACCACATATTAAACGCAATGTGTCTTGCAGATCGTTCATACTAAGGGCAGAGCATTGTGCGAGAAAGAGATAACAGAGGAGAAGTCGTTTCATCATATTCACTTGCGCGCGTTTTGGTTCGTATATAAAGGACTGTAAAGTATATATAAATCTATATTGAAATGTCTTCCCTTCGACTCTGTGGCCTCTCCGTCCGTACGTGGAACCTTATCACCTCGCTTCTACACCTCGGCAATGCTGTCGCCATCGTCGCCCTCCGCTACGCAAACGATCGCGACCTTCTTTACGAGATCAAACAGTCCTACCCCGACTGGTCGCGAGACACCTCCAGCGACGCCATCATCGAGGGGGACGAGTTCTCGATAAGCAAGAAGGAGATCACCGCGCACAGCCTTTCGCTGACATGGCTCATTGCCATATTCTTCTTCCTCTCGTTTGCCTTCCAGATGGTCGCATACTTTCCCCAGCTCTACGCCTACGAAGACCTCTTGCGAAAAGGGAGGCACCCGTTGCGCTTCGTCGAGTACTCCCTCAGCTCCCCGCTCATGCTCGTCGCGATCGCCCTCCTCTGCGGAATCTTTGAACAGTATGCTCTCATCGGGATATTCCTTGCCATGTTTTCCTGCAACATCCTAGGACTGCTCGCCGAGCATCTCGCTTCAATGAAACCGAAGGAGAAGGTGGACGAGGAGGATCGCCTCCTGCGAACCGTCGACAAGGCACAGAGTGAACACCTGACCGTCGTGTGGATCGCGCACGTAGCCGGCTGGGTCTGTGTCATCGGCGCGTGGTTGCCAATACTGCTTGCCTTCTCCGTAGGCAACAGCGAAGGCACCGAAGCTGCGCCAGATTTTGTCTATGCTATCATTGCGACAATGTTCATCCTTTTCAACACCTTTGGCGTCAACCAACTCTTGGAAATCAGCGGTGTCTACGGGCACGAGACGGCAGAGCTGGTCTTCATCATGCTGTCGCTGGTTAGCAAGTCGCTGCTCGGCTGGCTGATCTTTGCGAATGTTTTGGCGCCGATGTAGTATAATACAGGAGATTGGCACCATTCCAATAGAGAGATGATTCGCCTCTACACTTGCCAAGGGTGTAAGAAAAAATTTCACCTCAACGGGCTCTACCAAACGCCAAAGGGGATAGTCTGCTCGACCTGTCGGGCAAGTCGCTGATTAGCAAGCTCATTATCTAACAAAGTAAGAGCCCCCCTTTTTTAACAAAAAAATAGGATATGCAAATTCCTTCCTTATTTATACAAGAAATACCCTTTTTGAATTAACCCGTGGGCAAGAGCAATCCATGGCACAGTTGGTAGATTGCAAATGAGAGAAGTACAAATCCTTACTTACAAAGGTATATAATGGATTCACTTTTAATTTAGTTATACTTGTTTTACAAAAAGCCGTCCTTGCATGTTTCGTTCCATTCATGCCTGTTCTCCTGAAAACGGCGGTGCATTTAAGGCAATTCCATCTGGGACAAGAGCCCACACAGACGAACTTGTGTCGAGGACTCTTGTTTTTTTAGACGCTCTCTAGTGGCTCCTTGCCGATGGCGTCGTAGGCAACCTTTTCTCCCGTGAAGTGGTCGTAGAGCTCGTCGACGACGATGGTCAGGGACAAGAGCGCAGAGATGACATTGTAGGGCATGGCGTAGTCCTTCGCAGCCTCGTAGGGAAGGAACAGAAGGAGAAGCGACAGGACAATCAGCAGGCACAGCATCGTGAACTGAACAACATGCTTTGGTGGAGTGTAGAGAAACATCAGCCCAGCGAGGGCAGCGATGCTGACAGAGACGGTAATCTCGTAGGTGTCCAGAATAAAGTCGTAGGTCCACGCCGAGCAGTGCCAGAATCCAAAGACTGCTGCCGGATCAACACCCGCGCACTGTTCGGCAGCAAACTGTTCGCCAAAGAGGACGTGCCAGAGGCTGCTTTGGAAAATGACCAACCCGAGCGAGAGGACGATGGTCTTCCAGAACAGGGCATGCCTTCTCCAGAGGACATAGAGGTAGGCCGCCATGGCGACGAGGCCGACGATGGCGAAGAGGAGTTCGAGGCCTGCCATCGGTGGTATATAAAGCTCCCCGTCGAGGCTGTATATACCGACAAATGTTTCGCAGCCTGTTCTCACTGTGTGCCCTTCTGATGGCCGTCGGCACGGTAATCCTCCTGCACTCGGCTGCCATCCTAGAGGCATGCGATGTCAGCGAAGAGACCTTTGGCCTCGCCTACGCGAACGCTGTCGTCTGGATGGCCCTCTTCCTTTTCTTGTGCCTCCCTCTTCTGAGGTCGATCGCGAAGCTGGTCTATGTGAACGCCCTGCCAGCGCTCGTGGGGTCTATCAGCGCTGTCATTGTGCTCTACGCAGCGCATGCCGTCGCAGAAGAGTGCAAGGCCTCAAAGCACAACCTGCTCCTGACCTCCCTCGGGAACGTCGCCTTGGCGCTCGTTCTGCTTGTCTCCGAGGTCGGCTGCCCGAGGAAGGCCGACTACGCCGAACTGAAATAGTGATATATAGGCCCTGCGCATGCATCAGGCAAAGGGCAAGATGAGCAAAGAGATCGTGCTGTGCTTCCTGCCGCTTGACAGCGAGCTCCTCGAGAGAAGCATGCTCAACTGGGCGGCCGGAAAGATTGCGCCTCGTCGACTCTACGCGGTGGCAAAGTCCAAACCGATGGTCCACGTCGAGCTGTGGTTGAAGGGAGACAACGACAGTGGTTTCGCCGCCAGCATTTGCTACAACCGAACAGCGCACTACATGAAGAAGAGCTTCTCCAGAAAGTCGTGGAATTTTCGCTCCCTCTACGTCAGCGAGCAACAGTTCAAGAAGCTTCAGCTCTTCCTTTCCGCGCAGAAGGGGGCCCCTTTCAACCGCATGGGCTTCTACCTCCTTGGCCTTGGCATGCGAATCAGTGGACAGTGGGCAGAGCGCTTTGGTTGGAGGCGAAGGTACTTTTGTGCCGAACTAATCATTGCCGCGCTAAAGGCTGCGGACTGCCTCCCGAAGACCAACAGCATTGCCACTGTCGCACACCCAGAAGAGCTCTACCAGTACACTTCGCTCATCAGTACGCCAACGACGATACGAGAGTACAGCAAAGACAAGGTGCGGTACTGATAGTGTTAAAGACAGGGTTCGAGAAAAGAAGTTTCTTTTTCGTTCTTCCGTGCGTGCGTGGGGGCTCTGGGTCCATGGTCCTATGGGCCGACGGTCCTATGGGTCCTATGGGTCCTATGGGTCCTATGGTCTAGCAGAGAAGGACCAGAAAATGTTTCAGGGAAGAAATAAGTCAATACAATTACACGATAAAACAATCTATCAACATCAGAAGACTATTTACAACAACCATATAAGTTTAGTCATATCATATTCGACAATGGCATTCACACTGCAAGATGCAGAAGAAATGTACACAAAGGCAATGCATGACGCCGACAAAGGCGACTCCTCGGCGCAATTGTTCGTAAAACACTGCGACCCATTTGACTTTGTAGACAACAACGACGGCAAGACAGACGATGACGGCAAGGCAGACGACGACGGGGACAACGCGGAACTTCCACAGACCGGCGCAAAAGCACTGTATGAAGCTTTTAAAACAACCGGCAACATGAAAGCAGCGCTTCGTGAAATGACTGGAGTGGTTTCCGACGAGAACCAACGCATGACAGCCTTTCTAGCACGGTTCAAACTCGACGAAGATTTCACTCTGAAAACGGAAGAGTTGGGTCTTTCCTTCGTACCAATGAAGGAACTGAAAGGTGCCTACACACATCTCAGTATTCGAAATGGAGAGCTTGGCCTCTGGAACGACACTAAATTCGCGGACATACGGTATTACGATGACGAAAAAGAACTGGCGAAGGTCCTGAAGGGACTAATCAAACCAATTGTCCCTAAGGTCGTCGACAACGGCAAGGCAGACGACGACGTGGACTTTTATGGGCAGGAGGGTACCGGCCTGAACATAATCGAAATCTATAACGCTCGTAAAGCTTCTCCTATCGACTACGCCGAGATGCACCGTGAAGAGAAGGCCCTCCTAAAGGTCAAACAACGTGGACGAAAGAAACAGCGCAAAAAGAATCGACGCCTTCGCGAGAATCGTGACAAGGAATTACGCGAGAAAAATAGGCTCCTTCGCAAGAAGGAGGCAGAGAAGAACGCGAAGAAGAAGCAGTCGAAGCGGGAACGAAAGCGCTTCTCCCCCATGAGCAAGGACATGAGAATGCTAGACGAGAGCATCAAGGACGGATTTGCCTTAAAGTAAATACATCATCTATATAGGTTTTGCGTGGACAACTGTGTATCATAAAAATGCTCCTTCGCACGGTCTTTCTACTCCTTCATCTGGCCTGCATCGTCATCGCCCTTCTGCCGTACGCCGTGGAGGGTGCCGAGGCTTTCGCCGAAATTGCATGCTACGCCGCAGTACTCTACCCACTTGCACACTTTCTGGAGCGGAGACTCTATGCACTGGCCTCGCTCCTGACGGTCTCGACACTCTGCCACGTCCTTGCAACCCTCTGTCGCCTCTACCCAGACACCTGTCCAAGCGCGGGGATCGAGTGGCAGGCCCCGAAGGAAGCGCTCTTCCTCTTCAGCGTCTTCCACCTCATGAGCTTTGTCGCCGTCTCGAAGGCAGAGCTAGAGGTCCTCTTCCCGGTCCTGCAGCTGGCGGCACTGCTGTCGCTGCAGTCAGAGACCATCCGCATGGCCTGCCTGCTCTTGTCTATCGCCCTCTGCCTTGCTAGGGTGCTTTCTAATTTTCAAAACCACCACTCCGAAGATCTTATTCTCTTCCTCGTCGCCGTTGGCAGCGCCGCAGTCTTCGAGATGATCGACCTGCATGCACTGTTCACCGTCTTCTTCGCCCTCAGCTTTGCAGCCTCCGTCGACGTAAAGAAGAGCAATTCGGCGCACTACTTGGGCATTCTCGGGGGGGATAGGTTCATGCCCTTGCAAAGGGACGATCTCTAGACCCTTCGGCGAAGCACAACGGCAGTGGCAACGCCGGCGCAGACAATAGCAACGCTGGCAATGGCAACATAATCGACATAGTCGTGGAAGGAGAAGCGTGGAGGGTTCTTTGGGTCGTCGTTCTTGTCGGGCATGGTTTAGGAGTATTAGAGTACGAAATATTATAGTTCACTATATAGTCCCTCTCTGGTAATCTTCTTGATTTTTTCTTTTCCAGTCAATTTTCGTTCGATTCTTCTTCTTCGCATAGCTTCTCGAGACCGTCTGGACAGGTGGCGTCGTGTTCTTCAAAACCACCGGTTGGTGTTTCCGTCGGGTGGAAAGCTTTTTCAAGTTCACCAAACCATCCGTCGAGTTGGTGGCGGACCGTCGCATAGAGTTTCAGGAACTCTTCTCTTGCCTCTCGCCGGTAAAGACAGGTGCGATGATTTCGGTCCGGGAAAGTATTGCAAGTGATGTCCTGATAGATGTGGCTGCGCAAAGACACCCAGAATTTCCAAATATCTGCGATCAGCTTTTGTTTGTTTACCTGCTTGCAGGTGTGATGCTTCTTGTAGGGCACAACGACAGGCGACGGCTCGGAATTGTCGATGCTAAAGGGCATATTGGTCTCTTTGAAGGTGTCGTCTCCTTCGCTGTAAGAGTCCATTTCGGATGCGTCCATTCTGTCTGCGTCCATTTCGTCCTTGTCCAAGGAGAAAAAGACATTGCGGTAACAGCTGTCCTTAGTTCTACACTGAACATTCACTTCCATCCAATCGCCGCGGCCTTGTGCACAGGGATCGACACCGACGATGCGACCGCGCTTGCTGTAGTCGATGTTCTCCAGTGGGTCCATGTTCGTTGGTCGGTGGAGAACAACCATTTGACCGTTCAGGACAGGGGCATTGCCGAGGGGCAAAACGTTACGTTTTGCCGTCCTCCGAAAATTAACTCGGCGACGACCGTGCGACATTCCCCGAAATCGCCTGTAAGTAGGACTACGAGGCGGGCTTGGCACCCTCCTGTGCTGCCTTAGGTTTGCGGAGTGTTTCGGCATAGTGATATAGTTGTTTCGTTTTTAATAAATGCAATTGAGCTTGTTGTTTCGGCCTCTGTCGTCTCGGAAACATTCTTTGGTCTTTTGTTTCGTCCTAGACAACAGCTCTGGGAGGACAGCTCTGGGAGGACAGCTCTGGGGGGATAGTAAAAAAACGACAGCATAAACGTATGAACAAAAAATATTAAATGTATTATATTCTTTACGTAGGTCTGTTCTATGGTATTATTTTATATGGACAGAGCATTGAATGGAAGGTCCTTCGAGAAGCCCCTGTTCAGAGGGTGACCTGTCGTGGCCGGTGCACCTGCTGGATGTGCCGTGTCACCTTGCGCTTAGCAATGCTCTTGTAGTCGCAGTGGGGGCACTGCGCACCGTACGACTGAGTGTACTCGTCGACGTACTTGGCGGGGTTCGAAAAGCCCAACGATTTCAACATATTGTGACAGGTGTCGCCAGTCTTTGTGAAACTGTTCGTGTGGATGACGCGCGAGCTCGGACGATGTGCCAAGTCTCGACAGCAACTGCGCGGACCACATAGGTGTTCGAGCATACTGCGCTTCATTGTACCAGTCCGAAAGGTACAGAATGGGCAAAGGTCGCCAGTCTTCGTTTTGTACTTGAAGGACTGTCGCACACGACGCCCCTTTGGCACACGGCGCTTGTTTGCGGTAAAATACACTGCAATCGGTTGCACCGGAGCGGGCGCTTGGACAGGCGCTTGGACAGGCGCTTGGACAGGCGCTTGGACAGCAGCGACAGCCAGAGCAGGCAGCAAGGCCGATTGTGGGTAGGCCTTCCGAAATTCGTCTTCCAGAAAACAGTGAAGGTTCGATTTCTTCCCACGCGCTCGTCGATGGTAGCGAAGGGGCATCTCCCCGCCGTCGTGGCCAAGGGAGTAGACCTTGTAGGTGAAGAACTTCTTCTTCTTCGGTGTCTGCTTTGTCGGGCGAAATATCTGCACGACGATGGCCTTCGCAAACGATCCGCGAGAATCACGGACGTAGACCGTCGTGCCAGCCTCCAGAGGCTTCTGGCCGTTCAAGGGGTCGTTCAGTAAAGGAATCCTGTTCATTGTTGTTCTAAGAATTAGTCTGCTGCTGCTTTTGGTGCAAATGCTGAAGGGGAAACATTTTTTAGTACACATACGAAAGGACCGTCGAAGGACCTTCTAAGGACTGTGTACCGATAAGACGTACGTAGGGTGTATAGACTTTATTCTTTACGTAAACTCTTCCTCCACTCCGGTTCCATGCTGTGTGCATAGCGCATGGCAAAGTCCTTGTTGCTGTAGAAGCTTCGGTACGACCGCACAGCATTGTACTGCCCGTCGGGGTCTCGGCAGTAGTGCTCTTCCGGCATGCAGAGCGGGAAGTAGAAGAAGACCTCGGGGATTCCCGTCGTCGCATAGACCCAGTCCTTCGTCTGCTTCTTCGGTGCTGCCGGCCTGTAGTCTGCGCCGACGGATGGGTAACCGAGCTGTCGCAGAAATTGCAGGTGCTGTTCCGTCTTGTGCGTCTTGCCAAAGCGAAGCGTGTACTCTTTGCACATGATCAATGCATACTCGCAGGCCCAACTGTAGTGGTAAGGGTGAGCGCGGACCCACAGACTGATTGGGTGCATCTTGTGCGTGGCCTTGTAGGGCCGTATGCCTTCGGCGCGCGATGCGTTGTAGACCGCAACAGAACTGGTCAGCGCATCCGGCGACATTGTGTGATGAGCGCAGTAGAGGATTTGCGCGGTTTCAAGGATCATCTTCACGACGTGCTGGTCACAGAGGGCCACGACGGCCTTCGTGGCAGAGACAGAAAGAAGGAACAGGTTCATAATTAAGCTGAAAATCGGACCAGAAACATTCTCCAGTCGGACAGAGGAATCGGACGAAAATGCAACGGAGTACAAAGCCGGGCCCGAAAGAGAAGAAGAGGGTGGGTTCCAGAAGAATGCTTCGAGATGCCGTCGTCGGGGCATCCCTGATGCTCTTTTTGGTAGTAGTGCTGTGGGCCTGTAAGAAACTAGTCCGGAAGGAGGGCGCCGTGGCCGTCGAGCCCTTCGTCTGCCCACGGTGCCAGTACAGGGAGCTCCAGTTCATCCTCCCCCATGCTTCGGAACGTCCCGTCCGAACGGCTGTTCCGGTATGATTTTCGACAGAGAGACTAACAAATGTTTCAGAGATGCATTCGAAGCTCTGCCTATGCCTAAAAGAGACACCATCATCATCCATCGACCATGCAACTGTTCGTAAAGACCCTTACGGGCAGAACCTTGACCGTCGACACCCAACCGACCAACACCATCGCGGACCTGAAGCGAAGCATTCTTCGGAACCACGGAATTCCTCCTGACGAACAGCGCCTAATCCACGCCGGAAAACAGCTCGAGGACGGCTTCACGCTTAGGTCCTGCAACATACAGCACGAGGCGACCCTCCACATGGTCCTCAGACTGCGCGGAATGATTAGCAATTTTCTACGAAAGCTCAACCCGGAACTTTTGCAAGAGTGGAAAGACTACCTCCTTGGAAATCGCAAAGACCTACCAAGGATCACCGAATGCCTTGAAATTATCGCAAAGAAAAAGGGCGCCTCTGCGATAAAGTCCTTCTTTGCCACGACCGTGAACATTGACGCAATAGCACCCGTTCTTATTGACTTCATGGACAAGTGCTACGAGCAGAACAAGCGACCGGACCTGAAGATCCTGTTCACCGACGCCGAGGCTTTCCTCGAATTAGGCCTAGGCATGGAGCTCTACACACACCTCGCTAAGCTCCACTCGTCGACAGGCAGAGTTCGCCTTGCACTTCGTCGCAGCGCAGCAACAGAGGGCTGCATTGCATTTCACTGCGATGGTGGCTATGCGACAAGAACAGTACAAGTCTGCTTGAATTCCGATACGGACTATGAAGGGGGGCGATTGATCTTCTACGCGCAGGGCAAGTGCCATGTCCCAGAGCGAAAGGCAGGCTATACCAGCATCCACGATCGCGACATCCTTCATGCCGTCTCGCGAGTTACCTCTGGTGTGCGCTACTCCCTATTCGTCGTCGACAAAGAAAACTCGCTTGGCGACAATGTCGTTCGCCTCAAGAAAGAAGGCGTGAAGGCAATCGTTGCCACTCCGACTCCGACCGAATACAAGGACAGGACTCTAGAAGGCCACAGTGGTTCTGTAAGGTCTGCCGCCATCGATGGGGACCGAATCGTTAGCGGATCGAGCGACAATACCATAAAGATATGGAATACGGAGGGCGAGTGCATCAAGACTCTAGAAGGCCACAGTGGTTATGTATTGTCTGTCGCCATCGATGGGGACCGAATCG
>MDTG01220272.1_pt1 | contig 14487 bp, 11 predicted proteins | sample 811421 | NCBI WGS metagenome assembly MDTG01 (sample SAMN05326645, study PRJNA326480) | marine metagenome | isolation source: seawater | place: Pacific Ocean: South East | collected 2011
GACGAAGGCGACGAAGCCGTCGTGATCGCGTGCCCGGACGAGCTCGTCGTCGACTGCGCCCCCGCCGCCGGCGTGGAGGTCGCGGCCACGGCCTCCGCCGCCGCCTGCGACGACGGCCCCGTCACCGTGACCTGCACCCCCGACGGCGACCTCCTCGCGCCCGGCGAGAGCGAAGGCCGCTGCGTCGCTCGCACGGAGGCCGGCGACGAGGCGAGCTGCACCTTCCCCGTGCGCGTGACCGCCGCCGCGGTCGCCCTCACCTGCCCGGACGCGATCACCACCGCCTGCGCCGGCCCGACCACCGAGGTCTCCCTCGACGCCCCGGCCGTGATGGACGCCTGCGGCGTCGCCGGCTCCCCCTCGAGCGATGGCCCGGCGGACGGCTTCCCCGTGGGCGAGACCGAGGTCCGCTTCGAGGCCCCCGTCGAGGGCGGCGACCCGGTCGCCTGCACCACCCTCGTGCGCGTCACCGACGAGGACGCCCCGACCGTGATGTGCGAGGACGACCTCACGCTCGTACGCACGCGCCCGGACGAGGTCCTCACGCCCCCCGAGGCCGCCGCCACCGACGCCTGCGATCCCGCGCCGACGCTCGAGGTCGATACGGAGACCCTCGCCCGAGGCGCCAACGAGGTCACCTGGTCCGCCACCGACTCCGCGGGGCGCACCGGCACCTGCGTCACCTCCATCGACGTGCTCGAGGCCTACGCTCCGACCGGCGTACGCCTCGTCAGCGCGACCCTCCGCGGCGACGGATCCACCCGCGTGACGATCGCCTGGGAGGGCGCGGGCGGCGCCGACCGCACCGGCTACGCGCTCGAGCGCGCGCCCGCCCCCGGCGGCCCCTGGACGCGCATCACCACCGTCGGCCGCAATGCCCGCACGGCGAACGACCCGCGCATGGATGGCGGCGAGCGCCACTACCGCGTCGTCACCCTCGCCGGCGCCTGGGACGGCGGCGCGAGCGAGAGCGTGCGGGCCTACGCCCTCGACGCCGCCGGCTACGACCTCCGCGGCGAGAGCGTCCCCACCGTGCCCTTCGCGACGACCCTCTACGGCGTCGTCCGCCACCCGCGCGACCTGAGCGCGGGCCCCTACCCGCTCGTCCTCCTCCTCCACGGCAACCACGGCATCTGCCGCCGCACGCCGACCGACGACGAGGACTTCTGCGGCACCTCCCAGGACCACGAGTGCCCCGACGGCCGCTTCGTCACCACGCCGAACGCCGAGGGCCTCGCCTACCTCGCCGAGACCGTCGCCGCGCAGGGCTACGTCGCCGTGAGCATCAGCGCCAACGCCATGAACTGCCGCAACGGCTGGATCGGCGAGCGCGCGCAGCTCCTCCGCGCCCACCTCGCGCAATGGGCCGAGTACGCGACGAGCGGTGGGGCGCCCTTCGGCGGCACCTTCCGCGGCCGCGTCGACCTGAGCCGGGTCGCCCTCTTCGGCCACAGCCGCGGCGGCGAGGCCGTCGCCGCCGTGCCCGCCGTCCTGCGCGACGCCCCCCTCGTCGGCGTGAACGTGACCTCGATCTTCTCGCTCGCCCCGACCGACTTCGACGGCTACGCGCCCCGCGACGTCGCCTACGGCGTGCTCCTCCCGGCCTGCGACGGCGACGTGCGCTTCCTGAACGGCACGGACATCCACGACCGCTCGCTCGCCTTCGACGACCCCCGGCCGCGCGCCCAGGTCCTCTTCGCCGGCGCCAACCACAACTTCTTCAACACCGAGTGGCGCATCGACGACAACGGCGACGGCCGCTCCTGCGACGTCTCGCTCGAGGTCGGCGGCCCGGCGCAGCGCGGCATGCTCGAGGGCGTCTTCGGCGCCTGGCTCGCGGGCACCGTGCCGACCGGCGCGCTCCCCGAGGCCTTCGTGCGCGCCGACGCGCCGACGCCGGAGGGCATCGACGCCTGGGCCGGCACGCCCCTCGACCTCCGCTGGACCTACGCCGCCGAGCGCCTCCGCGTCGACGACCTCGAGGGCCCGGGCACGCCCGGCACCAACCGGCTCGGCGAAGCCAACGCCTTCAGCGGCTGGTCCACGGCCGAGCGCTGCTTCGACAACGCCTGCGGCAGCCGGTATCCGCACGAGCGCGGCGCCATGATCCTGAGCTGGGACGGCGGCGGGCCCGTCGCGTCCTTCGGGCTCGGCGGCGCGGACGGGAGCGGCTGGGACACGGTGAGCATGCGCGTCGTCTCGCGGCGCAGCGTCTTCAACAGCGGCGCCGACGAGCAGGTCTTCCGCGTGATCCTCGAGGACGCCGCCGGGCGCCGCGCGGCCGTGCGGACGAGCGACGTCACGACCGTGCCGCACCTCTACCCGCACAACGACCCGCTCGAGATCTTCCAGACCGTGCGCGTCCCCTTCGCGAGCTTCCTCGCCGCCACGCCCGGCCTCGACCGGAGCCGCCTCGGCGCCGTGGAGGTGCGCATGGACGTGGGCGGCTACCGCCGCGGCTCCGTGCTCCTCACGGACGTCGCGCTCGCGAACTGAGCGCGGCGCTGCCGACCGAAGGCGCGGGCCACGTCCGGCTGCGAGCCGCGCTCGGCGAGAGGGGCCGGAGTCAGTCCGCCTGGACGTGCGCCTTCACGTGCGTGCCGGCCTCGTCCACCCAGCCGTGCTTCGCGGCGAAGCCGATCATCTTCGAGAAGCCCTCCTCCCAGGCCGCGTCGCCGCCCGCCCAGCCGCGCACGGCGTCCACGCGGACCCAGACGTGGTCCGCCTCCTCCGCGGCGCGCCCATCCTCGCCGAGGGCGCTCAGCGCCTCCTCCGCGCTTCCCGCGCGCACGTGGAAACGGTTGAAGACGTCCTTCTCTTCGAGACGGGGCCCGGCGGCGTCGGCGACGATGATCACCACGCCTTCATCGCACGAGACCCCGCCCCCCGTCACCCCGCCCTCCCCGCGGCGGCGGTGTGCCCGCCCGCGCCCGAAGAGAAGCCCCAGCCGCGAACGCGGCGAAGTCACGCCACCACGAAGCGAGCGCACCGGCCGCGAACTGCGAAGGGGGAGCGCACCGGCCGCCAACGTTGCGACATCACGCCACTGCAGAGGGGAGCGCCCCCATCTCCGCCCCGTAGCCCGGCCCCACGGAGCCGCGTTCGTGTCCCAACGAAGAACCGACCCGTGTGACGCGGCCGGAGGCCGCGCCGAGGGCCCCACGGGCCCGCTGGTAAGCCAGAATTCGAACGTGCGATCACATCGCGATCGGCGGGTCCATCTTCTGCCCGAGCACCGCGGCCCGCGCCTCGTTCACCAGGAAGATGCTCCCGGCGACGACCACCAGCCCCTCCGGCCCCGCCGCGCGCTTCGCCCGCACGAGCCCATCGCGCACCGAGCGCGCGATCGTCCCCGGCCGATGCGCCGCGTAGGCCTCGCCGCTCTCCGGTGCGCGCCGCATCGCCGGGACGGCGTAGACGCGCCGGTCCACCACCCCGTCGAAGGCCGCGAGCATGGCGCCGAGATCCTTGTCCGCGAGCGCCCCGAAGAGGAGCGCGACCTTCCCCTTCGGCCGAAGCTCGCCGAGGTGTGCCGCCAGCGCCCGACAGCCGTCCGGGTTGTGCGCGCAATCGAAGAGGTAGCGCGTCCCCTCCTTCCGCACGGTCTCGAGGCGCCCGGGCCAGCGCGCCTTCCGGAGCCCGGCCTCGATCGCCTCGTCGGGGATGGCCCAGCCCTGCTCGCGGAGCCGCTCGATGGCCGCCCGCGCCACCGCGGCGTTCTCCGCCTGATGCGCGCCGGCGAGGCCGAGCCGATGCACCCGCTCGTCCTCGCCCACGCGGAGCCGCGCCCGGCGGAGGTCGACCCGCTCGCCGTCGAAGTCCCGCCCGATGAGCCAGGGCTCGCAGCCCCGCCGCCGCGCCATCCCGTTCAGCACGCGCCGCGCCCCCGGGTGGCGCACGCCGATCACCGCCGGCCGCCCCTTCTTCAGGATGCCACCTTTCTCCTTCGCGATCGCCTCGTGCGTGTCGCCCAGGATCCTCCGATGCTCGAGCGAGATCGACGTCACGCAGCTCACGAGCGGCGCCTCCACCACGTTCGTCGCGTCGAGGCGCCCGCCGAGCCCCACCTCGAGCGCGACGACCTCGCAGCCGTGGTCCCGGAACGCCTCGAAGGCGAGAAGGGCCGTGTGCTCGAAGAAGGTCAGCGGCGGCATGTTCGGCGCGTCCTCGCGGAGGTCGCTCAGGCGCCGCGCGATCTCGCCCTCGCCGAGCGGCCGCCCTCCGATGCGCACCCGCTCGCCGTAGCGGTGGAGGTGCGGCGAGGTGAACATGCCCGTGCGGAAGCCGGCCTCGCGGAGCACGCGCTCCACCATCGCCGTCACGCTGCCCTTCCCGTTCGAGCCGGCGACGTGGACCACCTTCAGGCCCCGCTCCGGGTTCCCCCGGTGGGCGCAGCCGCCGCGCATGCGGTCGAGCTCGAGCCGCACGCCCCGCGCCGAGAGCGAGTAGAGCCACTCGAGCGCCTCGCGATAGGACGCGCTCACGCCGCCCCCCGCGCGACGATCACCGCCAGGTGCCGGCCCGTCGCCTTCCCGTCGCGCCGGTAGGAGAAGAACCGGCTCCGATCCGCGTAGGTGCAGCCGCCGAGATCGTCGATGCGCGCGCGCGCGACGCCGAGGGCCGCGAGCTGCGCGAAGAGGATCGCCGTCAGGTCCACGTGGGGCTTGTCGCCGGTCGTCCGATCCACGCAGGTCACGCCATGGGCCACCGCCTCGAGGCGCTCGGCCACCTCCTCGCCGACCTCGAACCAGCCGAGCCGGATGTGCGGCCCGATCGCGACGAGCAGCGCCTCACGCGACGCGCCGATCTCTTCGAGCGCCTCGATGGCCGCCTCGGCGATTCGCGCCTCCACGCCCCGCCAGCCCGCGTGCACCGCCGCCACCGCGCCCGTGCCCGGGTCGGCGATCAGCAGCGGCGCGCAGTCGGCCACGCGCACGCCGACGGCCACCCCCGGCTCCGTGGCGAAGAGCGCGTCGCCCTCCTCCTGGCGGACCGCGACCGGGTCCTCGCCCGCGCCCACGGCTCGCACGCGCCGCCCGTGCACCTGGCTCAGCTCGAAGAGGCGCCCGTAGCCCACGGCCTCCGCCAGCCGCCGGTGGTTCTCCGCCACCGCGTCGGGCGCGTCCCCGAGCCCGCGCCCGAGGTTCAGGCTGTCGAAGGGCGGCGCGCTCACGCCCCCGGTGCGGAGCGCGAAACCGTGCGCGAACCCGTGCCGGGTGAGCAGCTCCGAGCGAAGCAGATCGGCCATCGCGCCGGAGCTTGGGGCACGGCTTCGAGGAGGGAAAGGGCCGAGTGGCGAAGCGCCGGCCGGGACGTCACGGCAGGCCACGCCAGGAGCGTCGTCGACCGGCATCGAGCAGCGCGACGGAAAGAGAAGAGGGAGCGCCGAGAAGCGCTCCCTCTTCGAAAGGTCGGTGGTGCGGACGAGAGGAGTCGAACCTCCACGGGTTGCCCCACTGGATCCTTAATCCAGCGCGTCTGCCAATTCCGCCACGTCCGCAGAACCGTTAGGGACCGGCTATGTAGCTCGCCTCGCGGAGGTGTCAAGGAAGAAGGTGGCGCGAACCGCGCTCCCTCCCCATGCGCCCGGGATCCGACGTGGCGCGGACCGCATTTTCGGCCGATCGGCCGCTGTACCGGCGCCAGGTCGCGTGTTAGGTCGCGTCGGTGGCCTGGTTCACCAAGACCAAGGTTTCGGAGCCGTCGCAGAAGAAGACCCTCGGCGAGGGCGTGTTCCGTCGCTGCGACACCTGCGGCGCGACCCTCAAGGCCGAGGAGTTCGAAGCCAACCTCGAGGTCTGCCCCGGTTGCGGGCACCACTACCGGCTGAGCGCCGAGGCGTGGATCGAGCTCCTCCTCGACCCGGGCTCCTGGGTCGAGCACGACGCGGGCTTGCAGGCCACGGACCCGCTCGGCTTCGTCGACTCCAAGCCCTACCGGCAGCGCCTCGAGGCCTCGCGGAAGAAGACCGGCCACCAGGACGCGCTCCTCGCCGGCGACGGCACGCTGAACGGCCGCCCGATCCAGCTCGGCGTCTTCCTCTTCCGCTTCATGGGCGGCTCCATGGGCTCCGTGGTCGGCGAGAAGATCACGCGCCTCTTCGAGCGCGGCCTCGAGAAGAACCAGCCCGTCGTGCTGCTCAGCGCCTCCGGCGGCGCCCGCATGCAGGAGGGCGCGCTCTCGCTGATGCAGATGGCGAAGACCGTCGCGGCCCTCGGGCGCCTGCGCGACGCGGGCCTCCCCTTCATCAGCGTGCTCCTCCACCCGACGACCGGCGGCGTGGCCGCGAGCTACGCCCTCCTCGGCGACGTGAACATCGCCGAGCCCCGCGCGCTGATCGGCTTCGCGGGCCCGCGCGTCATCGAGCAGACGATCCGCCAGAAGCTCCCCGAGGGCTTCCAGCGCGCCGAGTTCCTGCTCGAGCACGGCATGGTCGACCGCATCGCCCACCGGCACGAGATGCGCGCGACCATCGCGCGCCTCCTCTCGCACTTCCTCGACTGATTCGCGCGCTTCGCGGGCTCCGCCCGCGGCCGTCCGCTGTTCGCGGGCTTTGCCCGCGGCCGTCCGCTTTCCGCCGTCCGCTGTCCGTGGGGGGCAGCCACGCGCGCGGAAAGGGCCGCGTACGCGGAGCGGTCGGTCGATCGCGCGCTGCCCCTCCGGCTCCCGCTTCGCCGCTCTTCCCGCTCCTGCTCGCGCTCGCGGCGAGCCCGCTCGGGCTCCGGCCGTCCAGCTCGCGCTCGCGCTCCCCGTTCGGGCTCGCGCTGGCGCTCCCCGCTCGGGCTCGCGCTCCTGCTCGCGCTGGCGCTCACCGCTCGGGCTCGCGCTGGCGCTCACCGCTCGGGCTCGTGCTTCTGCTCGAGCTGGCGCTCCCCGCTCGGGCTCGTGCTTCTGCTCGCGCTGGCGCTCCCCGCTCGGGCTCGCGCTCCTGCTCGCGCGGCGCTGCCCGCTCGGGCTCGCGCTCCCCGCTCGCCCGGGCGGCTCCCCGCCCGGGCCGCGCACGCGGCCGCCGCCCTCGACGCCGTCCGCCCCCCACGGAAAGCGGAAAGCGGAAAGCCGAGGCCGCAGGCCGAGAGCCGCGGAAAGCGGAAAGCCGAGGCCGCAGGCCGCGTGCGCGAGCTGCCGCTCCTCGCGCTCGCCGCGAGCCCGCTCCCCGCCCCGGTCCGCGCACGCGGCCGCCGCCCTCCACGCCGTCCGCCCCCCACGGAAAGCGGAAAGCGGAGAGCGGAGAGCCGAGGCCGCAGGCCGAGAGCCGAGGCCGAGACGCAGAGCGCCTCAGGCGACGCTCATCACCTTCGTCAGCCGCAGCATGAGCGGCAGGCTCGCCAGCGCCCCGTAGGTCTTCACCTCGCCGCGCCGCCCCGCCTCGAACACCTCGCGCGCCACCTCGCCCCGCGGGTTCGGCAGCCCGAAACGCGGCTCGAGCTCCACGAGCGACATCTTCATGTGCCACTCGCTCGGCGCCCGCACGGTCAGGTCCGGGATCCCCACGATCCCGTCGTACACCGTCAGCCGCCCCCCCTCGAAGACGAGCGTCAGGCTCATCCCGAGGTCCTCCACCACCAGCGCCACCCGCCCGATCATCCGCGCGAGCGTCGCCTTCTTCGCCGGGTGGTCGTCGGCGTTCTGCCGGATGAGCTGCGCCGTCATGGTCGCGAAGCCGTTCCGCTCCGCCCCCGGCGCCAGATGCACGGACGGCTCCACGCTCACTCGTCCTTGAAGCTCGTCGGCACCTTCGTCGCGCTCACGACGAGCGCCCGCGACGACTCGACGAAGCGCAGCATCGTCGGCAGGTGGCCCTTCGTCATCTTCAGCTTGCCCTCCATCATCGCCTTGATGGGGTCCACCTCGCCGTTGATGACTTCCTTCCACCGCGCGTAGGGCGCGACGATCACGAAGGGCGCGTGCTCCACGGACGCCCGCCCCTTCGAGAGCGTCGCCCCCCGGCACTCGCCCTCGTGCACGTCGAAGTACATCGCCATGTCGTCGTCGAGGCCGAGGCTCGGGTCCTTCTCGCAGACCATCGCCACCGCCCCGAAGGTCCAGGGCTTGCCATGCGTGCGGTAGTCCTCGTTGGCGTTGACCGCGTCCTTGAAGGCATCGGTCCACTCCTGCGACGGGAATTCGTGCGCCATGCCGCCCGCTTAGCCCGCCCGCTGGCCCCGAACAAGCCGCGGAGGCATCCTCCCGGCGTGGCCCACTGGCCTTCATGGCTCGCCTTCCTCCTCGTCGCCCTGCTCGCGCCCCTCGCCGCGAAGCGCCTCGACGATCGCGATCAGCGCGCCAAACGCCGCCGCTCCTCGCGCCCGCCGGCCCCCCGGCCGAGCGATCCGGGCCGGCCGCGATCGGACCCGCCGGCGCGTCGAACTTGACCTCGGCCGGGCCCATCCGGGAGTCTGAGCCGTGCCGGCCCGAGCGTCGGCAGGAGGCTTCATGTTCCGAGAGGTCCTGCAAGAGGTGGTCGACAACACGGACGGCGGCGTCGCCGGCCTCCTGATGGGCTTCGACGGCATCCCGGTCGACCAGTACATCCGCGACGAGAACGCCGAGTTCGGCGTCGAGACCGTCGGCATGGAGTACAGCGTCGTCCTCAAGCAGATCAAACAGGCCGCGGAGATGCTCGACGCCGGCGACGCGCGCGAGGTCGCCATCAAGGCCGAGCGCCTGATCACGGTGATCCGCCTGCTCAGCGACGAGTACTTCGTCGCCGTCACGCTCAAGCCCTCCGGCAACCTCGGCAAGGCCCGCTTCCTCCTGCGCACGCGCAGCCCGAAGCTCCTCGCCGACCTCATCTGATCGCCGCGCCCGCGCCCCCCGCGAGAGAGCCCCGGCCGTGACCCGCCGCATCCTCGTGCTCCACGGGCCGAACCTGAACCTGCTCGGCGAGCGGGAGCCGGACGTCTACGGCGCGACCACGCTCGCGGAGATCGACGACGCCCTCGCCACGCTCGGCGACACGCTCGGCGCCGCCGTGGACTGTCGCCAGTCGAACCACGAGGGCCAGCTCCTCGACTGGATCCACGACGCGCGCGGCCACTTCGAGGGGCTCCTCTTCAACCCGGGCGCCTACACGCACACCTCGCTGGCCCTCGCCGACGCCCTCGCCGCCGTCGCGCCGGCCCTGCCCTGCGTCGAGGTGCACCTCTCCAACATCCACGCCCGCGAGCCCATCCGCGCGACGAGCCTCACGGCCCCGCGCTGCGTCGGGATCGTCGGTGGCTTCGGCGCCGCGAGCTACACCCTTGGCTTGCGCGCGCTCGTGGACTATCTCAACGCCCCCTGACGGGTTCGCGAGCCGCCCGTCGCCGCCCTCCGCATCGCGGGGCGCGACCCGGCTCCTCGCCCCTCCCTGCGCGCGGCCCGGCCCGCGCCTCACATCGAACGAACGCAAGCAGGCCCCCGATGGACATCGATCTGGACCAGCTCCGCGACCTCATGCAGGCGCTGAAGGATTTCGAGCTCGACGAGCTGGAGCTCGAGCAGGGCGAGGAGCGCATCGTGCTCCGCCGCACGAGCGCGGCCACCGCCGTGATGGCCGCCCCCATGGCCTCCGTGCCGCCCCCCGCGCCGGCCGCTCCGAGCGCCGCCCCGGCCGCGGCCGCCGCCGAGGACGACGACGCGACCTACGTCACCTCGCCCTTCGTCGGCACCTTCTACCGGGCGCCGAACCCGGGCTCCGAGCCCTTCGTGAAGAAGGGCGCCGCCTTCGGCAAGGGCCAGACGCTCTGCATCGTCGAGGCCATGAAGCTCATGAACGAGATCGAGGCCGAGTACGACGGCGTCATCGACGAGATCCTCGTCGAGAACGGTCAGCCCGTGGAGTACGGCGACCGCCTCTTCAAGGTCACGCCGAGCTGAGCGCCCCACCATGTTCCGCAAGGTCCTGATCGCGAACCGGGGCGAGATCGCCCTGCGCGTCGCCCGCGCCTGCCGCGAGCTCGGCATCGCCACCGTCGCCGTGCACTCCGAGGTCGACGCGAACGCGCTCCACGTGCGCTTCGCCGACGAGGCCGTCTGCATCGGGCCGGCCCCGGCCACCGAGAGCTACCTCAACGTGCCGGCGCTCATCGCCGCCGCCGAGATCACCGGCGCCGACGCGATCCACCCGGGCTACGGCTTCCTCTCGGAGAACGCCGACTTCGCCGAGATCTGCGCCGCCTGCGGGCTGACCTTCATCGGGCCGACCCCGACGAACATGAAGCAGTGGGGTGAGAAGGTGCCGGCCCGCGCCCTCGCCAAGTCCCTCGGCCTGCCGCTCATGGAGGGCAGCGAGGTGCTCCGCGACGCCGACCACGCCGCCGAGGAAGCGGCGCGCGTCGGCTTCCCCGTCATGCTCAAGGCCTCCGGGGGCGGCGGCGGGCGCGGCATGAAGATCATCCGCGACGCCGAGGCCATGCGCCGGGCCTTCCCGCAGGCGCGCCAGGAGGCCCTCGCCGGCTTCGACAACGGCGACCTCTACTGCGAGCGCTTCGTCGAGGAGCCGCGGCACATCGAGTTCCAGGTGCTCTGTGACGGCCGCGGCAAGGTCTGGGTGCTCGGCGAGCGCGAGTGCTCGATCCAGCGCCGCCACCAGAAGCTCGTCGAGGAGGCGCCCTCGGTCGCCGTCGACGAGACGCTCCGCCAGGAGATGGCCGAGACCATCGCCAAGGCCATGCGCGAGAGCAGCTACGTCTCGGCGGGGACGCTCGAGTTCCTCATGGACGAGCGCGGCCAGCTCGCGTTCATGGAGATGAACACGCGCATCCAGGTCGAGCACCCGGTCACGGAGCTCGTCACCGGCGTCGACCTGATCCTCGAGCAGATCCGCATCGCCGCCGGCGAGGAGGTGCCCCTCCCCGACGAGCTCCCGATGCGCGGCCACGCCATCGAGGTGCGCGTGAACGCCGAGGACCCGGACACCTTCGCGCCCTGGCCCGGCCTGATCACCGAGTACGTGCCCCCCGGCGGCACGGGCGTGCGGGTCGACAGCGGCATCTACGGCGGCTTCCGCGTGCCCGGCGCCTACGACTCGCTCCTCGCGAAGATCATCGGCTTCGGGCGGACCCGCGAGGAGGCGCTGCGGCGGCTGCGGCGCGCGCTCGACGAGACCGTCGTCGGGGGCATCCGCACCAACCTGCCGCTCCACCGGCGCATCCTCGGCCACCCGGACTTCGCCGCCGGGCGCCTCTCGACCCGCTTCCTCGAGCGCCTCTGAGCCCGGGCTCCGGCCCCGCGCCGCGGTCATCGGGTCGCTCGGGCCCACGCGCGCCCGTGCGCGCAGTCGGCGCCGAGAGGCCCCTTTTTCGGCCAAAAACGAAGCATATTCGCGGCACTTCCCGGCTCCCCAAGCCGCGGTTGACCCCGCTCGGGGCCCGCCCGTATGCTCCGACGGTCGTCCCCCCGTTTTCTCCGGTCATTTCACGGGAAAAGGCGGCGATGAGAAGGGTTTTCGGGCCTCGGTGGCAGTCGACCGCACGAAAGTTCTGGCAGCGGCCCAGAAACATCTATCGAAGGGCAACTACGATCGGGCCATCGCCGAGTACAAGAAGCTCGTCGACGCGGACCCGCGCGACGTGCGCACCTGGCTGAAGATCGGCGACCTCTACACGCGCAAGGGCGCGCACCGCGAAGCCACCGAGACCTACTTCCGCGTCGCCGAGCACTACGCGACGCAGGGCTTCTTCCTGAAGGCCGTCGCGGTCTACAAGCAGATCCTCAAGCTGCAGCCGGGCCGCCTCGACATCCAGCTCCGCCTCGCGGAGATGTACGAGAACCTGCAGCTGGTCAGCGACGCCCTCGGCACCTACGAGCAGGTCGCCGCCGCCTACGCGCGCGACGGCAACATCGACAAGGCGCTCGAGACGCTCGGCAAGATGGCCGAGCTCGACCCGGAGAACATCCCGGTCCGCATCAAGTACGCCGAGGCCCTCTCGAAGGCCGGGCGCACCGACGAGGCCGCCGACGAGTTCGAGGCCGGCGCCGAGCTCCTGCGCGAGCAGGGGCGCATGGACGACTACCTGAAGGTCGCCGAGCGCCTCCTCTTCCACCGACCGGACGACGTCGACTTCGCGCGCCAGCTCGCCGAGGAGTACCTCGACCGGAACGACGCCAAGCGCGCGCTGGCGAAGCTCCAGCTCTGCTTCAAGGGCGACCCGAAGAACGTCGAGACGCTCGGCCTGCTCGCGCGGGCGTTCCATCTGCTGGGGCAGACCCCGAAGACGATCAGCGTCTACAAGGAGGTCGCGCGGCTCCACCAGGAGGCCGGCCGCCCCGAGGAGCGCGCGCGCATCCTGCAGAAGATCCTCGAGCTCGACTCGGGGGACGCGGAGGCGCGCCAGGCCCTCGCCGGCTACGCGCCCTCCTCGGCGCGGAGGGCGCCCGCGCAGATCGACGACGTCCCGCCGGGCGCCCTGATCGGCTCGCGCGCCGAGTCCCGACCGGCGCCCCCGGCGGCGCCTCCCGAGCCCTCCGCGCCGCCTCCCCCCGAAGAGGACGACGAGCCGGAGCTCGAGATCCTCGAGCCGGACGACGACGACATCCTCCTGGTCGAGGAGGACATCGAGGTCGACATGGTCGTCGAAGTCGACGAGCCGGTGGAGGCCCCCGAGCAGGCTCCGCCGGTCGCCGAGCCGGCCGTCTCCGACTCCATGCCGCCGGACGTGGCGCGGGAGGCGCAGGTCGCCCGGCTGCTGACCGAGTGCGAGGTCTTCGCCCGCTACGGGCTCAAGGACAAGGTCATCGCCCAGCTCGAGCGGGTGGTGGAGATCGCGCCCGAGAACGTCGAGGCGCGCGAGAAGCTGAAGGACGCCTACGTCGACGCGGGGCGGGCCGCCGACGCCGCGGAGCAGCTCGTGGCCCTCTCCGGCCTCTTCGAGGACAAGCCGCAGGTGGCGCAGCTCTACCTCTCGCAGGCGGCCGAGCTCGACCCGGCCGCGGCCGCGAAGGGTCTGAGGCGGAGCGCACCGCCGCCGGCCATGCCGCCGCCCGACGAGCCCGAAGAGGCGACCGTCTTCGACGCCTCGCCCTTCGAGGAGGACGAGGCGCCGACCGATCAGCGCGAGCTGCCGCCGCTCCCCGAGGAGCCTGCCGCGGAGGCCGCGCCCGAGCCCGGGCTGGTCGCCGACGAGGAGGACGACATCCTCTTCATGGAAGACGAGGAGGACGACCGGACCGTCGCCACGTCCATGGAGGACGTGGAGGCCGCGCTCGGCGTGCCGCCCGAGAGCCTGCCGGCGGGCCCCGAGCTGCCCGAGACGCCCGCCCTCGCGCTCGAGGAAGGGCTCGAGGAGGCGACCGCGCCCCCGGCGACTCCCTCCCCGGCCACCGAGCCTCCCGCTCCCGACGCCCCCGCGACGGTGCCGCCGGACGCCGAGACCGGTCCGGCGACCCAGCCGCCCGTGCCCGAGCCGGCCGCGCCCGAGCCCGCCGCGCCCGTCGCCCCCGAGCCCGCCGCCGCCGAGCAAGTGGCCGCGGCTCCGGAGGTCACGCCGGAGGAGGCGGCCGCCGTGCTCGAGCAGCCGATCTCGCCGGCCGAGTTCGAGGCCGCGCCGCTCGAGAAGCCCGACGACCACGTCGCCGCGGCGCGGGAGCGGATCAGCATCCCGCCGGGCGAGGTGGAGGAGACGCTCGACGAGGCGGACTTCTTCCTCGCGCAGGGCCTGCTCGACGCGGCCATCGCGACGCTCGAAGACGCGCTCGAGACGCACCCGGGGCACATGCTCCTCTCGGACAAGCTCGCCGAGGTGCGGCAGATGCAGGCCGAGGCCGAGGCCGCCCGCGCCTCCGCCGTGCCCGCCGAGCCCGAGGACGAGGCCTTCGCGCTGGCGGAGAAGCTGGCCGAGGAGCTCGGCGAGGAGGAGGTCGAGGACCTCACCGGCAGCGACGTCCTCGACGTCGACCAGGTCTTCGAGCAGTTCAAGAAGGGCGTCGAGGAGCAGATCGGCCTCGAGGACACCGACACGCACTTCGACCTGGGCATCGCCTACAAGGAGATGGGCCTCCTCGACGACGCCATCAAGGAATTCGAGCTGGCGATGAAGAACCCCACGCGGGAGTGCATCTGCCAGACGATGATCGGCCTCTGCCTCGTCGAGCAGGGCAAGCTCACCGAGGGCATCAGCCACTTCAAGCGCGGCCTCTACGCCGAGTCCAAGAGCGAGGCCGAAGAGCTCGGCCTCTACTTCGAGCTGGGGCACGCCTACGAGATGCTCCAGGACCCGCAGGAAGCGCTCTACTACTACCAGAAGGTCGCGAAGCGGGACCCGCACTTCCGGGGCGTCGACGAGCGCGTCCAGAACCTCACCCAGCCGCAGCAGCCCGAGCCGGTGACGGCGGAGCCCCTGGTGCTCGACGACGTGGACGCAGCGTTCGACGACCTGATGGGCGACGACTGAGCGGCGGGGCGAGCGGGAGCCGCAGCGCGAGCCAGAGCGGCTGCGCGAGCCCGAGCGGCTGCGCGAGCAGAGCGGCTGCGCGAGCCAGAGCGGCGGCGCGAGCCAGAGCGGCGGC
>MDTG01290711.1_pt1 | contig 14486 bp, 13 predicted proteins | sample 811421 | NCBI WGS metagenome assembly MDTG01 (sample SAMN05326645, study PRJNA326480) | marine metagenome | isolation source: seawater | place: Pacific Ocean: South East | collected 2011
ACTAGAACTTTGTATTTTCCATTTTCCATTAATCTTCTCCTAAAACGTTACTAGGTAATTATACTTCTTTATTAACTGCAGTTAAATTTTATCTACAGTGTTGCGTTTCATAGTAAGGACAAAATTTACAGCTGTTTCTATTCTTTAAATACATGCCTCGATTGACAGTTTTGATCATGCTTCGGAGTAGTTTCATTCCTTTCTCATATGTTTTAGGACCAACTGATACTTTTACTATGTCACAAACTTTTCCTGGTTTTGCGCCTCGTTTTAGTAAAATAAATGCGCATCGGACATCTTTTAGATCAATATTATGCTTTTTTGCCCAAAAATGCTTATACAAAATCAACTGTGCAGTCATTCCCAAGTCTTGTTTTTTGTCTCTGCGCCAACCCCAAGCACCTGCTGTCTTCCAGTCTATAATCCAGTACTCGTACCCTTTTCCTCTTTTCTTGGGTACTTTCAAAACTCCGTCGATAAATCCTTTAAAATTAAGATTAACAGGTATGTCACTTATTTCTTCATACAGCTGTTCTTCAGCTTCGAAACACTCCCACTCTGGCAGTTCTTTATCCAGAAAAGATATTACTTCATCCCACATGTTGTTTGCCCAATTTTCCCAAGTTTCAACAGGTTCGTGTTTATACCACCCGGGCTGCTTGGTATACCACTCTGGGTTCTCAAAACCAGCTTTCTGCCAACTTTCTTTCATAACCCTTAGTATTTTATCACGGTCGACTTTCTTTGTCTCTAAGAGGCTCTCACATCCTTCATGGACTGCTGTTCCGAAATGAAGATAGGGCGAATCTTTGAACATATCAATCTTATCAATATAAGTTAGTTTATGTCTGTAGCTACACTCTTTCCATTGTTTTATTTCAGAAAAAGAAACGTGAGGTTTCCCTGTAGGGAAATTAATTTTATCTTTGGCTTTCTTCACTAGTTCACCGTTGTTATTTGACTATAATAAATAATATAAAAAATTCAAACATTTTACATTAAACTAGATCTATGCCTTGAGGATTTTCCTTTTTCCAGATTGTATTTTCTTTATCTATTACTACTAAAGGCTCACCTTGTATTAACTTAAAACCCATAAGATTCTTATTTTTTGAAAGAAACTCATCGATTGCTGTCTTAACGCCTGTTTTTTTAGTAAGAACTTTTTTAGTTGCGAGGTTGTTACCCTTGTAGTTCTCTAAATCTGCATAGAACAAATCTTCACTCTCATACTTTCCTGTGTAATCATCAAATACCAATAGTGTATCTTTGTGAATTAAATTAGAAATAAAATGACATTCTTTAGAAACTGTGTGGTAATTGTGATCTCCGTCTATCATAATGATGTCAAATTTTACGTTTCCTGAATCAGACATGTCTTCCAAGTACCTTAGACTGTTAATTTCCTTTAAGTCTATTTTTGTCTCTCCAATTCTAAAAAACATATAGTTCATTTGTTTTATATGCTCTTGAATTTTTATGTCTACACCAGTATACTCAAATTGAACATCTAAGAGACTTAAGTTGTTGTGGAGTGCAAACAGGCTAATCCCAGTGTCGACACCAATTTCTAAAATTTTCGGTTTTTTGTTAAATGTTTTTGATATATCTCTTGCATACTTTGAGATAAAAGGTACATATCCGTGATAAGCCATTATTCTTCCTCCTGTGATACGGCGCGGCCTTTCATTTTTTCCCAGTCTCTATCTGTCCTATACACATCGTTGCATTCTTTGACTGCTCTTAAAAATAATGACCTTTCATGAGTGATTCTTGAAACCTCAGCAAAACTTATCAAAGCTTGTAAATCTTTAGGAAAACAATGTCCGCCAAATCCGCGGTCACCGTCTGGGCCTGGTACAGCTAAATGGCTTTTTCCAATTCTATCATCATAAAGTGCATATTCACAAACTTTGTCATAATCTATACCAGATGATTCACATATTTCATAAAGCTGGTTTGCAAAAATTACTTTAGTCGCTAAGAAGAAATTAGTAAAGTATTTCACCATTTCAGCTGTATTTGATCCTGTCTTAATAATTGGTATTGTCGGAAAAGCTTTTCTAAACATTTGCTTCACCGCAGACGTTGCTGGTATCGGGCCTCCGACGATAATTCTTGTTTGATTTTTGAAATCTTCAAAAGAGTTAGCTTCGGTTAAAAACTCAGGGCTGAAACATATTGACATGTCTGGAAAGCCTGGACCTCTATTGTTGTACAGCTTGCTAATTCTTTCAGTTGTTCCTGGGGGTATTGTTGATTTAATAACAACAATCGGTCTTTTGACTAGAAGACTGATCCTTGAGCATGTTTTGTCAATATCTTCAACTGCCTTTTCAAGTATTCTAGTGTCACAACTGCCATCTTTTCTCATGGGTGTTGGTAAACAAACAAATATAATATCTGAGCCTATGCAAACATCATCATGTGTGCTATTGCACTTTGTGTGATCTATATCATATGTTTTGACTTCATAAAACTGCTTAAGTCCTTCTCTTACAGCTGATCCAACAAAACCTTGACCTATTATTCCTATGTGCATTTCCACTCCTCTCAAATCATCAGATAGACTTAATTTTAATTTTACCGCTTTTTATCAAATTTACAAAGTTTAAAGAGGCTTTGCCGTCACCATACGGGCAAGAATAGCTGTCTTTAATCTTAAAATCATTAATGCATCGTTCAAATATACACTGTAGTTGATCCGGATCGTTACACAAAATACTGTTCTGGTCTATACTCTCAACTCGTTCGGTTGTTTTTCTACATACGATGCATTTTTTTCTTAAAAAACTTGATTCTTCTTGAATGCCCCCGGAATCAGTTATGACGACTTTTGCTCTTCGCAAAATATCAATGAGATCATCGTGTTTCATAGCGTCGATGACTCTGACATTTTTTAATTTTTTTGAATGATTGATTATCGTTGGATTTGGGTGTACAGGCAGAACAAAATCAACTTGACTGTTTTCCTCAGCAAGTATGTCAAAAACATCAAACCAGTGACTTATCAATTCCAGATTTTCTCTGCGATGCATTGTGATTAAAACTACATCTTCATATGAAGTGGATATATTACTAATATTGTCGAGAGCTGTATTTCCTATTACAAATTTTTCTCCAGATGTTTTTTCTTTTTCTAGATTAATTTTATTATTTTCGTTAGGACACAAGTGATAATCTGCAATCCTAGAAACCATTTGCCTGTACATTTCTTCCGGATAGGGATTGTCTTTGTCATACGTTCTAAGCCCTGCTTCTAAGTGTATTAATTTAATTTTTCTATGAAATGCAGCCAAGGAAAGGGCAAAAACAGAAGCAGTGTCTCCTTGGACCAAGACAGCGCTAATATTTTTGAAGGCATCTTTTTTGTCTATTTCATTTAAAATAGAAACAAATACTTGGTCTAGTCGACTAAAAATCTTTGCACACATTTCTAACTTTATATCATAATAATTTCCTGATATGTTTTTATGCTGCCCTGTAAAGAGTACTCTATGCGATATCTTATTAGTTCTTAAGGACTTAATTATAGGTTTTACCTTGAGCCACTCAGGCCTCGTTCCGTAAGCTATTAAAATCATTCTGCACGAAGTATATCGTAAATTGAATCGATTCTATGTGACCATGTGTGGTTTTTTCGCACATGTTCATAACCCTGTCTTGCTATTTTATTTCTTTCTTCGTCATTTTCTAAATAATAGCAAAGTTTTTCTTCAAAGTCTGATAGATCGTCTTTAAAACCTACAAAATGTACGCCTTCTTTAAACAATCCTTCGTAGATATCAGGAAGAACTTTGCAAAAAAGAAGCGTGTTGCTACCCATGACTTCATAATATCTTGGCCCTACCAAATCTATTGCAGACGGTGTCGATATCCACGCTTTTGAACTATTAATAGTTCTGCCATATTCTTCACCTTTTAGATAAACACCTGGTCCTACTGCTTTAGTATACTTTTTTATTTTTGCACTAGACTTCAAAAGCTCAAATATTCTTTCTCGAATATTGTTGAAATTCTTCCCCATCATATCTGTCTCTTTATAAACACCGGTATTGAAAAGATTTCCTGTAAATGCTACATCGTATACTTTTTCTTGTGCATAATCAAGAAACACACTATCATCGTAAGCAAAAGGTATTTTAAAAAAATTTGAGTTAGGACAGTGTTCATTCCATTTTTTGAAGTTGTGGTGAACAGTCAAAACAATTTCTATTTTATTTCTATTGATAAAATCAAGTTTTCGATTTAGATTTTTGTACTCTTTGTTCAGGAACAAAACTTTTTTACAGTCTGCCTTAATTAAGAAATTTTCATTTCTTTCTAAACCTTCGTCAGAAAGAAATGCTGGACCTAAAATTAAAGCATCAGAATTGCTCAAGTCACTAACAAATTTAAATTTATCATTTTTTTGGAAAGCATTGAATATATCGTCATAATATAAACCCCTTCCTTGTTTTACGTAGTAGATGTTCATTTAGTCTCCAAAATATTTTCTTAAAGTAGTCAAGTTATAACCTTGTTTTCTTAGTGAGTCTAAGTACACACAATTCTTATGTACATCTTGATACGTATACCAGCTTTCTAAGGGTGTACCTTGAGGATAGCCGCAGTACCCAAAGTGTGTATAAGCAATAATAACATCATCTTTGCTTAATTTTTTTTCATTGAGTATTTTTACAACATCGTGTGCCCTATATCTTTTCATCATTTTTATGTTATCTTTTTGATAAAAAGTCGGCGTTTCAAGGCTTAGTAAAAGATCTTCAACTTTAAAATTATTTTTTGGACTTACTAAGTCAAAATATGACCACACATACTTAAAATTATCTTTTATCAAGTCTTTTACAAAATATTCAGAATCTATTTTCCCACCCTGTATGTCGAGGGTTTCAAATTTACAACCCGATATTGGGTGGTGGCTTAAGTTTCCTCCGTGTTCAATATAGGAAACCATTTTTTGATTTAAAGAATTGTTAATTAATTCTATGCCTTTTTGAAAGTCTGGCCTCTTATTTGAGACTTGTGAGTAACCATGATATGCAATTTCATTACCTAGATCGATCTGGTGGTTTAAAAGTGATCTGTACTTTTCACCGTCTTCGTCTGTAAATGACGCTGTTTCTCTTTTTCTACAGTGTTTAGCTAGAGAGTTTAGGTGATTTTTAAATTCGTCTCTATCTTCTAATGTATAAAATGTTGCATGTGTAAAAGGTATGTCAAATGAATTTAAAACTCCGAAAACAATGCAAGCGTGTTTGTAGCTTAAATGATCAGTATCATTAATCAATATTATTGTTGGTTTTTTCATGCCTGGCCTCCTTTTTAATTACATTAATTATTAAATCGGTATCTTGTTTCAACTTTTTCCCAGTTGTTTTCAAACCAACTGATTGTGTGTTTGATTTTGCTTTCGAACTCTACACTAGGGGAAAACCCAAGCATTGTTTTAGCTTTTTTATTACTTGCCAATCTTCTTGCATGTGAATCCCACTTTCTTTTTTTCACAAAAGTTATTGGCGTTGTATTTTTTGTGTTTTTATTTATCATCTCTGCTAAATGCTTGATTTTTATTTCTCTTCCGGCGCCAAGGTTGAAGGCTTCACCTGCTGCTTTTTCAGAAACTGCCATTAAGATTAATCCATCGACAATATCTTCTACAAAAGTAAAGTCTCTTGTCTCGTCTCCTGAGCCGGTAATAGGCAGACTTAATCCCTTCATTGCCCAATATATGAAATTAGGTATTACGTTTCGATATTGTCCTGGATATTCACCCGGTCCAAATGAATTAAAAAATCTTGCATAGCATATCGGAAGTTCAAACTGATGTAGAAAATAATTTCCATACATTTCACCGAGAGATTTTGTTATCTGGTATGGTGTAGTAAGCTTTAAAGGATTAATTTTTTCCTCAACATACGGTATTTCTGTATCTCCGTAAATTGCACATGCAGATGATGCGTAAACCAGTCTTTCCAGCCTGCCATAAAGCACACAATATTCAAAAAGCTTAAGGGTTCCGAAACCATTAACACTTAAATCTTCTTGCGGGTAGTCAACAGAGTTTTGGTTTGCAAAGAAGGCTGCTAAGTGAAAAACAATATCCGGTTTTTCATTAAAACATCGCATTAAGTCCGCATCATTTCTTATGTCACCCTTGATAAATAGAATGTTTTTATTTTTATCTAAAAGCTCTACATATCCAGAAGAAAGATTGTCTAGAACAATTACTTTTTTGCATGTTTTTGCCAACCTATTTGTTAACTGTGAACCTACGGCGCCGGCACCACCAGTAACAAGAACTATCTTATTTTTTATTGAATTTATCATTGCAAAATACTACTCACTAAATAATCCACAAGTATCCAACACCAAGTGTCTATTTAGTTGCTCTCTTTTGATTTTTAAAAATAAATCATGCTTGACTAAAGCAACAACTACGTTGGAACTTTTTAAAAGCTCTTCAGCGTTAACTAGCGTTACACTGTTTGATTTTTCAATATTTGGATCGCACGCCAAAACTTTCAAACCTGATTCTTTGATCAATTTAATCACTTTTAAAGCTGGCGATTCCCTTAGGTCATCAGAATTAGGTTTATAAGTTACGCCTAAACAACCGATCACTGGATTTTTTAAGCTTTTTGTCATGTCGATTATTTTTTGCGCGACCCATAAAGTTTTGTCATCGTTTATTTTTCTTCCTGTCTCAATCATTGATGTGTACTGTTGTGAACTATTTACTACAAACCAGGGGTCGACCGCTAGACAGTGACCGCCTACGCCTGGGCCAGGCTTTAAGATATCTACCCTAGGGTGACGGTTACATAAACTAATTAGTTCTCTTACGTCTATGTCTAAATTGTCACAAAGCATAGAGAGTTCATTTGCAAAAGCAATATTGACATCCCTAAAAGAATTTTCAATTAATTTAGACATTTCTGCAGTTTTTGAATCCGTTCCTACTACTTCACCCTTGACAAAAGTCTGATAAAACTTAGAAGCTTCTTGTGTAGATATTGGATCTAATCCTCCGACAATTCTATCATTTTCTACAATCTCCTTTAATATCTTTCCAGGCAAAACCCTTTCTGGGCAGTGCGCTATAAATATTTTTTCATCTTTATTTTTATTGCTGAAAAATTCAGGTCTAAGATCTCTTAATATCTCTAAAATATGATTGGTTGTTCCTGGCGGAACAGTCGACTCAAGAATAATCATGTTACCAGGTTCAATAACAGATGAAATATTCTTAACAGCTTTTTTGACATAGCTTAAGTCTGGATTTTTTTCTACACCTACCGGTGTTGGAACTGCAATAATAAAGACGTCAGCAGGTGACGGGTGCATTTGTGCTTTAAGTCTTTTTGAAGATACGGCTTTTTTGACTAATGCTTCTAGACCAGGTTCAACTATGTGTATTCTTCCCTGATTGATTCTGTCAACAACTTTATTTTTTACATCTACGCCGATTACAGTGTATTCGAGATTTGCCAAAACTGCAGCAGTCGGCAAACCAATGTAACCCAAACCAATTACACAAACTTTTTTATTTTTCATTGTCTAGATGACTCTTTTTAATACAACATAATACGTAGGGAGGTCCCTTGCAATCAATATCTGAGTACTCAATAATTTCTAAATTTTTAAAAGAATCAACGATAAGTTCAATTTTTTCTAAGTACTGCTTCTCAACTTCAAAAATAAAATACCCATCAGGAGAAAGTACCCTGAGTAACTCGTTAACAGCGGCATAAAAATTCTCATCTTCACTTTTGTCATTGTGATCTGGTTTGCCTCCATAGTTTTCAGAGTACAAGACATTTAAAACACCACCGAGGCACAAAACTGTCTTAAAAGCTGAATCTTTGTAGTCTAAGTTTGTTACATCCCTTAACTCTACTTTGATTTCACTTCTTTTTTCTTTAATAAAGTTATTAACTTTTTTAACTAATTGATCAGTATAGTCAGTAAGACAAAGAGACTTAAGCCTGAAACCTAATATGTCCAAAAGCATAAACCCTATTCTACCTGTTTCGCTTCCTACATCTAGGACATCAGTATTGTCAAAGACATACTTTTTCATAAACTTAAACTCTTCAGAAACCCAATTTTGAAATCTAGGTTCAGTAAAATATTTTAAGTCTCTAATGCTTTCATGAAATATCATCTTCCTGCGACCTCCAGAAATGCATTATAGTATAAATTTGCGCATTTTACAATATCTGGTTTCATGTCTTCGCACTGTTGTGACAAAACTTTGTAACAGTTGGAAAAATCAATTTTAGGCGGATTGTACAATTTGATAGGTTTATAATCCCAATCTTCTTCCTGTATTACAGTTCCGTTGTAAACTATCTCGCTAGTCCCGCCAGAAGAACTACATATGACGTGACATCCTGACGCTTGAGCGTCAACAACAACGTTTGGACAGTGGTCTAAGTAAGCCAGGTGTACAAAATACTTGCTCCTCTTGTATAGCGATAATAATTTTTGATAATTTAAATTTCCTAACAAGATAACCTTCTTAGGGTCAGGTATTACTATTTGCTCCCCGCTAACAGGGCCGGCCACAGCAAGAACAGCATTTTCTGGAGCATGATTCAGAAAATATTTAATATTGTCGTTAAGTCTTTTGTGTGGGCGCCACTTAGAAGCACAACACCAAACCTCCGTCTTAGCAGGAAACATATCTTTGAAGTAGTCATCTTTAGCATTTCTTATAAGGCTCATATCAGGAGCATTATGTATTACATGACTATTTTTGTGAGTACCAAACCAATGTTCAGTGAGATTCTTGTTAAAATTTGACTGAAACACAACTGTATCTGCATTGTCGTATGAAAATTTAATTGGTGAATTTTGTCTATTAAAATCTTGATCAGAATTGAAATAGATACCATCTAGTCTGAGTATCATAGGTTTCTTTTTGTGCACTTGCTGCTGAATTAGGCAGAACTCAACGTCTGCTTGATCTTGCCTGGGCACAATTTTTACTTTGTGTAAATCAATCATTGTTCTAAAGAGTTGTCTAGTAAATTTATTAGGACCACTATCAGAATTTGGATTAAAATTGTGTGTAAATATTTTCATCTTTTATAATCATCCGCTAGTCTAACAACATCATCAAGTTCAGGTGTGCTGACCTCCAGTATTTTTGTTATTCCGTATGCAGCTCCAAATCTGTGAACTTGGCCTGGTTTAACGTGATAAACAGAGCCTTTGTTGTGGTCGGTGTATGAAGCTTCATTATTGCTATCCCACACTCTCAACGTACCTGATAAAACATATATTGATTCTTCTTTAATCTCGTGATATTGAAGACTTAATCTATTTTTAGGGAGTATTGTAATTATTTTTCCGACATATTTCTCAGTCTCGGCCCAGATTTCTTCATAGCCCCAAGGTTTTTCTACTTTTCTCATTTTAAACAAAACCTCTAGCCCTGACTAGTCTGACTGTATCCATTTGGTCTTTTTCACTCCAGATCCTTTTGTCAACACTCTTAGAATTGATTCTGTATAGGTAGCAAATTTCATCAATGAATTTTCTTTTGCTGCTCAGGTACAACAAAGGTAAATATAGAGCCTGATCATAACCCCTCTTAAACCATTCTCCATCTAAGTTTTTGAAATTTTCATCAGCAACACCCAGCATCGTGGATGCGCGCCAAGTTTTAAGATGAGATGTGCACCATGGGTATTGATATGGATTTATTGTTGCCGGCAATTCTCTGGATATATTCATGCTGTTAATGTCCCATGAATGTGCTGTCCAAGCTGTATCTAACTCCGGATCTTGGTATGACTTAAGTAAAATTTCAACAGTTTTTTCGTTACATAGTGCGTCATCCGCATCTATGTTTGCAACAATAATACGTGGGTCTTTTTCGTAATTTCTTGCAACCTCAACGACATTTCTAAGAGCCCATTTTTTTTCCGTATTTTTGATTACCGTAAACCTATTGTCATCTTTAGTCAACTCCATAGCTAATTCATAACTATTGTCAGTTGACATGTCGTCGACAATTACATGTTCCCAACTATCGCTGGTTTGATCTCTTAAAGATTCTATTAAATCGTTCAGATGGGAAGTCGCGTTATACATCGGACTTATAAAAACTACTTTTTCCATTTTAACCTCCATGTTTTCCTAGCCATTTTTTCATAATCTTAGGGTGCCCTTTTTCAATTTTCATCCAGGGCGTAGGTTTTTCAAAATTAATTCTATCATGGAATATCCAGCCCCCCATTAACGATTTCATCTTGACTACTATTTCTTCTATTTCCTCATCAGTTACTTCTGACCAGGGCTTGTCAAAAAACTTATTATTCTCTGCTGTATCTTCGATTGTTTTATTGTACAGTGACGCCCAATGCTTTGACCAGAAATTTTTATAACTTAAAACTTTTCTCTTAAGGTCAAACCATGAATAATGATGAACGCCAGGTAGTTCCCTAACAACAATGTTCATGTGATTTTCGTATGCTTCTAGCGCTTGATTGTTGCCTTCTAAAGCTGCAACTCTGACTTGATGCAATTGAGGTGTGTAAAAGTTTGTATCTGGTATTATTTGATAGTTGTCCGTATGAACATAATCGTCTCCGTCAGAACCCATTGAAAACAAATACCCGTCTTCATCATATCTTCTATGTGCAGCATTAACATCGTGTGTTATATGTGGGTCATTTTTGCTTAATCTCCACTTCCATGGATTGATATCAACTCTTACTTTTTCAGACCCACCCCAGTACTCTACAACAGGTAGTGATATCATTTTCACAGGTTTTGGAATTTGCCTCAATAATATTTTTACTTTTTCATAGTCAGCTTCATGTACAACCTCATCTATGTCAACTTGCCAGCACCACTCCTTTGTACAGAGGGTTCGTGCTGCTGCTTTCTGTTGACCGTTGAATAAGGCAAACCTTTTATCATTCCAGTCTCTTTTAAGCTGCTTAATGACCAACCTCGGCTCTTCTACAGCCCATATCTTTAATGCTTCGAAAGTACCGTCGTCGGAACCGCCGTCAAGGACGACAACTTCGTCACAAAACCCTAGCAAAGAACTAATTGATTCTCTCCATGGATATGCTGACTCCATAACATTGTATGCTTGAGTATACCCACTAACTGTCGGAAGCCTTTCAACGTGTTCTTTGATTTTCCCCCAAAATCTGTTATGACCTTCTAGTAAGTAAGATTCAATTTCATCAACACTCTTGTTAAACCATGATTCGCTTAAGTGTTGTATTTTTTCATTTACGTGGAGGTCTAAACCTAAAAGCTTTGCTTCAATAACTAGCCTTGGGCAAGTGTCATGACCTAAAGGATGTGCAGCCAAACCCTTATATTCAGAAAGTTTTCTTAAAAGATCACTATAGCTTAGATTTGCAAGTATGTCGTATTCTTTGTTTTCTTTGTCAAGCAACTCAGTTGTTTCTTTGACACCTTTTATCCAAGAATTTCCGTCAACAATTGCCCATTTCCCATTATCACTTTCACGTGAATTTCTCAGGTTTTCTATTTGACGAAGATCATCTAGGTCAAAAACTGAACTTAATACTGAAGAATTATCATCAAGAAAGGGAAATCTTTCTAAGTATACTTTCTTTTGATCCTTCGACATAAAAAATAAATGATTTGCACCTGTATAAAAAGTAGAAATTATCTTTCCTATTTGCTGTTCATGACAGTCACAAGTTTTTTCTGCCTCTCTCAAGCAAAGGTCTAGAGAGCGATAATTGCAAAACTTATAGTCGTATTCTACAACATGGTAGTAGAGATTCTGTATTACTGCGGGTATCAAGTTGTGGTCCATTCTTCGAAAGTTGAAGAAGATCCATGTTTTTTGGACGCCTTGTTGAATCAGATCAAGGTTGAGATCACTTGATTTCAAGCAATGAGTTTTATATGGTGTTGTTTGAAGAAGTGCATCTGTTGTTAATTCTCCGCCTCCAGAGTAATCCTCTCGAAACATGTCGGCAACAAAAACTACATCAGATTCTTCAAAAGAAGTTAAATTTTGGGTCATAAGTACACTCCTGTTTCAAGAAGTATACTTTGCAATAGAGTTTATTAAAACAATCAGGTAATAATTAACTCTAAAGAAACTACATTAAAGTCACGATTATCACCTGTAAAAGTATCACCGGTGGTGTCGCCGATTGGTGAATTTCCTCCGCCGGAACGAGCGCTGTTCCTGACAAGCATTAGATCGACTATCTCTCCGGTGCCGATTGAACTGTCACCTTGATTGACTAAGTCTCTGAGATTGTAGGTTTGACTAGTTGTAGTGTAGATTCTTTGTGTGACTTTACTTCCGACGTCTAACAAACCATTGTCAGATGTGTTTACTAGAAAGTACAACCAGCCGTTAGGCGAGTGTGCAGCTGTACCTGAGGAACTTACAGCGTCGCGCCAGGCACCTGAAGTTGAACCTCCGTTGCCCCTGCAAGTTGTCTTAACCACGTCATCTTTCATCATCCTTCCGGCGACCCTTAGTTCTATTTTGTTGCCAGCTGCGCCATTAAATCCAACAGTATATCTTAGTTTTATTTTTACATTGGAAGTGGCAGTCTTTCCGTCAGGGACAATAAACCTAACCACCATACCTTGTGCAGTTGTACCATCCGCAACACCTCTACTCCCATCAGGGATATTGCTTATAAATTGAAACTGATCTCCCCACACATCAGAAGTATTTTTTCCAGTAAATATAGATATATCAGACTTGCATCTCTTAGCTGGTGAGCTGTTAAAAATAAAAGAGTCAGACGCGGCAATTTTGGGCCCTGACAGAGAATAAAGTGCTTTTACTTCACTAGAACCGCCGCCGCCGCCTGATGAAGCAATTGTTACCTGGCCATTTGAAGCTGAGGTGATTGTCACATTTGTACCAGCTACTAAGTAAGAATCACCCGTCACTGTTCTAGTTATGGATCCTGTGATTGCACCTCCGTTGAGGCCATCAGATTTGAAATATGAACCGGATGCGACAACATACCCGGTTCCGGAGAATGCTGAACCATAGCCTAAAACTACCTGGTTTGCCTCTGATGACGTCAAGTGCTGACCTACTAACATTGACTTATCATGATTATTTTGAATTAAATTATTTTGGCCACCTGCAATAGATGATTTATCTGCACCGATAATAGAGTTTGCATATCCACCCAAAATAGAAGAATGAGGAGCTTGCTGACCGTCTCCTGCGGCAATTTTATTTAAACTACCACCCGGAATAGTTGCATAGTGTGAATTATCTGCTCCAGAATTTCCAGACGTGTTGTTTCCTTGCCCACCTCCGATAAAGGAGAAATCAGAATGAACTCCGATTACTTGAGACTCTCCACCGCCTATGGCTGAGTAGTCGGATGATCCTGTATTAGATTTTCCACCACCAATAAAACCAGATGAAGCATCGCCGATTTTATTTATTAGATTATTTTGGCCACCTGCAATAGTTGCAAATTCAGAAGTTATCTTATTGAAGCCTCCGCCGCCAACAGTATTGAAAGAACCCGAAATAAAATTAACATTACCACCTGAAATTGTGCTAAATCCTGCGTTGTTGTCAGCAGTAGTACTTCCTGTGATTATATTATTAAAACCGCCGCCAACTACTGAGTGAGCAGAAGACCCTGTGACAATATTGTTTTGGCCACCAGCAATAACAATACCCCTTGCATGCCTGGTAGTTGTTCCTAAGTTAAGAATGGTGTTAGATTCTCCACCACCGATTACACTTAAATCAATAGCGCTACCTGTGTTGTTTGTACCAAAAACCAGGGATTGTGTTGAATTAGAATCAGCAAGACTAGTGTCACCAATAACAACAGTATGGGTTCCTGCTGCAAAAGGTGAATTAGTAGGTGAACCGTTAAATTCGTCATAGTAATTAAGGCTTGCATCTCCTCCTCCACCACCACCGGTGGAGGCAATTGTTACCTGTCCATTTGAAGCTGAAGTGATTGTGACGTTTGTTCCTGCAACGAGGTATGAAGATCCGTCTCTAGTATGGTGTATCGAACCGCTTATCGTTCCATACGGATCGGCATCCCGGGATCCGCTAGCATAGAGTGCACCTTTTAAATATAGATTTTTAGTCTTATAATTGTCAGCGTATACATAAACAGACTCTGAATTTCCTGTTGTTGCTCCGGAGAAACTTCTTACTTTAACAACCCCTGGTCCGCCACCTGAATCTAAAGTTATGACATTTGTTAAATTACCAACTTGGCCGGGCTGGTCTATTTTTAAGTCGACGCCGGTTGAGCCATTTGCTGTTGCAGTAACCCCCTGTACACCGGCTGTACCTACACCGGCAGTTGCCTTAACAACTTCAGTACTAAAGACACCGTTAACAGCATTAATAAAAAATGCTGCGATTTGTGCATCAGTCTCGCCTTGAGCTCCGATACCTATCTTGTTTGTAGACGCGGGGTGAGCACCGCCTGCTTGGCCTTCGTCAATTTTAATCTCAGTTG
>MDTG01113847.1_pt1 | contig 14485 bp, 14 predicted proteins | sample 811421 | NCBI WGS metagenome assembly MDTG01 (sample SAMN05326645, study PRJNA326480) | marine metagenome | isolation source: seawater | place: Pacific Ocean: South East | collected 2011
AATAACCTCACTGGGTCCCATGGCTCACGCCGAGCTGAGACTGCCATCGATCTTCTCGGATCACATGGTGTTGCAGCGGGACATGCCGGTAAGGGTCTGGGGTTGGTCGGAGCCCGGCAGTCGCATCGCGGTGAATCTGAAGCAGAGTACATCGGACCAGGGGAGATGGGCAGAGGCATACGCCACCTCGGATGTCGATGGAAGATGGCATGTCGCACTGCCCGATGTCTCGGACACCGAAGGGGTCTGGACACTGACGGTCGAGGAGTACGACGAGGCGAAGCCGAAGACTCCCATCGACACAAAGGAGATCAAGGATGTCCTTGTGGGCGAAGTCTGGATCTGCGGTGGCCAGTCGAACATGGAATGGACCATGGACCAGATCGGAGATTCGGACACCCTTCCTCGATCCGGCATCCGGTTGATCAAAGCCCCCCATGTGCTGGCGACCGAACCACAAGACGACATCGAAGCCAGATGGGAACTCTGCGATGCAAAGACCATCGGCAACTGGTCGGCAGTCGGCTTCTTCTTCGGTGAGACATTGAGAAATGAACTCGACGTTCCGATCGGTCTGATCTCGACCAACTGGGGCGGCACGAGGATCGAACCTTGGATCGAACGAGCCGACCTGGCGGCGCATCCGACCTTCACCAAGCGAACGATCGCGCTTCAAAGAGAGATCGCCGCCTACGAATCGATCAGCGACTCCGATCGCATGCAGCGACGCGATGCGCTCTCCCGCAGACGGGAGAGCAAGGCCGCAGGCTACTGGGCGCAGATCATGGACATCGACCCGGGCAACAAGGGTGGATGGATGAATCCGGAATTCGATGATGACACCTGGCCGACGATGGACCTGCCCGCCGAATGGGAGAACGCCGAACCCGACATGGTCGATTTCGACGGCACCGTCTGGTTCAGAAAGACCATCGAGATCCCTCGGTCATGGCGTGACAGAACCCTCACACTCGAACTCGGACGAATTGATGATTCCGACCGGACCTACGTCAATGGACTGCTGATCGGAAGTTCCACGAATCTTCACGATACGATCCGGACCTACGAGATCGAACCCGAAGCAATCGGCAAGGGAAGCGTGACGATCGCGGTCTGCGTCATGGATCCGCATGGCGCGGGAGGCTTCACCGGACCCGGCATGACCCTCAAGCCCATGGGCAAGGAAATCGAGGGGCTGGATCTGAGAGGCACGTGGCGCTGGAAGGAGGGCGTGGCAAGCACGCTCACCACGAATCTCGATGCAGAGGCGATGACAAGGCCCGGCATGACACCACAGTCGCCGGGAACGTTGCATGATGCCATGATCGCGCCGTTCGTTCCCTACGGCGTGCGAGGTGCGATCTGGTATCAGGGCGAATCCAACTCGAGCCAGGCCGAGGAGTACCGGGAGCTGCTTCCACTTCTCATCGAATCATGGCGTGAGGATTTCGGATCCCACCTGGCTTTTGGAATCGTGCAACTGGCCTCGTTCAAGCAGACCTCGGACGATCCTGATCAGGGCGGATGGGCCGAACTGCGCGATGCACAGCTCCATGCATTCAAGACCATCCCGGGAACGGGGCTGGCCGTCACCACGGATGTGGGCGATGCCAACGACATTCATCCTCGCAGAAAGAAACCCGTCGGAGAGCGTTTGGGATGGTGGGCTCTGCATGATGTCTACGGAAAGGACTCCTTCACCCCCAGCGGGCCGATCGCCTTGAAGGCGGTCGCGGATGGAAACAAGGTCGTCGTCACATTCGACCATGCGGAGGGAGGCCTGTTCGTTCCCACCCCTGAACGAGTTCGCGATTCACCTGCATTTGCCGGGGATTGGCGGGTACCACAAGGGTTCGCGCTGGCAGGGGATGACGGAGTGTTCCACTGGGCGGAAGCCCGGTTCATAAGAAGCCTGAACAGGGTCGAACTGTTCTCGAATGAAGTGCAGGTCCCACGTATTGTCAGTTACGCCTGGCAGGACAACCCGGTTCGCGCGAACGTGACCAATTCAGCGGGTCTCCCAGCAGCGCCATTCAAGATTCCAGTTGAATCAAAGAACTGAAAGAGGTCGACGTCATGGACGAATCGAACACGCAGAAATCAGAACTGTTCGCGATCACCGAAGCCGACTGCCGGATCGTCGCCGAGAAGCTGGCCACCGATCCGGAAGGACTCAGCGCATCAGGGCACGTCGCGCCGTCAAACGTGGGCGACATCGAACGTGCGATGAACGACGCACTCGCAAGAGGCCAGAAGCTCTGGCGGATCCGCGTCATGGACGACCTTTTCGGAGCCATCGTGGGTGACGATCCGTTTCAGAACGACGAACCGCGCCTCTTCGTCTGGCTTGACCCGAAGCATCGTGGCAATGACTTGGGCATAGGGCTGGTCGCGGAAGCTATGAAGAAACTCGAGGAGTCTGGACGAGACCGACTGGTCGCGACACCCCCCCGCTCGAACTACGCGGCTTTGCGAATCCTGAACGTCCTCGAGTTCACCTACATCGGAGAGAAGGACTCGAACGACCCGGAGGAGGAACCTCGAGTGCTCTTCGAACGACGGCAACCAGGCAGGACGAACGTGACGAACGAAAGGCGCTGAGTCAGCGCCCCACGATCTTCCAGATCGCTCCGGGACCTTGTTCGCTCTGTTCGAAGGTGACGGCGTACAGACTTCCATCGTTGGCTTCACCGAAACTCGAGATCAGGGAACCGGGCTTCCGCATCACCTCGACGGGACCGATGAATCCATCGCCGTCACGCCGGATCCCCCAGACGGTTCCGAAGGCGTAGTCGGCATACAGATAGACGCCATCGAGGTCGGGGTAGTCCTTTCCGCGGTACACGTTTCCGCCGGTGACGGAAAGGCCCTGCCGGTGGTCGTATTCGGCAACTGGATCGATCATCGAATCGGCGGAATCGACGTCTGGATTGGAACCACGACGTTGACGTCCGAAGGGATGCGCGCCCTCCCGCTTGTTCCAGCCGTAGTTTCCGCCCTTCACGATGATGTCGATCTCCTCCCACTTGTTCTGACCGACGTCCCCAGCCCAGAGATCACCGTTCTCACGGTCGAAACTCATGCGCCAGATGTTCCGCACGCCATAGGCCCATATTTCAGGACGCACGTTCTCGCGACCGACGAACGGGTTGTCTTCGGGGACGGTGTAGGGAATCTTGCCAGAGCCACTCACATCGATCCGGATCACTTTCGCCAGGAGGGTTGAAAGATCCTGACCGTATCCGTGCGGGTCATTCGCGGCACCACCATCTCCGATGGAGAGGTACAGCATGCCATCCGGCCCGAAGAGAACTGTGCCGCCATTATGATTCCAATAGGGCTCGTCGACTTCGAGGATCACCTGCTCGGTCTCAGGAAGGATCAACCTACGATCGTCGTCCATCGAAAAGCGTGAAAGAACAGCACGGCGCGGCTCGATGGCCGTGTAAAAGCAGTAGACCTGATTGGTGCGGGCGAAGTCAGGATGGAAGGCGACGGAAAGCAGCCCCTCCTCGTTACTTCGTGCATTCACACGATCCCGGATGTCAAGAACCATCTCCGAGGCATCGCTTGAGATGTCCGTTCCGTCGACGGTTCGGATGCGACCCAGCTGCTCGACGATGTAGAGAACATCATCTCGATCGGGCCGAGCCACGATCTGGATCGGCCTCCGTGTCTTCACTCTCGGCCAGGCGCGCTGAAAGGCGATCTTGGGGATGGGACTCTTCTCGGCATCGTCAGAGGCACCGACCTCGGTGGAGGCGTCGGCAGCCTTTTCCTGCCCCATCGAGTGATGAGAGAGGACGAAAAGCAGACCGAGAAGGATCGTGAAGAGTCGAATGCTTGTGGATGGTGCGATGTTCATGGTGACACGATAGCGGGGAAGGAGCGTTTCGAGGCTGGCGTTTTCATGATCAAGTGGGCATCATGCTCTGAGAAGGAGTCCCAATGCCCCAATCAAACACACGAATTCTGCTGATCATCCTCTCGATGCTCGCCATGGTGATCACCGGATGCGGGGGAACGCCCACGCCGGCCTTCGACGGCGAGCCCGCGCCGGCTGGATTACCGGGGGAACCGATCGATCCGCAATTCGAAGGAGCGGTGTTTCCCGACTCCGGAAATCAGGACCCCGGCTCGGGAATTCCTGACGGTGGCTGATGCCCGGGACCGCCCCTCGAAAGATCTGCAAGATTCCCCGGTTTGATGGCGAACCACGTGTTGAAGCGCGCGTAACAGTGGTGTGCGGCATGTCACGCACGGATTTTCTCCATCTCTCTCTCTTTTTATCCCGCAGGGGACACACAACGGGGCATATGACATTGAACGAAGGCGAAGACGACTGACAACGCGTCGAGCTGGGGCATCAAAGCCTCGCTGAACATGATCCCCCTGGCAACCGTGATATCCACTCCCCCCGGATTTCACGGTTGTCTCATTGCGAATCGAATATCATTCGAACTGAGGGAAAGCCCGCAGGGTGGCTTTCCGAAAGATGACTCCGCAACGTGAAAGAAACGAACTGATGACGCACAGCGAAACACCTCTCGTCGGCGTGGTGATGGGATCCCAGAGTGACTGGGCGACGATGGAACATGCGAACAAGACGCTGGATTCCCTGGGAATCTCGAATGAAGCCCGAGTCATATCGGCACATCGAACCCCCGATCTTCTCGAGGAATGGGTCGGCGATGCACGGGAACGTGGCATGAAGGTCATCATCGCGGGGGCCGGCATGGCGGCACATCTCGCTGGCGTGACCGCAGCGAAGACCGCACTGCCTGTTCTTGCCGTGCCCCTCGGAGGAGGCGCACTCGATGGTCTCGACGCACTCTACGCCATGGTCCAGATGCCCAAGGGCATTCCCGTCGGCACCCTTGCCATCGGAAAATCAGGTGCGATCAACGCCGCCCTGCTTGCAGCCTCGATTCTTGCTCTTTCGGATGAACGAATCGCAACGGCATATGATGCATTCCGAAGAAATCAGACAGAAACCGGTGCCGCGAACTCGGTACCGACACGAACTGCCTAAGCCAGAGGCGAAGGAACGAAAACATGTCCCAAGTGAACATGCCATACCAGGGAATGGTCGCGGCGCAGGCCGGAACCGACGAACGACTCAGTTTCATCAAGAGAACGTATCTGCATCTGTTCGGTGCGATTCTTCTGTTCACCTTGATCGAGACGGCGTTGTTCAGTTCGGGAGTCGCGGATCGAATCGGCCCATCGCTTCTCGGAGGCAGTGGATGGATCATCGTCTTCGTCCTATTCCTTGGAGCGAGCTGGTTCGCGAACCGATGGGCGATGAGCGGTGCGAGCCCGGCTCTGCAGTACGCGGGCCTGGGACTCTTCATCATCGCTCAATCCGTCATCTTTCTTCCCCTGCTCTACGTGGCCGTTCATTACGGCGGCGGAATCGACACGATCGGTGCGGCAGGCTCGGTGACGGTTGTCCTGTGCGGCTTGACCACGCTTTTCGTGCTGATCACGAAGAAGGATTTCTCATTCCTGGGATGGGGCTTGATGCTGTGCTCAGGTGCGGCGTTCATCGCGATCGTTCTCGGGCTGATCTTCGGCTGGCAGATGGGCGGCTGGTTCAGTGCACTGATGATCGTGCTGGGCCTGGGCTACCTGCTGTACGAGACCTCGAACATCCTCTATCGATACCGTACGGACCAGCATGTGGCGGCAAGCCTGGCGTTGTTCTCATCGGTCATGCTGGTGTTCTTCTACGTGCTGAGGCTCTTCCTCGATCGCAGATGACACGAAGAGCCTGGAACACGTCCGAATAACGCCCCCAATCCATGAATCCTGGTGTATTGACCCCAATACGTCCCTGCCTTTACGGATCCGCTCATCCGGGCACCAGATCCGTCCGATGCAGAATGCATGTCGATCGCATCTGACAACGGACTCGAGAAGCAAGAGCGAAGGTTCTACTGCGCTGCACTGCGAAGGGGCTACGTGTCTTCTTCGATCGTGAGGCTTCTCACGCTCATCAGCATGATCAGTTACACGATCTCGCTGGTCTGCACCGTGGACTCGGGTTTTCAGGGGCAGGCGAGGATCGCGCTGTTCTGTGCGATCGCATGGAGCATCCTGACCTTCATCGCCATTCTCATGGACCGCAGAAAACGTGTCCGGGATGTCCTTCTCTCCCTGGACAGATGCGGGGAATGCGCACAGAAACTGACCGGGTCACACACCACCAGAGGGCGCGGTGTCAGTGCGAGAACGTGCTGTGAATGTGGAACCGTCTGGACGGACCTCGACAGACAGGCCTCGATAGAGTCCGTCTACCGAACGAACTGACATACGCCCGATCGGAGCCTTTGCAGTACCCTCTGAGATGAGGTGATCAGCATGATGTCTCGATCGAACGACACGGCCATGATTTCGATTTTGATGACCACCATCATCCTGTCCGGATGCAACGCGTTCACACGAAACTACGAAGGTGCGCGTTTCGAAACGGTCTCGAATGCGATTCTGGTCGAGACCGCTCCCGAAGACGCACGCAAGATCGGACACGCCCGGTTTCTTTCCTACGAAGTGCTTTCCTCCGAAGACTCACTGAGCACGGCGAGAGATGTCGGCGCGGAGTTCGTGGTCTTCACGAGCGAGGATCTGGGAGAGCGAGACGGACACGAGAGAACGACGATGATGGCTCCGGGCGGACCCGGTGGATCTCCGGTTGCGCTCAACGTTCCGGTTCCCGTGACAAGACGATGGTACGAATACGTCGCGGAATTCTACCGGATGGACGACGAGAACTCAGAACGCTGAGACTCGACGACCTCGATCCGGGAGCGGGCGAGATCGACCGCATCGGGACAACGATCGAAACCGAGACACCTGCGCTCGGTGTTGAGCGCTGCGACCATCGTGGTGCCGCTTCCGCACATCGGATCCAGCACCAGTCCACCCACGGGTGCGCAGGCTCGGACCAGAATCTCCAGCAAGGCCAGCGGTTTCTGGGTCGGCCACCCGTTTCGCTCCTTGGCCATGTTGTTCAATGCGGGAACATCAAGGACGTCGGTGGCCTTCTTGAGACGCCCGCGCATCCGGTTCGAGGTCGCGGGAACCATCGGTGGATCGAAGTACCAGCTGTCGGGTCGAGCGCTGTACCAGATGATGTCGTCGTGCTTTCGGGCGAAGCGCTTCGGACTCGAGCCACCGAGTCCGTATCCCCAGACCAGTTGATTTTGAAAACACTCGGGCCCCAGCAGCTCATCGAGCAGAAAACGGACATGGTGCGAGGTCCGCCAGTCACAGTGCACCAGGATCGATCCGGTGGCCGTGAGCGTTGCGATCACGGCTCGTATGCGAGGAGTGATGAAATTCATCCAGTCATCTATCGTCGCCCAGTGATCGTCGAAGGCGAGACCTTCTCGGCCCACCAGCCTGCGGCCGGTGGCGAATGGTGGATCCATGTAGGCGAGGTCCACCGATTCCGACGGAATTCGTTTCAGGAGTTCGAGACAATCACCGTGGTGGATGCCGCCGAGTGGAGTTGAATCTGAGAGGTTCACACAGACTTCATCGGGGAAACCGCCAACTGATCGACAGGATTTTCAAGGGTTCTACGGGGAATCATCCATGCCGAGACCCAGTTCGACTCGAATCTCTTCGGCGATCCGGCAGGTGTTCTTTTCAGACAGCGTGGGATCCAATGCGCCCCGATAGGTCTCGGTGGCGACCTTGCAGAGTGCTTCGTACGCCGTGAGCGCTTCCTGTAGGTAGCCACTCATCCGTGCACTTTCCGCGAAATTACTGATGAATTCAAAGGCATGATCATCAAGTGAGCCGAGCGTCCCATCATGGATCGCTGCATGCCAGGACTTGTTTCCAGACAGCGATTCCTCGTAAGCCTCCTGCCACAATCCGCGGTTGTGCAGTGTGGTGGACAGAGTGAAGCTGCTCCACTCCAAAAGTCCGAAGTCGTCGATCTCGACGGCAAGCGCTTTCAGGTCGATCGCCATGGAGTGGGCCCTCTCACGCTCTCCCATCGAACGAAGAACCAATGCATGATTGTTCATGAGGTACCAGAGTTTCGTCTGCAATCTGGACTGATCTGGACTGGCGTAGAGCATCTCCAATCCGGTCACCTGAAGATCATGCGCACCCTGAAGGTCTCCCCGCTTCAGAGCGTTGCTCGCTCTTCTGTTGATCAGACCCAGACGCATCTGCACGTCCATCGTCCCGCCTCGTATGCTCGCCTCCTCGAGAATGTCCAGAAGCGCATCCGATGCGGGGATGACTCCCGCCTGCCATGCGACGCGGGAATAGTCTGATGCAAGTTCGATCGCCGATTCGAACTGTCCGTCATCCATCAACTTTCCGATTTCCACGATGAGCGGTTGATAGATCGTTTCGGTGAGATAGGCCGACGCGGCGGTGTTGGCGCTCACCAATTTCTTGTTTGAAAGTGGTTCGCCTGAACGCAGTAATGGATCCATGAATTCAGGCGAGAAGTGGTCTCGAAGCTGTTCGAACACGTAGTCGGGTTCCAGCGTGGTGGCCAGACTCTTCATGGCATCCTTGGTGGCCCGGGCAATCGCCAGATTTCGCTCCGACTCCGCGAGCGCGGCCTGCTCTCGAACCCACATGAAGGTTGAAAACACGGACACGAATGCAAGGAAGAGTGAAATGCACAAGGCCGTGGCGACCCCCAGGCGATTGCGACTGACGAACTTGATGCAGCGATAGGACCATTTCTCGGGACCCGCCAGAAGCGGAAGCCCGGTGGAATGGCGCGTGATGTCATCACTCAGCGCCTGAACCGAATCGTACCGGTCTTCAGGCTTCTTGCTGAGAGCCTTCATCGGGATCCAGCTGATCTCGGACTCCAGAAGTGCGCGAAGTTCCGAGGTAGACACTCCCCGGCATGCGGACAATTCGTCCTGAAGCGACTGATCCTGTTGATCGAACCTGACCGCCGGTCGTGCAGGTGGATTTTCACGAATGAGCCTTTGCATCTCGGTGATGTCGATTCCATGAAACGACTCCGCCGAAACGGGAAGCAGGCCACTCAACATCTCATACAAGACGACGCCCAGAGAAAAGACATCCGATCGAACGTCGATGTCGAGTGGCGCGATGACCGCCTGTTCGGGGCTCATGTATTCAGGTGTGCCGATCAATTGCCCGATCCTGGTGGCCAGCATCCCCTTTGAAAGTTCCATGTTCATCGCTTTGGCGATCCCAAAGTCGATCACCTTGATGACGGGTGAACCGGTGACCAGATCCGTGGCGATGAGAACGTTGCTGGGCTTGAGATCCCGGTGAAGGATGCCACGAAGATGGGCATGATGAACGGCGGCACAGAGATCGACGAAGAGGTCCAGCCTCTGATCGATCGTGGCTTTTTCACGATTGCAATACCGGGTGATCGGGACCCCGTCGACGTACTCCATCGCGAACCAGGGTCGTCCATCGTCGGTCATGCCGAAATCATGAACCCTGGTGATGCCGGGATGATTCAAAAGAGCGAGTGCCTGCTGCTCGGCGGAGAAGCGAGCGAGAACCGACTGAGTGTCCATGCCAGGTTTGATCAGCTTGATGGCAAGCCTTCGATTGACCGGCTCGCTCTGGCGAGCCAGGTAGACGATGGAGAAGCCACCCTCTCCAAGCTTCTCCACGATCTCGTAGCTCCCGATCGTGTCGCCGGCGATCAATTCCTGCGCACGAAGTCGTTCATGAAAGTCATGCGCTGTGGAGATCCCGTGGGAGGACAGGTCGTCCCGTCGATTTCCCTCATGGCCATGAAGAAGCGACTCGAGCTCCTTCTTGATGCGGGGATCGTCCCTGCCGATCTCCTCGAGTCGAGTTTGTCGCTCCGGCTCTTCAAGAGCGATGATCTCGAGGAACCGTTGCTGCAGATCAGGCGTTTCCATCTGCCGAGCCCTCCTTGTTCGAGGCACTCGTGATCGCACGTCGCAGCCAGGCGCGAGCGAAGGCCCAGTCACCGACCACGGTCCGTTCCGAGGTGCTGAGCACCAGAGCGGTCTGCTCGATGGTCAGGCCCAGCACGAATCGAAGCCAGGCGACTTCGGCCGCACGTGGAGCAACCTTCTCGAGTTCCTCCAGAGAGCCGATGGCGATCATGGATTCGTCGCTCAAGGCGACATCGAGACACGCGAGTTCTCCGGAAGCGATCGAAAGCGAGTGGTGACTGATAGCCCCACCATGCTTCACCCTGTCCCGCCTTCGCGCATGGTCGATCAAGTACTGACCCATGACGCGACCGACGTTTCCAAAAAACTGCTTGCGACCATCCCAGCTGGGAAGCACGCCGTCCTTGGCCCAGATCCTGAGAAAGACCTCGTGAACGAGCATGGTTGGTTGCAACTGGGAGCTGACCCGCTCACGCGCAAGGTAGGCGGATGCCATGCGTCGAACATCACCGTAGGCGGATTCCCAGAGCTGATTCGATGCGGAGACATCACCCGATGCTGCAGCATCGATGAGCCTGGTGATCGATTCTCTTGATTGGGTTTTTCCAGCGTCGGTGGCGTCCACGTGTTTCATCCCGATGAAGATCGCCATCGGGCGATGCATCTTATTCTCAGGTCACATGATTCCTGAGTTGTCAGGGAAATTCAACACCCATCCGAACAACGCTTGCCTGAACAGGCTTCAGTGACCAGGTTCACCCCTTTCCAGAAACCTCCACCGGACTGTCTACGAGAACACCCCGGACAGATGATGTCCGGGGTGCTCATGATGTCGTCAGGCCGCTGCAGGCTGAAAGCGTGCGTCAGGCGGATTCAGCGCGGGGATGCGCCTTGTCATAGCCGTCACGCATTCGCTGGCGTGAAAGATGCGTGTAGACCTGTGTGGAACTGAGGGACTGATGCCCGAGGAGTTCCTGCACCGATCGCAGATCCGCGCCATTATCCAGAAGATGGGTGGCGAAACTATGCCGGATGGTGTGCGGGCTGATCTCGGGATCGAGGCCGACGGCACTGAGATATTTCGAGACCTTGCGACGCACGGAACGGCTGCTCAAGCGACCGCCATGCTTGTTCACGAACAACGGTGAATCAGCCGACGCGGAAAGACCCGCGGACGCCAGCTGCTTTTCAAGCATCCCGACGTAGTGTCCAAGTGATTTGATCGCGTGCGCACCCAACGGGACGATTCGCTCTCGCTTGCCCTTGCCGCGGATCACGAGTGCCTCATCCTGGACGTTGATGTCGCCACGGTTGATGCCGACCACTTCACTGACACGGATGCCGGTGGAATAGAGGACTTCGAGAATCGCACGATCCCTTGCGCCCAGCAGTTCGGTGTCGTCGGGTGCTGAAAGCAGACGTTCGATCTCATCGACGGTGATGGCCTTGGGAAGTCGCTTCGCCTGCTTTGGCGTTCGAACCAGGACCATCGGATTGTTCTTGATCAGACCCTTTCGTTCCATCCACTTGTGGAACGAACGAAGGGTGGCGATCTTTCGAGCCATGGTGGCGGCCGAGTAATTCTGCTCACCAAGGTGGGCGATGAATCCTCTGACGATCTCAAGATCGGCCGAGAGCATTCGGTCGGTGCATGTCTGGCCTGCGTCGTCGGAGGCACCGCCGGAAAGACGGTTCTCGAGGGCCATCGTTTCGGCTTTCTCATCACATGAGATGCCGTATGTGGCTCGGAGGTGATCCGTGTACTGACGGAGGTCGAGACCGTAGCAACGACCGGTGTAGGGACTGAAATGGCGCTCATCATTCAAATAACTGATGAAGCGGTCGACGATTGGAAGATGCTCGCTCATTATTGATCCTCGAGAACTCAGCTCGAATTCAGACTTGCCTTCCCCTACAGATACGCACTGCAAGGATGTTTCGTTCGATAAAATCGTCGACAAATGCCAGAGGGCCCCCACGACGATCACAGGGAGGTCTCCACCTCAGATTTCGTAGAGACGAAAACATGAAGGTGCGTCCGATTCATCGGTGGTTTTTCGGACTTGGTTGAGCGGGTATCGGACGGAATGATAAAAAACAGCGCCCCCCCCACTGAGGAGCTTGAAACGATGTTTTTAGGACCTTGATTTTTCCTTGCGGATTTATGAGGCGTCCGCGAGGACGGCAGAATCTGCCGATTCCACATAAGTCGCCTCTCGAAGGAGGCGCTCGAGGAGCTGATGGAAGACGAATTCAGCGTAATCATCCATGTCCAGGTGGTAGAGACCCAGGTCATTGCTCGCCAGATCATGCGTCGAACGACCGGTGGAATACGCTTCCATCTTGGTTCGAACGTCGAAGTTCTCCGTGTCGAAGATTCCCGAGGATTGAATCGGTCTGGATCGAAGAGGGGCTCTCATCACCGTGTCAGCGGCTTCGCCCAGGCTCATGCTCAGAGCCCTGGGATCGAATTGAGGAGACGCCGAGGTTGGTTCGTTGCGAATCAACTGGAGGGATGACCCGAATCTCAGGGGCTGGTAAGGGTCATAGGCGATGATCGTGCCGACCAGAATGGCATCGGCGTTCAACACCTGACAGAGTTCACGATACTGCGCTTCGTCGGGAATCCCATCGAGACCGATGTTCAAGGAGAGCATGGTCTCTAGCGTCCGATTGAGCGGAAGAACATCGACCCCATTGATTCCAGCAGCCTCGAGAACGAGCCCATCGGTGATGGCAAGGCGGTCGACCTGACTGACTCCGCTTTCATTGGCCAGAGGAGCGATCGCCCAGACCTGCTGCCGAGGCATCCATGGCGAGGTCAAGGAAGTGGGCTTGGGTTGGGCACAACCAGAGACCACCAGCACCAGACCAAGCCCGATGAGCAGTCGAATGACGGCCCTGTTGCGCAGAATGTGCCGAAAACCTTCGCTGATGCGACCGAATTGAAGACTTCGAGTGTTCATGGTGAAACACATGCAAGCACGATTCCAAACGACATGAAAAAACCCTCGCAACACCAAACTGATGCGAGGGTGAGAACTGTCGCCGAAGCATCGGCTCAGTCGTCGTTGTCCGTAGTCGTGTCGACGGTGGCGAATCGACTGTCAGGCGCGGAGGGGGTCGATGACGTGGCTGGGATCGCCCAGATGACATCCTGACCACCACGGTCGGAGACGAAGAAGATTCGACCATCATTGCTCCACGTCGGCTGCATGTTCCTGTGGGCACCCTGCGTGAGAGGAGCCTGACCGGAACCATCCACTCCCACCATCCAGACGTCTGCCTGAGTGGGCCAGTTCGTGACCGAGCCGGGCTCGCTCACGGAGCAGTAACAGATCAGCTCGCCATCGGGCGACCAACTGGGGTGCATGATGGCTGCATCGCTGGCGGCGACGATTTCAGTGGGATTCGAGCATTCTCCCTGCTGGAAATCAACGGTCCAGATGCTGAAGAACTGGCTGCCTCTCTGGCGCGCACGCTGAAAAAGCAGCGTGGAGCGATTGGCGGAGGGACACCATTGTGGGAAGAGGCCGTCGCAGACAAAGGTCCTGGTTCCCGGAGAGTCCAAACGATAGCTCCAGATCTCCCAGCTTCCACTTCGGCTGTTTCGTCGGCAGTAGGTGAGTTCAGATCCATCGGGAGAGAAGCTGGGGTGCAGCTCGTGATCGGAATCGAAGGTCATCTGCGTCGCGGGTCCGCCCTCGAAGGGCATCATCCAGATGTCCCAGTTGCCCGATCGATCGCTGGCGAAGGCGATCCACTTGCCATCGGAACTGATCGCAGGCATGACGTCTTCACCGGGATCGGCCGTCAATCGGGTGATGGTCTTGCCGTCGATCTTCTTTCGGTAGAGATCCGCCTTGGTCGCATGCTGTGTCGAGGCATAGACGAGCGATGTTCCGGTGGGATCGATTTCCGGGTCGAAATCGGAACCCTCGGTGGCGAAGCTCACCTGAGAAAGGCTGCTCTGGTTTCCACGGGGGGTGTCAGTCCAGAAGTCATCACTCATGTCCGAATAGACGCCTGAATAGGTCGATTCCGTGCTGACCTCGGATGCTGCCTTGCTGGACCAGCTCGTTCCAGAACCGAACGTGCTGGCGGATGCCCCACTTCCCTGCCAGTGACCACCGGAATGCTGACAGCCGGCCAGGCCCGAAAGAGCCGCCGACGTGAGGAGAAGACCAAGTCGAAACGTGTTTGAACTGAACATTGAAGCTCCCTGAGAGTGCATGCATCCCATTAGATGGCGGGGAAGGTCGAGGGCGTTCGAGCTCGTTTTTAGGAGCACCCGAACCCGTGATTGAGTGACTGAATCGAGAATCAGGCGCTCGAACCTCGAGAACCCTTCTTTCAATCGGCCATGATCCGGGTCCAGTCCACACTCATCCGTCGAGAACGCGCTATTCCATCGCCATGAGGACCTAGATCCGGCATTTTTCGCCTCTGAATCGAATGTGGAAGGGTGTCAATTGGGGAAATTCATCGGAGATCCGTTAGAATTGGGGATTCATGATTCCGTAGCTCAGTTGGTAGAGCACGCGACTTTTAATCGCTAGGTCCTGGGTTCGAGCCCCAGCGGAATCATT
>MDTG01323717.1_pt1 | contig 14485 bp, 12 predicted proteins | sample 811421 | NCBI WGS metagenome assembly MDTG01 (sample SAMN05326645, study PRJNA326480) | marine metagenome | isolation source: seawater | place: Pacific Ocean: South East | collected 2011
AAAAATATTAATTGCAGCAAACAAGAGAGCCTAGAGCGGTTCCGCCCCGTTGTAGCCGCCGCTAGCCGCGAAGGCATCGCAGTGCGAGGCTATATTTCAGTTGTGGTTCATTGCCCCTATGAAGGCACAGTTCAGCCTGAAGCTGTGCTGGAAATGGCAGAAGCCTTGTTAGAGATGGGATGCTATGAGATATCTCTTGGTGATACTACCGGTCATGCTACACCAACAAGCGTCTCCGCGTTATTAGATATAATCTCAGCCAAGTTAAACCCCGATATCTTGGTCGGGCATTTTCACGATACCTATAATCATGCGGTTGAAAATATAATGACATCCCTTAGTTATGGCATTCGCAAATTTGATGCCTCTGTTAGCGGTTTGGGGGGCTGTCCGTTTGCACCAGGCGCAAAGGGTAATATCAGTACTGGCCTCCTGCATGACGCCCTCATTGCCTCTGGCTGGCAAACCGGACTGGATCGCGAGGCCTTAAAGGCAAGCGAGGAACTGGTGACAGAAATGGGACTGCGCCCCCGCTAGGTTTCGACTTTTGAAAAGAAAGCAAGAATATGGCTTATAAAACCATAACCCTAGAAATAGATGAAAGAGGGGTTTCCTATTTAAATTTAAACCGCCCAGACAAGCATCATGCTTTAAATGCGCAAATGATTTCAGAACTTCATGAAGCTATTGAAAATCTAGCCAATAATACCGAGGTGCATCTGGTGATTTTAGGCTCAGACGGCCCACATTTTTGTGCTGGCGGTGATTTGCGCTGGATGCAGGAACAGATAACAGCAGATAGAGCAACCAAGATAGCGGAAGCTGGCAAATTAAGCGCCATGCTAACGGCATTAGACGAAATGCCTAAACCTGTTATCGGGCGAGTGCAAGGAAATGCCTATGGCGGTGGTTTGGGGCTAATTTGCGCTTGTGATATTGCGGTGGGTATTGAGGGTGCAAGCTTCGCCTTAACCGAAACACGCCTTGGGCTTATACCTGCTACTATTGGCCCAATGGTCTTTCGTAAATTAGGCTGGGGCCATACCCGCCAGATTTTCATGACTGGAAGCAAAATTAATTACAAACGCGCCCTGCAACTAGGCTTACTGAGCTTCGCTGTGCCCGGAGATATCCTTGACATCACAATAGAAGAAGAGATTAGCCATGCGCTGAAGGCTGGGCCAAAGGCAATGGCAGCCGCTAAAGCTCTATTGCGCGGGTTGAGCCAGCAAAATGACTGGCAGGAACAAAATGACCTTGCCATAACCGCCCTAGCCGATTGCTGGGAAACACAGGAAACACAAGAAGGCATTTCTGCTTTTTTCAATAAACGCCCTGCCCCGTGGATTGAGGGATAAAAATCTTATAAATATGCAGCGACAAGACCTGACTATCTAGACGGCTTGCAGACAGCATTTATTAATTGTCTAAAAAATTAGCATCAATGCGGCTAAAAGGCTGTCTTTCTGCATGGCTTAGGCTAGAGGTTTTATGCAATAATTTATTTATATCTGAGCGCATCGCCTGAGACGCATTATTGACTTCAGCAGATAAGCCGAGCAGGCGCATTAATACTATCCCTATAAAAATAATAAGACCAACAATCACTAATAATGAAACCCTGCTTATCAGCATAAGAACAAGCAAAAAGTGCTGAAAAATCACAAAATACCTCCATCTTTTGCAACCAACAACAAACTGACTTTAAATTAACGCCTCCTTACTTTTTTCATCCTGCCGCCAATAAAAATGTTTAAATAACTCCCCACTAAACAACAGAAAATAATAGATATTTGCGCATAGATAAAAGCAAGATTTAAATAAACAGCTCTATTACTCAAAAGGATTGTTTAGCCTAAAGATAGATATTATTGTGCTGCAGAAAGCCTTTATCTATAGCTTGGCCCGGCCCTGATCTATCTCGACCTGATGTCCGGCCTCTGCAGCCTGCGCCACAGCAATCGTCGCCTTTAAGGAAAGGCTAGCGTCACGAGCGGTAACAAGCGGAGCTGTTTTTTTCTGCACCACCTCAACCAGGTGCGTTATTTGCGCGAAATAGGCATCTATAAATTCTGTCTCAATTGGCTGGGGTATAATATCATTTTGCCAATGACCAGTAGATGCATCGCTATGTTGCCAAAGCACCAAATTTGGAAATTCGAGCGCCCCTTTACTGCCCAGAAAGCGACTAACATTCTGCCCTGTTTTCGGTAAAGCCTGATTTTCTCCTAATGCAAATTCCCAACTCCATGGTGAGGGCGTGCGGTCACTTAATAAGAAAGCACCGACAGCTTGGTTTTCAAATTGCATCGTAATGGCAATAGCATCTTCTTTTTCAAAATTTTGATCTATGCGGTTCAGATGTGCAGATACTAGCTTTATTTCACCACAAATAAAACGTAGCAAGTCTATTTCATGAATAAGATTGGTTAAGATAGGCCCTGCTTCTGTCATGCGGCGCCATTCAGGGGCATAATAAGAAGCATCTTTACGGCAATTCCATTGCCCGGTTACCCCAATAAGCGTCCCAATAGCCCCATTTTCTATCAGATTTTTTGCCTTAGCCACGCAAGGATAATAGCGGCGCTGATGTGCAACAAGCACGGAACAACCCGCCTGTTCTGCCTGATACGTGATAGCCGCCGCCTCATCATCGCTAGCGGCAATGGGTTTCTCTACCAAAATATGTTTGCAGCCAGCACTGATACAAAGGCTGACATCCTCAAAATGCCGCTTGGTTGGGGTTGCTATAATCACTGCGTCCAGCACTTCTTTTTCAAGCATTTCTTGGGCTGATTGATAACAGGGAATATCGCGTGTGCGAGCTTGCTGGCGCGCGCCGTCTGAAGGGTCAGCTAGTGCGATTAGTTGGGCCTCTTCTAAATGGTCTGTTGCCATGATATGCCGCAGGCCAATATTCCCGGCCCCAATTAGGCCTATTTTCACGCCCTTCATCACACCCTCATAACTTTCCCTAATTACCTACCGCGCAATCTGCAAGCACAAAAAACCCTTAAAAAGAAAATCTGTATACTCTGTATAAATTGGTGAGTTAGACATTCAAGAGCAGATATTCCCGCTCCCACGGGCTGATAACTTCAAGAAAAGCGTCTGCCTCCGCACGCTTAACCTCAACAAATAATTTTACAAAATCTTCCCCTAAAACCGAATGCAAAGCCTTTGCACGTTCGAGCGCATCTAACGCTGTGTCCAAGTTTTTTGGCAAAGTTTCCAAATCCTCACCACTGACTTTACGTGGCTTTGTTGGCCGCCTCTGCTCTTGCAAGCCCAGCCAAACAGAAGCCAAAGTTGATGCAATCGCAAGATAAGGATTGGCATCTGCGCCGGGGATACGATTTTCTATCCGCAAATTCTCTGGGTCACCAAGTGGCACGCGCAAACCAACGGTGCGATTATCCATGCCCCATGCTAGATTAGCAGGCGAATCTTCGGCACCCGTGCGGCGGCGATAGCTGTTTACATAAGGCGCCATTAAGGCCATCGCGCCCACCAGATAACGTTGCATACCCGCTAAAGAATGAAAAAATTCATCGCTCTCAGAGCCATTTGTTTGCGTGAAGATGTTTGTTCCAGTCTTTTTTGACTTGATAGAAATATGCACATGCAAAGCACTTCCGGGCTGTTCTTGCATTGGCTTAGCCATAAAGGTAGCGTGGAGCCCGTGATTTATGGCAGTCTGGCGAACCGTGCGTTTAAACAGAAAAGCTTGGTCAGCAAGCTCTAGCGCATTACCATGATTGAAATTAATTTCCATCTGCGCCGCACCAGCCTCATGGCTAAGCGTATCAATATCTAGACCTTGGACTTCACAATGGTCATAGAGCTCTTCAAATAGCGGGTCAAATTCATTGACGGCATCAATGCCGTAAGCTTGCTTGGCTTTTTCTGCCCGCCCGGAACGTCCCGTAGGCGTAATCAAGGGGGCGTTGGCATCATCACTCTGCTTAACAAGGAAAAATTCTAGCTCAGGGGCAATGACTGGCTCCAAACCAGCTTCGGTAAATAGCGCCAAAACACGTTTGAGAACAGCACGTGCCGAAAAAGGAACTAATTTACCGTCCTGTGTAAATGCATCATGTATAATCTGCGCAGTTGGCTCATCATACCAAGGCACCAAACGACAGGTATTTGCATCCGGTATCAACACCACATCGCTTCCGATTTCATTTAGCACTTCACTGTCATAATACTCCCCTGTTACAGCTTGCCCAAATACATATTCAGGCAGCCGTAACCCGCCTATATCCTGGGCGGAGACAAATTTCTTCAATGGCAAAATTTTACCGCGCGGTATCCCAGAAATATCACTTACTAAACATTCGACTTCGGTGATGGCCTCATCGCTAAGCCATTTTTTCATATCAAAAGTCATGTTTCACCCATTTTTCAGACAAGTTCTAGAACTCCTGTTTTTAGTTAGATTTTGAGGTCTGCTGCAGTTTTATCGAGGGAAATCTTGGCGATATTAACAGCCTTATCGATATCCTCATGGTCAAATGTCAGTGGCGGAGACATAATCATGCTATCGCGCACCGCCCGCATCATTAGCCCCTCAGAGATTGCATGATCGCGGCACATCTCCCCGACATCCCCGACAGGCTCGAACAATTTTGGGCCAGCCTTATCCTGAACTAACTCAATAGCAGCCAGCATCCCAAAACTGCGCACTTCGCCAACTAGCGGGTGGTGAGCTAAAGCGGCTAGAGCACGTGCCAGATAAGGGCCGGTATCAGTGCGTATTTTTTCAACCAGATTTTCATCTTCTATTATCGATAAATTTGCCAGCGCCACCGCAGCGGAAACCGGATGACCAGAATAGGTAAAGCCATGATAAAACTCACCGCCATCCGCAATTAGGCTATCTGCAACACGGTCGCCTACCATAACCGCTGACATCGGCATATAACCGGAGGTCAGCCCTTTAGCAAGGGTCATCATATCAGGGGAAAGGCGATAATAATCGCTTGCAAACCAATGGCCAGTCCGGCCAAATCCGGTTATCACTTCATCAACAACAAATAAGATATCATGCGCACGGCAAATTGCTTCTATCTTATTGAGATAGCCAACAGGTGGAATAATAACGCCCCCCGCCCCTTGTATAGGTTCTGCAATAAAGGCAGCCACATTATGTGCGCCCATCAGGATAATTTTTTCTTCCAACCAACTAGCGGCTTTGGTCGCAAAATCATCCTCAGACAAATTGCCTTGATAGAGCATGCCATAAGGCGGTTTTATATGAACAAACCCTGGTTCCTGCGCCGCTTGGCCATGCATCGCTTTCATGCCGCCCATGCTAGCAGATAAAATTGTGCTGCCATGATAGCCATATTCCCGGCCAATAATAACGCGCTTTTCGGGCTGCCCCTGCAACGCCCAGAAATTCCTAACCATACGGATGATGGTATCATTCGCCTCAGAACCTGAATTCGCATAAAAAACATTATTTAGCCCATCTGGCGTTAGTGAGACAAGCCGCTGTGATAGCTCAGAAATTGGCTGGTTAGTGGTTTTGAAAAAATTGTTATAGTAGGGAAGCTTCGCCATTTGCTGGCTAGCGGCTTCGACTAAAACCTGCCGTCCATAGCCAACATTAACACACCATAAACCAGCCATTGCATCTAGGATTTTATGGCCATCAATATCCGTTATATAATGACCATCTGCATGGGTGATCACGCGCGCGCCCTTCTTTCGGATGCCAGCATAGTCAGTAAAGGGCGCAAGGTGGTGGCGGGCATCCATTTCTTGCCAATTAGGGGTTTGATCAATTGATGTCATAGCATGTTCCACATTTTGCCAACTGCGTCTCGCTTTTCCTGTTGTAATGGGCATATAATTAAGAAAAATGCCCATAGAGGCGTGCCATAAAAGCAAAGTTAGCCTGACCGGAATCGTTTAAGACACTATTTATACTATCACAGGATAAGGAAAATTAGGCATAAAATCATTGCATAAGTTGCCAGCCTTAAGGTTTAATGATTTGCTACAAATCCTCTTCGAAAAACTTCAGAAATAAACTAAACCCAGACCATGCTTGATTCTATTTATGCTGATAATATTTCCCCCTTGCCGCCAGAGCAGATAGCCGGCACACAAAAGTGCGATATCGCCATAATTGGTGGCGGCCTAACAGGGGTTACAGCAGCTCTGCACCTGGCTGAACATGGCTATGACGTTGTGTTGCTTGAAGGTGGCGTGATTGGCAGTGGCGGCTCTGGTCGTAATGGAGGGCATCTATGTCAGGGCTGGCCTAATGATTTTCACCATATTAGCAAACAGCTTAATCCAGATGATGCGACCCTTGCTTGGACGGCTGGCATGGCAGCGGTTGATATGGTCTCAGCGCGTATAAAAAAGCACAAAATCGCCTGCGACCTGCAATTTGGTTATTTAAATGCTGCCCTGCACCCCCGCCAGATGCGGGGCCTTCTAGAAATGCAGGAAGAATGGTCGCATCACGGCTACACCCATTTTACGGCTCTTGAAGATAGCCATGCCCTTGCCCCCTATATAAATAGCGACGCCTATTGCGGCGGATTATATGATGCAGGTTCAGGGCAAATACAACCTTTGAAATACTTACATGGCCTTGCCTTAGCCGCACGGGGAGCTGGCGCGCGTATTTTTCAGGAAAGCCCTGTCATCCAGATCGAAAAAGGCGCTAAAAAAACGCTTTATATAGAAGGTGGGCATCAAATTATGGCTAGTAAAGTTTTGTTATGCGGGAATGCCTATCTATCCCAAATTGATTTAGCCCAAATCGGCCTATCAGAGATGCGGAGCAAGCTGGCAAAGGTCACGTCTTCTGTTCTAGCAACCAAACCTTTATCCGAAAATTTAACTCGGCATATTTTGCCTAGCCGCGCTACGGTAGCAGATTGCAATACGGCATTGAATTATTTTCGTATTGATAGCGATAATCGTATGATATTTGGCGGTCGTGCCAGCTATACAAATGTAAATTTTGGCAATGTTGAAACAGAGTTGCGCCAACGCATGGTCAAAGTTTTTTCTGTTTTGGACAGCATTGAGACAGAACGCGTTTGGTCTGGTCAGATAGGCATTACCGTCAACCGTATCCCTCATTTTGGGCGCACAAAAGATGATATCTATTTTGTGCAAGGGTTTTCGGGTCATGGCGTTGCCTTGACTGGCCTAGCTGGAACCATATTGGCAGATGCGGTAATGGGGGATGCAGAGCGGTTTGATGTGATGCAGTCCTTGCGCCATATACCTTTTCCAGGCGGTATTTTTCGTGTACCAGCCCTTGCGCTTGGCATGGCTTGGCACAAATTACGCGACCGCTTGAAGCTCTAAAGAGGGAAAAGTTTTAAAGGCTATAAACGTCCGACAGGGTGCGGTGATGCCCCCTTTTGTTTTGCCAGTACCGCTAACCAATCATAGGCCACATTTGCTGCCACAATAGCAGTGATTTCGGCATGATCATAGGCCGGCGCCACTTCGACAACATCCATACCAACCAGGGTCAAGGGCTCTAGCCCCCGCACAAATTCAAGCCCCTGCCAGCTTGCTAAACCGCCTGCCACGGGGGTGCCCGTTCCAGGCGCAAAGGCCGGGTCAAGCCCATCAATATCGAAAGACAGATAGACCGGTCTATCCGAAGCACGTTGGCAGACAATATCGATCGCGGCACCAACGCCGTTGCGATGTATCCACGGGCTGGTAAGGATTTCAAAGCCATGATCGCTATCATTATAGGTACGCAAACCAACTTGCGTGGATGCGCTTACATCAATAATGCCTTCAGCGGCAGCACGCGCAAACATGGTTCCGTGATCAAGGCGCGTACCATCATCTGGCCAGGTATCGCAATGGGCATCAAATTGCACAAGCGCTAACGGACCATATTTTTGTGCATGCGCCTTTAAAAGAGGATAGCTAACAGAATGGTCACCGCCAAAACTTAACATCTTAACACCAGCTTCTAGTAGAGATTGAGCGTGGTTTTCAATAGTAGAAAAAATACTATCAGGGTGATGCGGATCAAGATAAAAATCGCCATAATCAATCACGCTTAAATGTACAAAGGGGTCGAAGCCAAATGGAAAATGCTTCAGCTCAGCAAGCTGTGTAGAGCCCGCCCGAATAGCCCGTGGCCCCATCCGGCATCCGGGCCGATTGGTCACCGCACCATCAAATGGAATACCGCTAACCACAACATCGACACCGCCTAGAGAACGGCTATAGTGCCGACGCGCAAAGCTGAGCGCACCTGCATAAGTCATCTCTTGCCAATTCTCGCGGTTATCTGTTGCCAAAAATGCCTGATCGCCTGATTTCGAATCTGTCATGCTGGTCTCCTTAACTGGCTTGCGCGAAGCATCTAGCCGCCGCTAACAATTCGCCGCCGCATCGCCAATGCAACTGCTGTAACACTTAGCGCGACCAAGGCTATCATAATACTGGCCAGCGCATTAATTTCTGGTGTAACCCCAAGGCGTACTTTCGAGAACACCACAATAGGCAAGGTTGAGCTTCCCGGCCCACTGACAAAGCTCGCAATCACTAAATCATCAAAACTCAAGGTAAAAGCCAAAAGCCAAGCGGCGATAACCGCAGGCGCAATAACAGGTAGCGTAACCGATAAAAACACAAACGGCTGACGCGCACCAAGGTCGCAAGCTGCCTCTTCAATAGACCGGTCAAAATCACGCAACCGCGCTTGTATCACTACAGCCGCAAAACACATCCCGAAGGTTGCATGCGCAATAATAATCGTATCGACCCCCCGCCCAGATGGCCAGCCAAGCGTTGCCTCCATCCCAATAAATAATAGCAAAAGAGACAATCCAGTGACGACTTCTGGCATTACTAGGGGCGCACTAGATAGCCCACTTAATATTAGACGGCCACGAAAATTACCAAATCGGACAAATGCGATAGCTATCAACATACCAAAGAATGTTGCGATTGTTGCCGCCCAAAAGGCGATAAACAAAGATAACCCAAACGCATTTAATAATTGCTCATTGGTGATAAGACTAGTATACCATTTCGTCGAAAAGCCTGCCCAGACAGAAACCAGCTTGCCAGCATTGAAGCTGAAAGCGACCATCACCGCCATAGGCACATATAAAATGCCAAAGCCAAGGATACCTATGCAGAGAACAGAAAAACTCATTCGCCCCATCACGGCGCCCCTGTCTCTTTTTTGTGCGTTTCATCCATCCTGCCATCTTGATAGCGCGCGTAAATAATAGGCACAGTCAAAATAGCCAAAAGAAGCATTGCAATTGCCGCTGCTACTGGCCAGTCACGGTTTCGGAAAAATTCTGTCCAAAGCACCTTGCCCATCATCAATTGGTCAGGCCCGCCTAGTAATGCAGGGATAACAAACTCACCTACTGCCGGAATGAAAACCAGCAAACAACCTGCAATCACTCCGGGTAGGGTCTGGGGGAAAATTACCGTCCGAAATACTTGTACGCCTGATGCACCCAAATCTGTTGCGGCCTCTATTACATCATTATCCAAACGCACCATCACAGCATAAAGCGGCAAAATCATTAAGGGCAGATAAGTAAGCACCATCCCCATATAGATAGAAAAATCAGTTTGCATCATCTGTATCGGCGCATCAGTTAGGCCAAGCCACATCAACATTCCGTTAATAAAACCATTTGGATTTAAAAGTCCGATAAGCGCGTAAATACGCAACAAATTGGATGTCCAAAAGGGCAACATCACCATCACCAACAATAAAACGCGCCACTTTACCGTGCTTCGGGCAATCCACCATGCCATAGGATAGGCAAAAAACAAGCAAACAAGGGTGGAAAAAAAAGCCAACCTTATACTATTGAGAGCAGGGCCGATATAATCCTGCCAATAGGTTGCTAGCAGACCATAATTATCAAACGTAAAATTAGTAAAAAAACGGCCCTCATCGAAGCCCCATAGCGGAGCATAAGGGGGTATAGAGCGCATCGCCACGGTAAAAGATACTTGCAAAGTTTCCATTAAGGGCAACATAAAAAATACCGCCAACCATAATAGAGGTAGCATCACCACAAATCGGCGTCCTGTGTGGGTAGAAATTTTATTGAATATGGAACGGTGTTGCGGCATCCGCCTACCCCTGCAATATGATTACGTCGTCAGGGTCAAACTGGATAAATCCAGCTTCTTCCCATGTTAGATGCCGACCAGTGCGGCGGCTCTGCTGTTGTTGTAATTTGAACATTTTCCCGTTAGCCGCCTTCACGCGGTAATTGGAAGCCACGCCCAGATAGGCCAAGTCCTCAACCACAACGGGGATCTCGTTAATTTCACCTGTTGCGGTTGCTGATAGGCTGATTTTTTCCGGACGAATAGCCAATGTTACCTTATCACCAACACCCAGTTTGCTCTGTGTACCGCTCTGGCTGTCGGTGACGGTGGCGGCAATAATAGGCGGGTTGCTGTCAATCTGAATACTGTCTTTACTAACCTTTGTAATACAGCCCTCCACAAAGCTTATCATGCCCAGAAAATCAGCAACAAACACATTTGCGGGCTGTTCATATAAATGCCGCGGACTGGCAACCTGCACCAGACGGCCTTGATCCATAATGCCGATACGCCCAGCCAGCGTCATTGCCTCTTCCTGATCATGGGTGACCACCATAAAAGTTGTTCCCAATGTTTCCTGAATATCAACAAGCTCGAACTGCGTATCCTCGCGTAGTTTTTTATCTAATGCGGCTAGGGGCTCATCCAGTAGCAACAATTTTGGCTGACGCGCCAGCGCCCGTGCTAGCGCTACCCTTTGGCGTTGTCCACCTGACAGCTGGTTCGGTTTGCGGTCCTCGAACCCTTGCAAGCGCACAAGCTTTAACAATATCTCAATGCGGTCATTAAGGGCCTGTCCGCGCATACCCGCACGCCGCAGACCATAGCCAATATTGCCAGCAACGCTCATATGCGGAAACAAAGCATAATTCTGAAACATGATATTGACCGGGCGATCCGCAGGCGCAACACCAGCCATGTCCTGACCATCAATTTCGATATGGCCTGCACTTGGTAACTCAAATCCTGCAAGCATACGAAGCAGCGTGCTTTTCCCGCAACCTGATGCCCCTAAAAGGCAGAATAACTCCCCCTTTTCAATATCTAAGCTTAGATTATCGACGGCTAGCACATCGCCGAATCTCTTACTTAGCGCATTTAATCGGATGAAGGGTGCCATTTTTAAATCAAATATTTATCCAAAATTATTGGCCCCGAAATTAGAGCCGATAAATAAAAATGCCCCTATCTTGGCTTCGATCTAGATAGAGGCACTTATCTTTTTTTCCTAACGCAAATATCATCTGCCGGAATTTTTGGCCAAATTAGCCACCTGATGAGAAACGTGACCACACACGATTTACAGTCCGGTCTAGCCTTGCATCATACACAGGTACAACAAATAGCTTCTTCTGGCTCGCTGCCGTAGGGTAAATTCCGGGATGCTCAAGAATTTCAGGGTCGATTGCGGCTTTTGCAGCCTCATTGCCACTGGCATACCAGACATAATTCACATTGTTGGCGGCCACGTCTGCACGCATCATATAATCAATAAATTTATAAGCATTATCGACATTTTTTGCGTCTGCAGGTATCGCCATTAAATCGAACCAAAGGTTGGTGCCCTCACTTGGAATATAATAATCAATGACATGCCCATTATTTGCTTCTTCCGCTCTATATGCTGCCTGAAAGGCATCCCCTGACCACATAATAGCCGCACATATATCACCATTAGCAATATCATTTATGGACTGGCTAGAATGTATATATCGCAAATGCGGCCGCACCGCGTTTAGAACCTCACCCGCTTTTTCAAATAATTTAGGGTCGGTTGTATCACCAGCGCCGCCCTGATAAGCTATAACATTTGGCAGTACATCGGTTGGTGCATCCAAAATGGCAATGCCGCAATCCGCAAGCTTTGCTGCATTGGCGGGGTCTAGGATTAAATCCCAGCTATCAGTTGGTGCATTATCGCCGAGCCGTTCACGAACCATATCTACATTATAGGCAACACCAGTTGTACCCCACATATAGACAACACCGGCATTTCGTGCATCTATTTGAGCATCAGCTAGCCCTTGTACTTGGCTATCTTGGTTGCCGTTATTACTTAAGCGCGAAACATCAATATCTGCATAAACGCCAGCTTCACGGCCACGCGCTAAGAAATCCCCTGTTGGCACCACCAAATCATATCCAGATGACCCAGCCATCATTTTGGCTTCCAGAACTTCGTTTGAATCATACACATCATAAGTTACCGAAATACCTGTTTCCGCCTCAAAATTAGCTATGGTATCTTCGGCAATATAATCTGACCAATTATAAATATTTAGCTGCCCTTCAGCATAGGCAATGTTGCTCGCCAAGATGGCGATAGCTGCGCATTTTATCGTGGATTTCATATTGCCCCCCCTGTTTATAAAAAAATTGTCTCGCTCCGATGTCAAGAGGCTTAGACTGCGCCTACTCTGACCCTAAACCGATTGAATTATTATACGTATCTTTAAAAAATATAAAAGCCAAATCAAAAAGAGTTTATAGCCAAGAAATATTTTTTTATACCTGATCAAGATAAGATTTATACTCAAAAGCAGAGATATCACTCTCAAATCTGCGCATTTCTTGGGCCTTGCAATCAAGGAGCATCTGGCAAAACACCTCCGGAAAATACCTCTTTAAAATATCGGCTTCAGCAAAGGCATCATGCGCCGCCTTCCAGCTTGCCGGCAAAGCAGGTAAATCAGCTTCATAGGCACTGCCTATATGTGGCGGCGGCGGCGTATCCTCGCTATCAAGCCCAGCAAGTACTCCAGCTAAAACAGCGGCGAGCACCAGATAGGGATTGGTATCCGCGCCAGCAACCCGATGTTCAATCCGTCGCTGACTCGATGGTCCTAGCGGCACCCTAAGGGCGGTCGTGCGGTTCTCATATCCCCAACAGGCAGCGATGGGGGCATGTTGCTCTATAGCAAATCGCCGATAAGAGTTTTGATGCGGCGCGAAGATAAGGATGCTCTCCGGCATAGCCGCTAATAGTCCAGCCAGCGCATGACGCATAGCTACACTCCCCTCCTCACTGCCATCATCAAAGATATTGTGCCCGTTCTCATCCAGAATGCTTAAATGAACATGCATGCCATTGCCTGGCCGTTCAGAATAGGGTTTAGCCATAAAGCTAGCACCTAGACCAAATTTGCGAGCTACACCTTTTGTAATTTGTTTAAACAGTATAGCATCATCCGCTACTTTTAAACAATCAGGTCCATGTGATAAGTTGATCTCAAACTGGCCAGAGCCAGCCTCACTTATAGCCGCATCAGCCGCGACATCCTGCTGCTCACAGCAATCATAAATTTCGCTAATTAGCCTATCATGGTCAGCCAAGTCCTCCATGGAAAGAACTCCTTCACGAAAATTTGTGGCGCCTGTCAAGGGTGAGGCTGGCGTTTCTGGCATCTCTCCATCATGTAAAGTTGGGTCACTTAAATAAAATTCCATTTCAAATGCAACTACTGGGCAAAGGTTAACTTGTGTAAATTTATCCAAAATAGAGGCCAGAAGATTGCGCGGGTCACCGTCAAAAGGTCGGCCATCATTATAGGTAAGACTGAGCGGTACCAGAGCAGAATTTGAATCTGTCCATCGTATTGGCAACGGCCCACGCCCTGTCCATTGAGTCCCACCATCGGCATCACCACTTTCAAAAACCCATCGGCTGTTTTCTATATCACGTCCCCAAATATCAACATTGGTTGCCGATAAAGGGATGCGCACACCTCCATTGATAGCTTTATCCAAATGCCCGACAGGCAAACGTTTTCCTCGCATTACGCCATTAAGGTCAAAGATTGCTGCACGGATGTTAGCTATATCTGGGTGGGCGTCCAGCCACTTTGTGGTGTCAAAACTCTGCATAAAAAGACCCCAAAAAAACCTGGAAAATCATATCCCTAAACACTTTCAATCGACAAGTAAATTCATAGTGCCCACTTTCCACCTAAAGCAGAAAATATCCAACAAGTTAACTTTGTTCCTGTTAGACTGCGTCTAAACTTAAAACTTTTATTTCAGGATTGTCTTTGCTATAAACCAGCCTTAAGGTATCCTCCAAAGTTCTTATCGCGGCGTTTGTGTAGTGGTAAGACCCCAGCCTTCCAAGCTGGAGACGCGGGTTCGATTCCCGCACGCCGCTCCAAATTCTAATCTTAATTCCTGTCGACAAAAGTGCATTTGACTAATCCTAGAACAACAACGTTTGGAAAAAATGTCTGTTCCGTCATAGTGTGTGAAGTATCTCCGATATACTTTCAAAGAAAATAAAGTTTTTTACTTTTCGAGGGTTGTCTTAAGCTATTGGGCCTAGATCGGATTATGGGTTGGAATATTTCTAAAAAGAACGATGTTTCTTTAGCCAAGCTATAGGTTATCCTCATATGGTAGG